>Ga0302325_10003557_pt1 | contig 36640 bp, 37 predicted proteins | sample Palsa_T0_2_FD_201948 | JGI IMG/M metagenome (GOLD analysis project Ga0302325, IMG submission 201948) | Peat permafrost microbial communities from Stordalen Mire near Abisko, Sweden - Palsa_T0_2 | ecosystem: Environmental > Terrestrial > Soil > Palsa > Peat permafrost | place: Sweden: Abisko...
TAACGGCAGAATACATCACGACGGAAGGCGTTGCGGAGGTTTCTCCGCTCAGATTTCGGTCGCGCAGGGCCGCCCGTCGGGATGCTGTCGGAGGTTGCGCTCGATCGCATCGGCGATCATGCCGGCGGCAGCCCGGGTGCGCGTCCGGTGCAGAGCTAGAGCGACACGGGCGTCCCGAGTGCCTGAGCGGAAGCTCAGCTCCCAGTTGGGTCTTGCAGCCAGATCTCCCCGCCGAGTGAGATCGCGGCACCAACCTCAGGATGGGCCCGGAGTAGCGCATCGAGCGCCGCGACGAGCCGACCGATCCCATCATGGTTGAGAGGGAAGCGCGCCGGCACGCACACCAGGCCATAGTTGCTAGAGCCGCGCCTGAGCGCCTCGGCGAGCAGCGGCCGGAAGTCCCCGAGATCGCGCGTCACGATTGCTCGTTGCTCGTCGGGAAGCGAGGCGAAGTGGACGCGGTCAGGGCGCCCTCGCAGGGCGGCCCGCCAGGTGCTCTCGTCGCATTCGTTGAGCGCGTGCACGCGCTCAATCCAGTCGTCGATCTCGTCGCGATCGGCGCCGTAGTCGCGCAGCGCGCTCTCGACCAGCCGGGGATCAATCTCGAGATACGCAGCGGTGTCGGCGACGGACCCGCCGTTGTCCTTGGCGACCGCGACGATCTCCCACACGTCCGGGCCGCTTCCGAGCACGGCGGGCGGGGGCCCAGAGCGCCGTCGACGAAGTGGATGCCCGGGTGCTCGTACGTATTCAGTCGTGGGTCGATACCAGCTGCGGGGGTTGAGTCCCGCGCTAACGGAGCACCCCCGAGCACGACGTCAACTCCGCACACCCCATCGATCATCAAGGGGGTAGTGGGATTGGGGTCCTCTGGGATACCTCAACTCCGCAAACCCCTGCGAGCAGATGGGGGTGTGCGGAGTTGTGGTCCTCGTGGCGATCGCGGCGCCGGCCGAGCGGCGGGTCGGGGCCAAGCCGGAGCCCGCCAAGCGGCGAGTCGGGGCCAAGCCGCAGCCGGCCGGGCCGCGTGGACGCAGCCCCGCACAGTCATGCGGTGCCGGCGGCCGGGGTCCTGGAACCTGACCGGACCGCGACCGGGCGAGGACCGCCGCGTGTTGGGCCTGCCCCCTGGGCGCCGTCGGCGCCTCGCGGGTCCGCGCGGCGCACGGCTCGAGTGCCAACCACGCCATCAAAGTCCCGCGCAGGACTCACCGTCACACCTTGTAGTGCCCCACCCGAACCCGACGACTGAACGTTGCATTTTTCCTGCTTGCGAGGCGTCGACGCCGACGGCTGATCTGGGTTGGTGAACAATGCACGGACGATGGGCGACTTCTCCGATCGGCGCGGCGTCGCGCTGGTGACCGGCGGCAGCGGTGGCATCGGCGCGGCGATCTGCAGGCTGATGGCCGCGCGCGGGGCGGCCGTCGTCCTGACGTACAACCGCAACGCTGACGCCGCCGTTGGGGTCGTGCGTGACGTCGAGGCGCTGGCGGGGACGGCTGAGGCGGAGCAGCTTGACCTGGTTGATGCGAGGGCGACGCGAGCGCTCGTCGAGCGTCTGGTCGACCGCTTCGGCGCCGTGCACAGCGTGATCCTCGCTTCGGGCCCTCACGTACCGCAGATACACCTGAGTCGCATCGATGCCGGCGCGATGCGTGACCGGCTCGAGCAGGAGGCCGGCGCCGCCTTCAACCTCCTCTCGCCGGCGCTCCCCACCTTGCGCGAGGCGCGAGGGGCGATCGTCGCGGTGACGACAGCGGCGACGCGCCGCTACCCGGTTCGCGACGGGCTCTCGGCGGTGCCGAAGGCCGCCGTGGAGATGCTCGTCAGAGCGATCGCGGCCGAGGAGGGACGCTTCGGCGTGCGGGCGAACTGCGTCGGTCCGGGGATGCTGACCGACGGCATGGCCGCGCGTCTCATCAGCTCGGGGGACCTGGACGAGGCGGCGCTACAGGCGGCGGCGCGCAACATCGCGCTGCGCCGATTCGGTACCGCCCAGGACATCGCCGAGGCAGTTGCGTTCCTGGCGTCGGATCGCGCCGGCTACATCACGGGCCAGCTCCTCGCCGTCGACGGTGGCTTTGGTGTCTGACCCTGAACCGGTGGCCGGCCCTGATCCGGTGGCTGACGAGCTGGCGCTGAGGCGGCTGTCGGACGAGTACGCGGCCGCGGTGGACCGGCGGGACCTCGACGCGCTGCGCGCCTGCTTCGCGCCCGATGCCAGGCTCGTCATGCTGTCCGGCGCGCGACCACCCCGCGAGTACCTTGGCCATGAGCGTCTGGCTTCCGTCATGGACGAGCTACAGACGTTCGCGCTGACGGCACATCACGTGACCACCTGCAGCGTCGCGCTCGGTTCTCCGGAGACCGGGCAGGGCACCGTCGGATGCGTCGCTCACCACGTCCGCTCAGATGGATCCGATCTGATCCTCCACATTCGCTACGAGGACGAGTACCGGCGTGATGCCGGCCGGACGTGGCGGATCGTCGAGCGCGTCGCAAACGTTCTGTTCAGCGAACGGCGGGCCGTGCGGCTCCCGTGAGGCCCACAGGGTCCGATCAGGCGAGGGCGCCGCGCCATGCGGCCACCAGTCGCTCACAGCAAGGCCCCAGCCCACCCGGGTCGCGGCACCACTGACCGAGCGGCGTGAACACGTCGGTCGCGCCGAGCGACAGCAAGTCCGGGACCGCATCGAAGCTCGGCTCGAGCAGCGGCCGACGATCCGCGTCGCGGACGATCGGGAGCGCGATCCTGATTCGCATCGAGCCCGGGTCGCGCGCGGCTGCCAGCAGCGCTGCGCGCAGGGTGCCGGCGAGTGCGGCGACGTCGGCCGTGCTCGCATTCGGGCTCGGGATCCACCCGGACGCGAAGTCGACCAGGCGGGCGATGTTGCGCGCGTGGAGCTCGCCCGCGATCCACAGCGGTATCCCGTCGGCCTGGATCGGTGTGGGATGGCACCAGACGTCATCGAACGCTAGTCGGGGCGAGCGGTAGCTCGTCGGTCCGCCTCGCCACAACGACCGGCAGACAGCGAGGGCGTCGTCGAGGAGCCCCCCGCGCTGCGCAAAGCTGAGGCCGGCAGCCTCGTACTCCTTGGGTAGCCACCCGGTTCCGACGCCAAGGTCGAGGCGTCCGCCGGACAGCACGTCGAGGGTCGCCGCCGCCTTTGCCAGGACCGCCGCTCCGCGGAGTGGAGCGATCAGGATTCCCGTCGCCAGCCGGATCGAGGCCGTTCGGGCCGCGATCGCCGCCAGGATCGTCATCGGCTCGAGCCACGGCGCGTCGGGTCCACCGGGAAACGCTCCGTACGGATAGCCGTCGAGGTCGCCGCCGAGGACGACGTGGTCGACGACCGTGAGCGCATCGACGCCGGCGGCGTCCGCCGCCTCGGCGGCACGAAGGAGGTGCTCGGGCGAGGCGCCCGGCCCGTAATTGGCCAGCCCGATGTTCAACCGAGGCTCGATCGTCACGCGAACGTCTCCCGTGTCAGAGGTCGTAGATCGCACTAACCTAGTGCACCGATTCACAAGTCGCTTGCGATCTGGACGAAGCGCCCGATCGATTCCCAACCTAACAAGCGCTTGGTACGCTTCTGGCGTGGATCTGAGCTACAGCCCGGACGATGAAGCTCTCCGCGCCGAGGTGCGTGATTGGCTCGAGAGCAATCTGCAGGGGGCATTCGGGGCGCTACGTGGGACCGGCGGCTCCGGTCGAGAACACGAAGCGGTCGAGTTGCGCAGGGAATGGGAGCGGGCGCTCGGTGCCGGCAGGTGGATCGGACTGGGCCTGCCGCGCGAATCCGGCGGGCGTGGCGCGACGCTCATCCAACAGGTGATCTTTGCCGAGGAGTACGCGCGGGCCGACGCGCCAGGGCGGGTCAACCACATGGGCGAGCATCTTCTCGCCCCCACCCTCGTCGCATTCGCGAGCGAGGAGCTGCAGCACAGGTTCCTGCCGGGAATCCTCAGAGGCGAGGAGCTGTGGTGCCAGGGATACAGCGAACCTGGCGCCGGATCAGACCTCGCAGCCGTCCGCACTCGGGCCCGCCTCGCGGGTGGTCGCTGGCTGATCGACGGGCAAAAGGTCTGGACCTCGCTGGCCGCGCACGCCGATTGGTGCTTCCTCGTCGCCCGGACCGACCCGAAGTCGGAGCGCCATCGCGGGCTGTCATACCTCCTCGTTCCCATGCGACAAGAGGCGATCGAGATCCGGCCGATCGTTCAGATGACGGGGACCTCGGAATTCAGCGAGGTCTTCTTCGACGGGGCGTGGACCGCGGAGGACTGCATCGTCGGGCACCCTGGGGATGGGTGGCGAGTGGCGATGGGCACGTTGGGATTCGAGCGGGGCGTCGCGACGCTCGGCCAGCAGATCGGCTTCGAACGAGAGCTTGCGCACGTGATCGAACTTGCGCGCCAAACGGGCGCGATCGAGGATCCGGAGATTGCTTCCCGGACCATCGATGCCTGGGCCGAGCTGCGGGTGATGCGCTACCAGGCGATGCGCACGCTCGGGAGCGCCGATGCAGGACCAGCGTCGGTCTCGAAACTGCTGTGGGCCAACTGGCATCGCCGCCTCGGAGAGCTGGCGATGGACGTGCGCGGGCCGTCCGCCGCGATCCTCCCCGGCGGTCCCTACGAACTCGACCGCGAACAGGCCCTCTTCCTGTACAGCCGGGCCGACACGATCTACGCGGGCTCCAACGAGATCCAGCGCAACATCATCGCCGAGCGGGTCCTCGGTCTGCCGCGGGGGTGAGGAGCGATGCAGTTCGGCCTCGACGATGACCAGCTGGAGCTGAAACACACGGTGCGTGCGTTTCTAGAGCGCCATTCGACTCCCGCGATTGTGCGCCGCGCGGCCGAGCACGAGGACGGCTTCGCCGCGTCCGCCTGGGAGCGGCTGGTTGGGGAGATGGAGCTCACCTCGCTCGGGATCGACTCCGAGCACGGGGGTGCCGGCGCCTCGTTCGTCGAGGTCGGCGTCGCGCTCGAGGAGCTCGGTCGAACACTGCTTCCGGTGCCGTTTCTGCCGACCGTGGTCGCGGCCGGGGCGATCTCCGATTCGCCGGATGGCGGTGTCTCCGGACCGCTGCTCGAACGGATCGCCGCCGGCGAGATCGCGACTGTCGCCCTCTCAGGACCGCCGCCCCTGGCGACCCGGGTCGGCGACGGGATCACGGTCCGCGGGTCGATCGATCACGTCCTCGACGGCGACCGGGCCGGAGTGCTCGTGCTCTGGGCACTGCTCGACGGTGAACCGGCGACGCTCGCGCTCGAGCTCGGAACCAACGGCGTGGAGGTGAGCCCGGTGCTGACGCTGGATCAGACGCGCCGCCAGGCGACGGTCATGCTCGCCGACTGCCCGGCGACGGCGCTGAGCTCCGGTCCAGCAGGGCGGGGCGCGTATGAGCGCGCTCGGAACGTGCTGGCCGTCGCCTATGCGGTCGAGGCGGTGGGCACCGCCGCGCGGTGCCTCGATCTGACCGTTACCTACCTTCGCGAGAGGGTGCAGTTCGGCCGTCCGATCGGTTCGTTTCAGGCGCTCAAGCATCGCTGCGCAGACCTGTATGTGTCGCTCGAGGCCGCCAGATCGGCCGCGTACTACGCGGCGTGGGCGGTGGACGGCGCACCGCAGGAGCTGCCGGTGCTCGGGCCGCTGGCTCAGCTCGTCGGCATCGATGCGCTCCTCCAGATCGCCGCCGAGGCGATCCAGCTGCACGGCGGCATCGGGTTCACCTGGGAGCACGAGGCACATCTGTTCTTCAAGCGGGCAAAGTCGACGGAACTGCTGTGTGGGGGCCGGCGCGAGCTGCGACGGCTTGTCGGCGAGCACGCTGGCATCGTGTAGGCGGTCGTGGCCGACCTGGATTTCTCTTCCCACGTCGTTCTGGTCACCGGCGGCACCCGCGGAATCGGGGCCGGCATCGCACGGGCGTTCGCGGAACGCGGCGCGAGCGTCGTCGTCTGCGGACGAAGCGTTCCGGACCGGATCCCGCCCGGGATCTCCTTCGTCAAGGCCGACGTCCGCGACCCTGAGCAGGCAGCGTCGGCGGTCGACGCGGTGGTCGAACTCCATGGGAGGATCGATGTCCTGGTCAACAACGCCGGCGGCACCGCTCCCGGCATGGCTGCGACGATGCGGGCACCGAGCGCCGCGGCCGTCGTGAACCTCAACCTTCTCTCGCCGTTCTATGTCGCTCAGCGGGCCAACGCGGTCATGCAGGAGCAGGAACTCGGCGGGCTGGTGCTCAACATCGGCAGCGTCGCCGAGCTGCGCCCGGCGCCCGGGATCGCGCTCTACGCCGCAGCCAAGGCGGGGCTCGCAACGCTCACGCGCGCGCTCGCTCTCGAGTGGGGGCCGAAGGTTCGCGTCAACATCGTCACCCCCGGTCTCGTGCAGACCGACGGGTCCGCGCGGCACTACGGCGGAGCGGCGGCTCTGGCGGCCGCTGCCGCGACGATCCCGAGCGGCCGGATGGCGATTCCGGAGGACGTCGCGTCGAGCTGCCTGCTGCTCGCCTCCCCGCTCGCCGCACACGTCAGCGGGGCGGAGCTCCGCGTCGACGGGGGCGGGGAGCTCCCCGGCTGGCTCGTCGCGGTTCGCGCCATCGCGCGCGACTGAGCCGCCGCCGGCTCCTCAACGGGTTGCTAACCGGACGATGGCAGGGCGCTAACCGAGCAAGCGCTTGACAGGACACGCGATTACGCATAGATTACCAAGCAAGCGCTTGGTGTAACGCTGGCGCACGTTTGCTGCGCGTAAAACCGTTCACTCGAGGAGAGGCTTAGACGTGAGTACAAGGAGAGACGCATGAAGTCCATTTCTGGGAGCCCGCGGCTGCTGGGCGCTGTCGGCCTGTGTGCCGGCGCGGTCGCCCTGGGTGCATACACCGGGCTGAGCTCGGGCGCGACCCCTCGGTCCGCGAAGCCGGCCACCAGCGCAAGGTCGGCCTTCCCGACTGCCGCCTCGGCCAACGCGAAGTTCGAACAGCGGCCGACCAGCATCGGTATCACGACGCCCGTCGGCAAGCCGATCCCGAAGGGGAAGGTCATCGATTTCATTCAGTGCGGCGTTCCCGCGTGTGCGGTCGAGGGGGACATCCTCCAGAGCGCGGCCTCGCTGCTCGGGTGGAGGCTGAAGCGGGTGAACGCAGGCACGTCGTCCCAGACGATCGCCGACGCCTACCAACAGGCAGTCAGTGATAAACCCGCCGCGGTGATCGGGTCCGGATACCCGAAGGTGCTGTTCGCACAACCGCTCAAATCCTTGGCCGCGGAGCACGTCCCTGTGCTGGAGGCGTTCGTCGCCGACAACACCGGTGGAGGACTGACCGGGGTCGTGGCCGGCAATGTGACCAACAACATCCAGGGCAAGGAGGTTGCGGACTACATCCTCGCCAACAGCACCAGCAAGTCGGAGACGATCGGCGTCGTCGTCCCGCCCGCCTTCCCCAACATGGTCGTGGAGCAGTCGGCGGCCCTGGCGGCCTTCAAGCAATATTGCTCGACGTGCAAGACGGAGATCCTCGCCCCGCCCGTCACGAGCATCGGTGCCGATCTGCCGACTCGGATCAGCAGCTTCCTGCAGGCCAACCCCAGCATCCAGTGGTTGTGGGACGGCTATGACGACATGGTCACGGGGCTGCCGACCGCGCTCAAGGGCGCGAGCATCACCAACACCAAGGTCGTGACGATCAGCATGAACGGCACGGTCGCTGCCGACATTCAGCAGCACAGCTATGTGCTGAGCGGAGTGGGCACGAGCTTCCCCGAGGTGTACTGGAGGGAGATCGACCTGCTCGCGCGGCTCTTCACGCACCAGTCCTACGCGGTCGATCTGAACGACAGCACGCTGCCGTACTGGACGATCACGTCGGCCAACCTTCCGTCAAACGCCGGCGCCACGCTGTTCGCGAACGTTGTCAACTACAAGAAGGAATTCGAGAAGCTCTGGGGAGTCAGCTAGCCCCAGCGCTCCTCCAGCATCGCCTGATGATGACTGGGTAGTGTCCGCCCGGGCCCTGCAAGGCCCGGGCGGACACGCTTCTGGGTACGACCAGAAGCTCACCGCGCGAGACGGTACACCTCGAACACCGCGTCCGGGCAGACCAGCTGGCAGGCGGTGCAGCCCGTGCACCCGGCGTGCAGGACCGGAAAGCGGTATCCGGTGGCGTTCACGTCCTTGGACATCTCGAGGACGCTTGGGGGACAAGCGGCGATACACAGCTCGCAGCCTTTGCAGCGCTCGATGTCGATGACGAGCGCGCCGCGCGGGTCGCTCATCTCGCCTCACCTTCGGGTGCAAGCCGGACCCCCAGGACGCGGTCGACCGGCTCGCTGCCGTGTTCATCGGGGCACAGGACACCTCGGCGCCGCAGCGTCTGAACCGCGTACTCACCGAGCAGGCGCAGGTGCGCGAGCGTGATCTCGCTGGCGCGTTCGGAGTCGCCTGCGCTGATCGCCTCGAACTCTGCGCCGATCAGCGCGCGCTCCTCTTCGACCGAGCGATCCATTGACAGCCGGGACGCCACGGGCAGCAGACCACCGAAGGTGCGGAGCAGCCCACGTAGGTGTGGTCCGCCGGCGGCGACGTTGAGGACACGGCGGAACTCACGCGCAGCGCTCTCGAATTCCTCGATCCCTCGAGCGTAGGCAACCTCGGCGGCCGCGCGCTCAAGCGCATCGAGCACCTCGGGGTCGCTGCGACGAGCGACGCGCGCGCTTGTGAGGGCGTTGAGCAATCCATACAGTTCGAAGGCCTCGCGGATCGTCGCGGCGTCGAAGCGTGCGACGAACGCGCCGCGGTGGTAGGGCATCTCGATCACGCCGTCGCGCTCGAGTGAGAGGAGCGCTTCGCGAACGGGCGCACGGCTGACGCCCAACTGCTCGGCCACCGCATCTAGGTCGATCCTGTCGCCGGGCTGGAGTTCGCCTGCGAAGATCATCTCCAGCAGACGCTCCGCCACGGCATCGCTCGTCTTGGATCGGACGAGCTTGCGGACGGCCTGATCGGGCGCTGCGGTCGCCGGGGGCACGTCAGGCGCCCCTCGGCGCCGACCGGGCGCGAAGCTCGCCGGGCGCATACTCGCGTGCCATCGACTGCTCCATGTAGTCCGGACCTTGGGGCGCGCCGACGAACCAGCCCGTCGGGCACATCGTCAGGATCTCGACCAGACTGAACCCCTCTCCGGCGAGTTGCGATTCGAGCGCCTCCCGGATCATCCGCTTGGCGCGCGCCACGTCGCGCGGGGTCCCGACCGTTCCCCGTGCCACGTAGCCGACTCCTTCGAGCCCGGAGACGATGTCGGCGATCCGGATCGGGTAACCGTGGTGGGCGGGATCGCGACCCTCGAGGCTTGTCTTGGTCCGCTGCCCGAGCACGGTCGTCGCCGTTTGCTGCCCGCCCGTGTCTCCGAAGACCCCGTTGTTCAGCAGGATGCAGGTGATGTTCTCGCCGCGCGCAGCGGCATGGATCACTTCCGCGAGCCCCTCGTTGACCATGTCTCCGTCACCCTGCAGCGTGAACACCGCGGCGTCTGGCCGCACGCGCTTGATCCCCGTGGCGCAGGCGGGTGCGCGGCCGTGCAGGCACTGGAGCACGTCGACATCCATGATGCGAACGAAGCTGCCGTAGCAACCATGACCGACGACGCCGATCGAGCGCTGGACGATTTCCAACTCCTGAAGGGTCTCGAGGAGGATTCGCAGCGCCACCGGCTCGCCGCATCCGGGGCACAGTGAATGCTCGCCGACGATCAGCGACGGGCGGAAGTCCGCGACCTTCTCGGCCGCGCCTTCGGGCGGCCGGTCGGTGGCGACGATATCGGTCACAGCAGGCTCCTCGCGAGGTCGTGAACGGGTGTACCCGTGCGTGGCTCCCCGCTCATCCCCGCGAGGATCCGCTCGCGGATCACCGGGACATCGAGCAGCGGGCCGTAACTCAGCCCCGACTCGTGGATGCTGACACCCCCGATTGCGCGGACGGCGCTCCGGTCCGCCGCGTGCTGGCGAACGTCGTCGATCATCTGGCCAGCGTTGAGCTCGAACACGAGCACGTTCCGCGCTCCCGCGGTCGCTCGCGCGAGCGCTTCGCCAGGGAACGGCCACAGGGTGACGGGGCGGAAGTGCCCGATTCGATAGCCGCCGGCGCGCAGTTCCTCCACGACGTGGGCGGTGAACTTCGCCGCCGAGCCGAAGGCGACGACGACGGTGTCGGCGTCCGCCACGCGGAAGCTCTCATAGCGCTGCTCGGCGGCGGCGACTCGCTCGAACTTCTCGGCGATCGCCTGCCAGTGGCGGTCGGGCCCCGGTCCGGGTTCGGTCGTCTTGCCCATCGCCCATGTCCACACCTGGCGGGAGTGGCCGGTTCCCCCGCGTGACCCGTCAAGCGCCCAGTCCTTGGCGGGCAGTTGCGGGAGGTCGAGCCGTTCGATCCGGACGCCGATCCGCGTCTGCGCGATCAGCGGGTCACCATAGAGAATCGTCGGGATTCGGTAGGCGTCGGCGAGGTGGAAGAGCAGCTGCGTGTGCTTCACCGCCTCGGGAATGTCCTTCGGCGCCAGCGTCAGCGTGCGATAGTCACCCCAGCCGCCACCGCGAGTGCACTGGAAGTAATCCTGCTGGTTACGGGCCATGTTGAAGATCACGAGCGGCGTTTCGTTCAGCGCCGTCTCGGCGATCGCCTCCTGCATCAGCGCGATCCCCTGGCCGCACGAGCCGGTCGCGGCGCGAGCCCCCGCGGCGGAAGCGCCGAGTGCCATGTTCACACCCTCGATCTCGCTCTCGGCATTGATGCACACGCCGCCGCTGTCCGGGAGCAGGCGGGCCATGCTCTCCAGCAGCGAGGTGAACGGCGACATCGGGTACCCGGCGAAGAACCGGCAGCCTGCCGTGATCGCCGAGCGGGCGATCGCGGTTGAGCCCTCGAGCAGCTCGAGACCCGCGTCGGGTGGGTGGTCGCTCACGTTGGCGCCACCGTCATCCGTTGCTCAGCGCCGGTCGCCCACCCGGCTTCGAGCGCCCGCGCGTTGGCGGCCGCGTGCTGCTGGCGGTACGGCGGCAGCAGCGTGCGCATCGCATCGACGAGCCGCTCGGCCTGAACGACGCCTGTGAGGCCGGCGAATGCGCCGATCATGACGAGCCCAGCCGCAGCCGGCGCTCCGAGTTCCTGCGCGATCTCGATCACGGCGAGCTCGATGCACGTGTATGGCCCCACCGTCTCAGGATCGGCGACGACGATCGAGGAATTTACGAGCAGCAGTCCGCCCGGGCGCAGCCGCTCCGGCACGGTGCCCGTGAACCGATCGTGCATCACGATCGCGGCGCCCACTGCCGCGACGATCGGCAGCGCTCGCAGGGGAGCCTCGCCGACCACGACGGTCGACTGCGAGGGACCTCCGCGCATCTCGCCGCCGTAGTCAGGGGCGAGCATCGCGTGCTGACCGGCGAGGGTGGCGGCAAGCGCAAGGGTTTTGCCGACGAGCTGGATGCCCTGGCCGCCGATGCCGGCAATCAGAACCTCGTGTTCGACGGGCGCCGATGACTGTCCGTCTGTCAAGCTCCACAGGCTCGCCATTTGTATTTTTAATATATCATTCAACGGCTATGGACCTGCTGATTGGCTCGATCGTCGGCAGCATCACCCGCCGCCAGAGCGATGTCCCAGCGGCGACGCTCGGGGCCGAGACGATCTCGTTCGGCGAGCTGGACCTGAGCGCGAACCGGTTGGCGCACGCGCTCCGCGACGCCGGGGTGGAGCGCGGTTCAGTGGTGGCGTGGTGGTCGAGACCGGCGCTCGACAGTCTCGCGGGCATGCTCGCGTGCGCGCGACTCGGCGCCGTGTTCGCGCCCCTTTCGCCGCTCGTGAGCGACCGCGACGCACGCGAGGTTCTCGAGTACATAGAGCCGCGGCTGCTTGTGTGCGACGGTGCGGTCCTCGAGGCCGGTGCGTCCCTCGGGATCGGCGCAGTCGCATCGATCGGACCGTGCAACCCCTCGCCGGCATACGACCTGGAGTCCGCGAGTGCACGCTCCTCCGGCGCGTCCGTCGACACCCCGGCGCTCAGCGACACCGACCCGCACATCCTCTACCTGACCAGCGGTAGTACGGGGCGGCCCAAAGGAGTCCTCGTCAGTCATCGAGCCAGCTGGCTGCGCTCCCGGCCGGGGGGCGGCAGCTACGGGGACGACGTGCGGGGCGTCGTCTGCAGCTTCCCGCTCTACCATTACGGCGGCTGGCACTACGTGCTGGAGGCCTGGCTGAACCGCACCACCGTCCACCTCGTCCGAAGGGCCGACGGTCCGGAGCTGGTCTCAATCGTCGAGCGGCATCGCCCCAACGCGATGTACTGCATCCCCGCCGTCTGGGAGCGCGTCCTCGCCGAACCCGGGAACCTCGGTTCGATCCGGTACGCGGACACGGGCACCTCGACCGTCGCCGGGGGGCTGCTCGAGGCGATCGGCCGGCGGATGCCCCATGCGAGGACGACGATCCTGTACGGGGCGACTGAGTCGGGTCGCATGTCGGCGCTGACACAACCGGGCACGGATCTGGCTGCGGGCGCGGTCGGGCGCGCCGTCGACCCGGGCCGGATCGATCTCGCCGATGACGGCGAGATCGTCTTTTCGGGGCCTACCCTGATGGACGGGTACCTGAGGCTCCCGGACGAGACCGCCGCGGCGGTTGAAGATGGCTGGTATCACACCGGCGATATCGGAACGTGCGATGAAGACGGGCTGATCTACATCACCGGTCGCAAGCGCGAGGTCATCCGTTCCGGGGGTGAGACGGTCTCTCCGGTCGAGGTCGAGGTGGCCCTCGGCGCGCTCCCGGGTGTGCGTGAACTCGCGGTGGTCGGCGTTCCCGATCCCCGCTGGGGCGAGGTCATCTGCGCGGCGGTAGTCCTGAACGACGGGTACGCGGCGCCGACGGTCGGTGACCTCCGGGCACGGCTGAGGGCGCTGCCCTCGCATAAACACCCTCGCCTGGTCGCGCCGGTCAGGGACATTCCGCGCACCAGCGCCACCGGGCAGGTGATGCGCGGCCAGCTCCGCGATGTCGTCCTCACGGAGCTGCGGCGGGCCGGGGTCAACGCTGACTAAGTGTCGGCGGGGCGGGACGCCGTCTTGCGCTGCATCGTGCTGATGCCGACGGCGGCGATAAGCACGGCGCCCTGGAACACCTGTGGCATCCACGGCTGCGTCCCGGCGAGCAGCAGCCCAACGCTGCCGGTCCCGATCATCATCACGGCGACGATCGCCCCCCAAGGGTTGAAACGCCCGTGACGGAATTGCGAGGCGCCCACGAAGGCTGCCGAGAACGCTGGGATCAGGTACTCGGGCCCTGAGGTCGGGTCCGCGGATCCGAGCTGTGCCGCCAGGGCAATGCCTGCGAACGACGCGAGCACGCCGGACCAGATGAGCGACAGGGTGCGCAGCCGTCCGACGCGGAGGCCAACGAGCCGCGCGACGTCCGGGCCGTAGCCGGCCGCATAGATGTGACGACCGAAGACGGTCTGCTCGAGTAGGTAGCCGAGCACGACCATGACCACGAGCATGTAGAGGACCGGCAACTGCACCCCGGCGACGCTGGTGCTCGCGAAATTCGTGAAGGTGCCGGTGAGCTTGCCGGTGATGATCTCGTCTCCCGAGATCCACAGAGTCAGCGCCGCGATGATCGAACCGGTTGCAAGCGTGCCGATGAACGAATCGATCTTCATGCGAACGACCACGAGGCTATTTAGCAATCCGATCCCCAGGCCGACCACGAGGGTGAGGATGATCGCGGCGACGGGCGGAAGCCCGAGTGTGTTCATGGACCAGCCGGCGAACACGCCGGCGAGCCCGACGGTCGAGCCGATCGACAGATCGAAGATGCCGGCCGCCAGCGGCATCACGATGCTGAGCGCGGCCAGCCCCGTGATTGCGTACTCGTTGAGCGTGCTCTTGAGCGTCTGGGTGGTTGGGAACAGGTCAGGCTTCCAGATCGTGAACACGATCCCGAGTGCGATCCAGACGTAGATCGCACCGATGTTCCTGAAGCTGAGCTGTGCGCCGAGACCGGCGCGCGCGCGTCGCTTGGCCGGCTCAGGGGAGACCTCGATGGGCGCCGTCTCGACGGCCGCGGTCTCGACCTTGGACACCTCCGTGCTCCTCTCCATCCTCACTCAGTCCCTGCTCGTCGCTCCGGGCACGGGCGACACTGTACCAAGCGCTTGCTAGGGTATCTAGCGGGATGGAGAGGGATGGCCTTGGATAACAGCGACGCGCTTCCGGGGCTCGTGAACCGCGAACGTGCCGACGAGTACCGGCGCGTCGGATGGTGGTCGCGGCTGTCGATCGCCGACCGCGTCGCCGCCAACACCCGCGCACAGCCCGGCGCCACCGCCTTCGTCACCGCTGACGGTCGGCTCGACTGGGCCGGATACGACGCCCTCGCTCGGCGGCTGGCCCAGACGCTCGTCGACCTCCCGCTCGCCCCTCGCGACCGCGTTGCGGTGAGGCTCCCGGACTCGGTGAGCTACCACGTGGCTCTGCTCGCCTGCGAGTACGCCGGGGTGGTCGCCGTCGGACTCGGCGCGCGCGCCGGCGAGCGCGAGCTTCAGCACCTCCTTGCCAGGACGCGCGCCGTCGTGGTGATCTCCCACGACGAGCACCGCGGCGAGCGAATGTCCGACGTCGTCAAGCGTTGCCCCGGTGTCCGGCACCACGTCGTCGTTCCCCGGTTCGAACGCGACGCCGACCGGCAGATGCTCGCCGACGGCGTTCCCGTCCTGCCCCAACCCGACGCCGACGTCCTGGCGGCCCGCCGCCTCGGGCCCGACGAGCTGTGGTTGATCAACTCGACCTCTGGCACGACGGGCCTGCCGAAATGCGTCATGCACTCGCAGAACCGGTGGTACTACTTCCATCTGAACGCCGCCGAGGTCGGCGGGCTGGGCGGCGACGAAGTCGTGATGAGCGTCGTTCCGACGCCCTACGGGTTCGGACTCTGGAGCTCGCACTTCACACCCTGCTGCCTCGGTGCGCCGGCGGTCTTGACCGAGCGCTTCGACGCCGGCCTCACGCTCGAGCTGCTCGAGCGTGAGCATGTGACCGTGCTGTGCGCCGTCTCGACGCAGTTCCGGTTGCTGCTCGCCCACCCGGATTGCGAGCGACGCGACCTAACGGCGCTGCGCGTGATGTTCACCGGCGGCGAGCCGCTCCCGTATGAGGCGGCGCGCCGATTCGAGGAGACCACGGGAGCCGCGATCCTCAACTTCTACGGCTCGAACGAGAGCGGCTTCGCGACAGCGACGAGCGTCGCCGATCCGCCAGAGAAGCGGCTGCGAACGGCTGGGCGCACGCGCCCGGGAACCGAGTTGCGGCTGTACGACAGCGAGGGGCGGGTGACAGACGGGCACCGCGGCCAGCCTGGCACGCGGGGTCCCGCGGTCTGTCTCGGTTATCTGGACGACCCGGCTGCCAACCGCGAGCTCTTCACGGAGGATGGCTTCGTGCTGTATGCCGACCTCGTCGAGCTCGACGCGGACGGCTACCTGACAGTCGTCGGCCGCATGTCCGACATCATCATCCGCGGCGGGCGAAACATCAGCGCGCGCGAGGTGGAGGACGAGGTCGCGGCTCATCCGCAGGTCGCGCTCGCCGCGGCTGTGCCGATCCCCGACCTGGTTTTCGGCGAGCGCGTGTGCGTGTTTGCGGAGTTGCGCCGGCCCCGCGCCCAGAATCAGAAAGAGCTGGTGGACTTCCTTCTGTCGCGCGGAGTCTCAAAAGAGACGCTGCCTGAGCGGCTGGTGATCCTCGATGAGCTGCCCCGTTCCGCCGGGGACAAGGTCGCCAAGGCGGAGCTACGCGAGGCGGCCGGTCGCCTCGCCGCACAGGAGCAGGCGTCGTGATCCAGTCGCTCGGCACGTCGAGGCCGCGCATCGCTCCCAGCGCGTTCGTGCACCCGCGCGCGACGGTGATCGGTGACGTCGAGATCGGTGAGGACTCGAGCGTCTGGCCTGGGGCCGTGATCCGCGGAGACTTCGGGCCGATCCGGATCGGACGGCGCACGAGCATCCAGGACAACGCCGTGATCCACGCCGACCACAGGGGTACCGTGATCGGCGACGACTGCCTGATCGCCCATCTGGCGTTCATCGAGGCGGCGACGGTCGGGAACGCCTGCATGGTCGCGGTCGGGGCCGTACTCCACGGCGCCTATCTGCACTCGGGCGCGGTCGCCGCCGCCGGCGCCGTGCTCGTCGGTGGCGTCGAGGTGCCGTCGGGATGCCGTGCGCAAGGCGTGCCCGCGCGCGTCGTGGCGATTGACAGCCCCACTGTCGAGGCGATTGCACACGGCGCCGGGCGCTACGTCGAGATGGCGCGCCGCTACGCGTCCGAGACCCAGGGGGGCTGACGTGACCGAGCGCCTGGCAGGGCTTGCACCGGAAGCTCGCGATCGCTAGCCTGAATGTGGTCAAGCGCTTGCTTGGGTGAGGATCGTGATGACTGAGGGTCAGATCGCGCCGCTCGTTGAGATCGAGCGGCTATCGAAGACGTTCCCCGGGCAGCGGGCGCTGTCAGATGTGTCGTTCACGATCGCAGCCGCGGAGATCCACGCTCTCGTCGGCGAGAATGGCTCCGGGAAGTCGACCCTGATCAAGATCCTGTCCGGATTCCACGAACCCGATCCGGGCGGCACGGTCGAGGTGACGGGCGAGCCGCTGCAGTTTGGATCGGCTGCCGATGCGAGGCGGCTCGGCCTGCGCTTCGTCCACCAGGACCTCGGCCTGATCGACGAACTGACCGGGGCGGAGAACGTCGGGCTCGTGTCAGGCTTCGCGACACGCGGCGGCAGGATCGACGGTGCCGCCCACACGCTTCACACGGAATCGCTGCTCGCACGGATTGGCGTCGAGCTCGACCTCGACGTGCCGGTTCGCAATCTGCGCGCGGTGGATCGCAGCGCGCTCGCGATCGCGCGGGCTCTCGACGACAGTCACGAGGCGATCTCGCTGCTGGTACTGGACGAGCCGTCTGCTGCGCTTCCTCCCGCCGAGTGCGTGACCCTGTTCCGGGTCTTGAGAGAAGTCCTCGCCGCCGGCGTGAGCATCCTGTACGTCTCACACCGGCTCGATGAGGTGCTGAGCCTCGCCTCACGCGTGACGGTGTTGCGCGACGGGCGCTGCCAGGGAACGATCTCCACCAGCGGGGTCGATCGTGCGAACCTGGCGCGGCTGATCGTCGGTCAGGAGGTCGATCTCGAAACCGGTCTCGGGGCGACCACGCTCGTGACGGGCACCCCCGTGCTGTCCGTCCGGAATCTGCGCTGCGTGCCACTACGGGAAGTCGACTTCGAGGTGTATCCGGGTGAGGTCCTCGGCGTCGCCGGGCTCTCCGGCTCCGGTCGCGAGGTGCTGGCGGGCGCGGTGTGCGGAGCCGTTCCAGCCCGTCTGGCGCTGACGCTTGACGGGCACGTGCTTGAGGTCGACGAGATGACTCCGGCGTTGGCCCGTGATCTGCGGCTGGCGCTCGTGCTCCCCAATCGCCATCCCGAAGCGGCGATTCCCCTGTTCACGATTGCCGAGAACATGACACTTGGAAGGCTGCCGGAGTTCGCGAAGATGGGCCGGATCGAACGCAAGCGCGAGCGCCAGGCGGTGCTCGACTGGATCGAGCGCCTGGATATTCGGCCAGCTGACCCTGACCGCCCGTACGGCCTGCTCAGCGGTGGCAACCAGCAGAAGGTGCTGCTCGCCAAGTGGTTCGGGCTCGAGCCACGCGTCGTCTTCATGGACGATCCGACGAGCGGCGTGGACATCGGCGCGCGCTACGCCATCTACGAGCTCATCCGCGCGCACGCGAGCACGGGCACCGGGTTCGTCGTCTGCTCCTCAGACATCGAAGACCTCGTCGGCGTCTGCGATCGTGTGCTGGCGCTCATCGACGGCAGGATCGTCGAGCAGCTCGCTGGGCAACGGATCACCGAGAGCGAACTCCTTCGAGCCATTTCGGCCGCCGGAGATCGCCTCGTCGGACCGGGGCAGTTCGCCGAGAAGTGACGGCACGACGTTGATCGACGCCCACCTTCATCTGTGGCATCTCTCGGCCCATCCGTGGTATCCGGCGATGCAGGATCCGGAGATCGCGAAGACATGGGCAGACCTTGGTCCCGTCACCCGGATGGCGCGCGACTTCCTGTTCGATGAGTACCTCGAGGAGACCCGCGGCTACGAGATCGATGGGCTGATCCACGTTTCGGCCACCTCCGCGCCGCGCGCATACCTCGCGGAGGCGCCCTGGATCGAGGGAGTGCTCGACGCGACCGGACTGCCTGCCGGCATCGTGGGGGCGGTGGAGCCGACGCTGGGTGAGCGCGAGCTCGAGGCTGACCTCGAGACCCAGGCGATCAGCCCGCGTTTACGTGGCGTGCGCGTGCTGGCCGGGCTCGACCCGGACTCACGCGTGGCGGAGCGTTTGTGTGCGTGGCTCGCCGAGCGCCGGCTGGTGTTCGATCTCGTTGCCCGCCCAAGTGAGGCCGAGGCATTTCGACGCTTGCTGGATCGTCATCCCACGCTTGAGGTCGTCCTCGAGCACGCAGGATGGCCCGAGGGTACGGACGCTGCGGCATCTGCGACCTGGCGACGAGCGATCGCGGCGCTTGCCGAGAACCCGAATGTCAGTTGCAAGCTGTCCGGGCTCGGGATGGCGACGCACTCGCTCGCCGGCGACGTGGTCCGCCAGTGGATCGACGGGGTCCTGGACGTCTTCGGCACCAGCCGCATCATGTTTGGGAGCAACTTTCCCGTCGACGCGATGTACGGAACGTTCGCGCAGCTGATGGAGGGGATCGACGAGGCCCTCGCGGGCCTCGGGTCAGAGGAGCGGAACGCGGTGCTGTCGAGCAACGCGCGCCGGGTCTACCGGCTCCCCGAGAAAGGTTCCTAAGTGGTCGACGTCGCGGTTGTCGGTCTCGGAGACCTCGGCTTGGCATGCGCGCTGCGTCTCAACGACCTTGGCCTCGAGCCGGTCGGGGTGGACTCCGATTCGGCCAGGCGAGCGGACTGGAAGGCGGCGACAGGTCGCACCGCTGTGGCTGTTTTGGACGGGCTGTCGGTTGCACGTGTGCTCCTCTGCGTGAGGACGACATCACAGGCCCAGGCAATTCTCAGTGCGCTGCAGCAGCGCAACCGCAGAGCGGATGTCGCCGTCTACGTGCTCACCACGCTCGAGCCGGCGGTCGCGCGCCGGCTCGACGCCTTTGCAAGCTCCGGGCTGCGCGTGATCGAGCTCCCCGTCTCGGGTGGCCGCTCAGGCGCTCGAACCGGGGAGCTGACCGTCCTGGTCGGCGGTGGGTCGGCGCGCCCCGAGGACGAGGAGTTCCTGAAGTGCACCCTCGCACGAGAAGCCTTCGTCTTCCCGCGCTTCGGCGATGCCACGCTCGTCAAGCTGATCAACAACACGCTCGCGGCGTACAACGCCTCCGCGTTCGCCAGCTGCCTCGCGTTGGCCGACCAGGCGGGCCTTGCTGTGACGGATGTCGCCAGCGTGATCCTGGCCGCCTCAGGCGCAAGTTGGATGGCTGCTCACTTCAAGGGGCTGGTCGATGAGCTGCTCGCGAAGGATGCCGCGCTGCTGGCGGGCGAGCTCGGGGAGCTGCCGACGATTGACCTCTCAGATGCACCACGCTTCCTCGCGGGGCTCGCGCGCGGCAGGCGGTTGCTCGGCTGACAAGCCAGAGCTAGACGGGGCCCGAGATCTCGGCGAACAGGTGCCGGGACGGTCGTATCTCGCCGCGCTCAAAGCCATGCACGAGCGCGAGGACCCGGCGATTGCGCGGAGCGTCGCGCCCCAGCGCGCGTGCACGCGCCACGACCGCACCGTTGATCACGTCGACCTCCGTCAGGCGGCCGCGCTCGATGTCCTGCAGCATGGACGCCCGGGTCGGACCGGATTCGTCAACGACACGCTGCAGCGCAGGGCCGAAGACCGCCGGATCCTCGGAGGCCAGTTCGGCGGGATCCATCCCGAGGATCGGCTCGAGGGTGAGCCCCTGCCGGATCCCGAGCCAGTAGCCCTCAGACCAGAGCTGACGGAGCGCGAGCCCACCGTGGGGATCGCTGACGACCTCTGCACAATTGCACCCTCCGATGACACTGAGTCCCGACAGTGCGCTGTTGAGCACGAGCTTTGACCACAGCTGCCCGGCGATGTTCGTCGTCACCTTGACCTCGGCGACCGCTGCGAGCGCGCGCGCCAGCCGGCGGGTCCGTGATCGGATCGTGCCATCGAGCTCTCCGAGCACGATCGGGTTCTCGCTGGTCTGTCGCACGTGTCCAGGCCCGAGATTGGTCGCACCCCACTCGACGGTCGCGACGATGAGCCGGTCGCCGCCTACGATCGCAGCGATCCGCTCGTGGACGAGGCCGTTGCCGAGCGAGACGAACGTCTCGACGGCGCCTCGCCGGACGACCGGCTCGAGGGCCGACTCGAGCGCCGGAGCTTTCACGGCAATCAGGCAGAAGTCGAACTCGCCGGCAATGTCTTCGCAGGGCCCGTAAGCCTCCAGTGGGACGTGGCGAACCTCCCCCAGGCGATCGAGTCGCAGGCCAGGGTCCCGCACGAGGTCGATGTGCTCGCGACCTGACCCAACCACGACGACGCGCCGGACCGAGCCCTGCATCAGTGCCGCGGTGATGCCGCCGATCGCGCCGGCGCCGAGGATCAGGATGCGCTGCTCCACGACCGCCGTCATGCGATTCCAGCCTACGATCAGCCAACGCGGATGCGGTGGACCGCGCCGCCACGCAGGCGCTTGGCCTCCTCGGGCTCCCACGTGGGCGCCGTACAGACGAACAGGTCGCCCCCGTCCGGGCCACCGACCGCGACCGCGTAGGGATTCTCGATGCTGACCCGCCGGTCGATCTCGCCCTCGTGGGTCACGTGCACGACCTCGGCTGAGAACGGCATCGCCACCCAGATCCCGAGCTCGGCGTCGAGGGCGATCCCGTCCGGGAGCTCTCCGCTGCCGAATTCGCACAGGATACGGCGATCCGACAGATCGCCGTCCTCGCCGATCCTGAACGTCGTCAGGCGACCCGGCGTCGACCGTGTCTCAGCAACGAACAAGCTTGTCCGGTCTGGGGTGACGGCGATCCCGTTGGGGAACATGAGCTCGTGCGCAACGACGCGCGCTTCGCCTGTGGGCTCGACGCACACGAGCACCGTCGGGTGCGGCGGATCTGGTGGCGCGGACGCATCGCCGAAGTTGCCGACATAGGCGCGGCCTGAACCGTCGACCGCCATGTCATTGCAGTGCCAGGGCGCCAGGTCCCAGAGGTTGGCGTGCTCGTGCAACCCGTCGGGATCGAGTCGCAGGATGCGACGGTCATGCATCGACACGACCAGCAGCCGTCCGTCAGGCAGGAACCCGAGACCAGAAGGACACTCGGGCACCTCCGCGACCGTGACTGGTGTTCCGTCCGGTTCGACGCGCAGCACCGTGTGGGCATGCATGTCGGAGAACCACAGGGTGCCCGCATGCCAGCGGGCACCCTCGGGGAACACCAGGCCATCGGCGAGCTTCTGCGCAGATTCGGTCGTCATCGGGTACCTGTTGATACGATACAAACCTAACGAGCGCTTGGTCAACTGGATGTCCACACAAATCGTGCAATCCGCAAGCGACGCCCTCGGCCTGGACCTCGGCGCGCGCGTGGTCCAATACACGGAATCCGACGCAATTCTCTACGCGCTGGCCGTCGGCGCCACAGCCGGCGAGCTGGAGCTCGTGTTCGAGCGGGACCTGTGCGTTCTCCCGACGTTCGCCCTTCCGCACGGGCTCTGGGCGTGCGACGCGCTCGGGGACTGCGGGTTCTTCTCGAGCGCCACCGCGCTCCACGGCTCGCAACGCTTCGAGGTCACTGGCCCGCTTCCGCGCGCGGGTCGGTTCGAGCTCCAGGCGCGCGTGTCCGCGGTCTGGGACAAAGGCTCCGCTGCGGTTTTCGATGTCGAGGTCGGGTGCGCGCTGTGGCGCGCGACCTACTCGATCTTTGCGCCCGGGTGCGGCGGTTGGGGCGGTGAGCGCGGTCCGAGCGCGCGCCGCGCTCCCGACGCTGCCCCCGTACGTTGGCTGCGCACCCGGACCTCGCCTGAGCAGGCTGTCCTGTACCGGCTCACAGGCGACAGGCACTTGATTCACGTCGACCCCGCGGCCGCTCGGGCGATCGGCCAGCCGCGTCCAATCCTGCATGGCCTCTGCACGCTCGGCGTCGCGGCGCGAGCGCTGGCAGGCCTGCTTGGCCACGATCCGCGGGCACTCAACTCGCTCGAGGCGCGGTTCACCTCCGCGGTCCTGCCGGGTGACGAGCTGGAGATCCGCACGTGGGAGCCGCAGCCCGACGGGATGGTGCCGTTCACCGTGGCAGCGCTTGATTCTGTCGTCCTCGATGGTGGGATGGTGAGGTTCGGATGATCGATACCGATGCGGTCGTCGTCGCCGCGGTGCGCACGCCAATCGGTCGCGCGGGGAAAGGCTCGCTCGCGCAGATGCGCGCCGACGACCTGGCGGCCCTCGCCGTTGGCGCCGCGTTGGCCGCCGTACCCGAGATTGCGCCATCCGAGATCGAGGACCTGATGCTCGGCTGCGCGCAGCCGGCCGCCGAGCAGGGCTTCAACATGGCCCGCGTCGTCGCTGTGCTGTGCGGTCACAGTCATCTTCCCGGCGTCACGGTGAACCGCTACTGCTCTTCGTCGTTACAGACGATCCGGATGGCAACCCATGCGATCAGGGCGGGAGAGGGCGAGTGTTTCATCGCCGCGGGCGCGGAATCGTGCAGCCACTTTGACAAGGGCAACGCGGACCGGGTCCCGGATACCAAGAACCCGCGCTTCGCGGCCGCCCAGGCACGGACGACGCGTCGGTCCGAAGGCGGCTGCGAGCCCTGGTCCGCTTCCGAGCTTCCGGACATCTACGTGGCGATGGGCCAGACCGCGGAGAACGTCGCCGAGCTGCGAGCGGTGACACGGGAGGAGATGGATGCGTTTGCGCTGCGCTCGCACGAGCGCGCGGTCGCGGCACAGCGCGCCGGTTTGTTCGATGCGGAGATCGTGCCCGTGCAGACGCCCGATGGGGCGATCGTGACCTCAGACGACGGCCCGCGCGCCGACACGTCGCTGGAACGGCTCGCGCAGCTGAAACCCGCGTTCCGGGTCGATGGTCGCGCAACAGCCGGCAACTCCTGCCCGCTCAACGACGGCGCCGCGGCGGTGGTCCTCACGAGCGCCGCCTTCGCCCGCGGCCATGAGATCCAGCCCCTCGCCCGGATCGTGTCGACGGGCGTGTCGGCGCTCGACCCGGAGATCATGGGTCTCGGTCCCGTCGAGGCGAGCCGCAGCGCGCTGCGCCGAGCGGGCATGACGATCGATGACGTCGACCTGGTCGAGATCAACGAGGCGTTCGCCGCGCAGGTGATCCCGAGCGCGCGAGACCTCGGAATCGATCCCGGGAAGCTCAATGTCAACGGTGGTGCGATCGCGCTCGGCCATCCGTTCGGCATGACGGGGGCGCGGATCCTGACGACGCTGCTCAACGCCCTGCGTCGCCGCGACGCGACCATCGGGCTCGAGACGATGTGTGTCGGTGGTGGTCAGGGCATGGCGCTGGTCGTCGAGCGGCTTGCCTGACCTTCTGTCGGTTGGCTCGCACGCAGCTCGCGCTTCAGCACCTTTCCCGAGGCGTTATGTGGGAGGGAGTCGACGATCATGACGTGACGCGGGACCTTGAAGTTCGCCAGATGCTCGCGGCAGTGTGCGATCACCTCTTCCTCGGTCGGGGCAGGCTCCCGGTGGGCGACCACGAAGGCGATGCCGACCTCTCCGAGCCTGTCGTCAGGCGTGCCGAGAACCGCGCATTCGACGACGCTCCGGAGACGCAGGATCGCGTTCTCCACCTCGGCTGGATAGACGTTGAACCCGCCGCAGGTGTACATATCCTTGAGCCGGTCGGTGATCGTCAGATAGCCACGTGCGTCAAGGTGCCCGACGTCGCCGGTCTTGAACCAGCCGTCGCTCGTGAAGGCTGCTGCAGTCGAGGCGGGATCGTCGAGGTATCCGAGCATGACATTTGGCCCCTTTAGCTGGATCTCGCCGTCCACGCCGGGATCGAGCTCGCGACCGGTTTCGTCCGCGATCCTGACCTCGAACTCGGAGGTCGCGCATCCAGACGTTCGTGAGATCGTCTCGGGGTCGTCGCCCGGCCGGCACATCGTGACCACGACCGCCTCGGAGAGCCCGTAGGCGGTGATGATCGTCTCGAACCGCAGCTCGGTCTGCATCCTCTCGACAAGGGCGACCGGCACCGGCGCCGAACCCGTGACCGCGAGCCGCAGCGACGAGAGGTCGTAATCGTCTCGCCGCGGGTGGGCGAGCAGTGAATGGAACAGCGTCGGTGGCCCCGGCAGGATCGTCACCCGCTCGCGCGCGATCGTGTCGAGCGCCACGTCGATGTCGAACTTGATCTGCGGGACGATCGCGGCGCCGCGGAGCAGGCAGACGACCCAACCTGCCTTGTAGCCGAAGCTGTGGAAGAACGGATTGATCACGAGGTACACATCGCGTTCGGTGACCTCTGCGCACTCGGCCCATGCGGCGGCGACGGCGATCGTCTGACGATGCGACGACATCGCACCCTTGGGCCGGCCCGTCGTCCCGGATGTGAACAGCAGGTCGCAGAGCGCGTCGCCGTCGACGTGCGAGGACGCCTGGCCGGCGTCGTCACCATCCTCGAGGAACCGATCCCAGCCGATCACGCCCGGATGCGCACCGCTCTCCCGTCCCTCGATCGGAATCTGGACGACCAATTCGAGATGCGGGAGCTCACCGACGGGCAGCGCCCGCGCGGGGTCGCCGTCGCCCTTCAGTGTCTCGATGAAATCGCGTCCGAGGAAACGGTCGGGCAGGAAGAGCACCCGGGCGCCCGTTCGGTCGAGGATGTCGATCGCCTCTGGCCGTGTGAAGCGCGTGTTGAGCGGCACCAACGTTGCGCCCGCGCCGTGGATGCCCAGCGCGGCGACGACCCAGTGCGTGGTGTTAGGGGACCAGATCGATACCCGGTCCCCCGGCCGGACGCCAGCCCCGATCAGTGACCGCGTGGCGCGATTGGCGAGGTGGGCCAGCTCTGAGTAGGAGAGCCGGGTGGCGCCGTCAATGATCGCCGGGCGGTCGGCGAACAGCCGCGCTGATTGCGCCATCAGCGCGGAAATGCTCTCCGGAAGTTCCGTCATCGTCGCCTTCCTTTGGTGCCGCAGCTACCGGTTCGCGTCCCGTACATGGCGTACGCTGCCTGAATCGGCGCCGACGCGGCATCGGTAGCAAGCGATTGCTTGGTAGGATACCGCACGGCCCTCACCTGCGTCGGTCGTGGGAGCGCCCTCGCCGGTGCTCATGACTCGACCAGGCAACTGGCGAATTCAGTCCAACCCCGCGAGGGCAGGCATGGCAAGAGACACCACGGCACGGACCAAAGCGACGGCTAACTCGACCCCTCGTCGCGCCGGCCGCTCGCGCGCCGGCAACGGGGGTGAGCAGCTGCGCCAAGCGGAGTTGCTGCAGATCGCGGCTGACCTGTTTGCCGAGCGTGGCTACGTTGCGACGACGGTCCGCGACATCGCCGATGCCGCGGGCATCCTCTCCGGGAGCTTGTACCACCACTTCGACTCCAAGGAGTCGATGATCGATGCGATCCTCTCCACGTTCATCAACCAGACGCTCGACACCTATGACGCGGTTGTGGCCGAGGGGCTGCGACCGCGCGAGACCTTCGAGCGGCTCGTGCAGGTGTCGCTCGCGTCGATGACCACGGCCCGCTCGGCGATCCTCATCTATCAGAACGAGTCCCGCTTCCTCGTGCAGGAGCCGCGCTTCGCCTATCTGGGCGAGGCGCACCGCCGCTTCGAGCGCATCTGGACGGTTGTGATCGAGCAGGGGATCGAAGCCGGCGAGTTCCGCGAGAACCTCGATCCGAAGCTCATCTACCGGCTCGTGCGTGACACCATCTGGACGGCTCCGCGATGGTGGCGGCCAGGAGGCCCGCTCAAACCCGAGCGGATCACCGAGCAGTATGTGGCGGCACTTGTCGCCGCGGTCACTCGGCACGACTGACGCTTGGGAGCTCCGAGGGGCCTCCGTCCGGTCACAGCGGTCGCTCACGTCTTCCGCTCCGCATCGCGCATCGTGCGCGCGTTGTGCCCCGCCAGGTGGTCGCCAGCGGTTTCGGCGTTGTGCGCGTGTGCGACGTGATGCAGTCCGAAGGCGGCATCGATCCCGGAGCGAAGCCCCATCAGGTCCTCGGCCTGGTTGACCGCCATCTTCGTGAGCGCCAGCCCGAACGCGGGCATTTGCGCGATCTGCTCGGCCAATGCCATCGTCGAGCTCTCGAGCTCCTCGTGCGGGACGACTCGGTTCACCATTCCCAGAGCGAGCGCTCGATCGGCGTTGAAGCGTTCGCCGGTGAAGAGGAACTCCTTGGCGAACCGCGGGCCCATGACCCACGGGTGGGCGAAGTACTCAACGCCGGGTATCCCCATCCGCACGACCGGATCGGCGAAGAACGCATTGTCGGACGCGACGATCAGGTCGCAGGACCAGGCGAGCATCAGGGCACCGGCGACGCAGGCTCCCTGCACCATCGCGATCGTGGGCTTGGGGAGCTCCCGCCACCGCCGGCACATGCCGAGGTAGACCTCCTGCTCCCGTGCCATCCTGCTCTCGGCTCCGCTGCGGCCGACATGACCCCACCACATGCTCGCGCGCCGCGGAAACGGCACGTCCACGTCGCGCCCGGGGCTGCCGATGTCGTGCCCCGCCGAGAAATGGTCGCCGGCACCGGCGAGCACGATCACCCTGATCTCCTCGTCGGCGGCGAGCGCGTAGAACGCGTCGTCGAGCGCGAACGTCATGGCGGAGTTCTGCGCGTTGCGGTATTCCGGCCGGTTCATCCGCACGATCGCGACAGGTCCCCGGCGCTCGGTCAGGACAACCTCGTCGGCCTCGCTCATGCTGACCCTCCTCCTGTGTCGAACTGCAGGCCCAGGGCGGACGCGACGCGTGCACGTTGCCACTCGACACCACCCCAGGTGCGGGCACTCGCCCACACACGCTTGGCGAACAGATGCAGGTCGTACTCGGTCGTGTACGCAATCGCGCCGTGGCACTGAAGGGCGATCCCGGCGACGCGGAGTGCGGCCTCGGACGCGAGGACCTTGGCCATCGCCACGTCGCGTTCGGTGCTCGATGCCCTGTGGTCGATCGACCAGGCGGCCCGGAGCACCGCAGGCGACGCGAACTCCAGCGCGATGAGCCCGTCGGCGAGGTGATGCTTGACGGCCTGGAAGCTGCCGATCGGCACGCCGAACTGCCTGCGATCCTTGACGTATGCGGTGGTCTGTTCGAGCAGGGTTCGCGTCAGACCGATGAGCTGTGCCGAACAGCCGACGACGCCCCGATTCCAGGCGGCTGCGATCTGCGCGGGCGGCAGTCGCAACGCGTCAGCGGAGACGGGCGCCTCGAGCCGTCCAGCTGCGCGGCTGGAGTCAATCGAGAGGGCCGGGCGAGTTGCGCCGCGGCCGTTGATCATCCTGATACCGCATCCAGCTCCGGCGTCTTCGCTCACCAGCAGCGCGTCGGCCATCTGCGCGTATGGGGCGATGGTCGAGCCGTCGAGCGCGCACGCGACGAGCAGCTCGCCGGCAAGTAGCCGCTCGAGCATCTCCCCGCAGTCCGGGGCCGCTGCCAGGAGCGGGCCCGCGACGAACGCGGTCTCGACGAGCGGTAGTGGTGCCGCGACGCGACCGGACTCCTCGAGCAGGGGCACGACGTCGCAGGCGCCGAGCCCGAGGCCTCCCGCCTCGGCGGACACGGCGGCGCCGGCGAGTCCCATCTCCGAGAGCTTGCCCCAGAGCGCCCTGCCGACTGTCGCGGGGTCGCTCCAGGCGGCCCGGACGGTGGCCGGCGTGCACTCGCTCTGCAGGAGTCGGCGCACCCCGTCGCGCAGTGCGATCTGATCGTCGTCGAGGCCGAGCCTCACGATGCTGTGATCACTTTCGGGGGAGGCCGAGCAGCCGCTCGGCGATGATGTTTCGCTGGATTTCGTTCGTGCCGGCATAGATCGGGCCGGCGAGCGAGAACAAGAAGCCGCGAGTCCACGGTCCGTCCAGCTCCGCCTCTCCTCCGAGCAGGTCCAGCGCGGCGGTGTGAAGGCGGATGTCCAATTCTGACCAGAACACTTTGTTGAGGCTCGACTCGGCGCCCGGGGACCGGCCGGCGACGATGCCGGTCACCTGTGCAAGCGTGAATAGGTGGTAGGCCTCCGCATCGATCCAGGCCTGCACGATGTGATCGCGGAGCGCTGGGGTGGCGGCGAGCGACCGCTCCCTGGCAAGCTCGATCAGGCGCTCGGCGGCCGACGTGAAACGTCCAGGCGAGCGCAGCGTCAGCCCGCGCTCGGAGCCCGTCGTCGCCATCGCGACCCGCCAGCCATCGTCAAGTCCGCCGAGCACGGCGTCGTCGCCAACGTGAACGTCCTCGAGGAACACCTCGGCGAACCCCTCGTCGCCGTCGAGGCGCTGGAAGCCGCGCACCGTTACTCCGTCGGCATCGAGGGGCACGAGGAAGTACGTGAGACCACGGTGGCGCTCGCTCGCGGGGTCGGTCCGGAACAGGCCGAACAGGTGCGTGCAGAACGCGCCGCGTGTCGTCCATGTCTTCTGTCCCGTGAGCCGCCAGCCACCGCCCGGATCTCGGACACCGCGGCTTACGGTCGCCGCCAGGTCGCTGCCCGCTCCCGGCTCTGACCATCCCTGGCACCAGAGGTCCTCAGCCGCCGCCATCCGCGGCAGGATCGCGTCCTGCTGCCCCGGCGTGCCGTACTCGAACACCGTGGGCGCCAGCAGGAAGATGCCGTTCTGGGTCACGCGCGCCGGCGCTCCGGCACGGTAGTACTCCTCCTCAAAGATCAACCACTCCCACAGCGATGCATCGCGGCCGCCATAGCGCTCAGGCCAGGAGACGACGGCCCAGCGCGCATCGAACAGCCGCTTCTCCCACTCGACATGCTGCGCGAAGCCCTCCGCGGTGTCTCCGGACCTGAGGCCGCGGGGAACGTTGGCGCTCAGCCACTCGCGGGCGCGCGCGCGGAACTCCACTTCTTCCTCGGTATACGTCAGGTCCATCGGCTCAGCGCCCTGACTCGTGTCCGAACGTGTCGCGGACACGGTCGGCCACGCCGCTGAGGTTCAGCTCGAACGTGAACCCCTGCTCGAAGCGGTAGCTCTTCTTGACGTCCCATGGGTCGATCCCGTTCAGCGACTCCTTCGCCGCCCGGATCACGGTCGGATCCTTAGCGGCGATCGCTCGCGCGAGCGTGAGAGCCGCGTCACGCAACGCCGCGCGCGGGACGACCGAGAGAACCGAACCGAACGCGTGCAATTCGGCTGCCGTGGCGTTTGCCGAGGTGTACATCATCGCCCGCATCTTGTGCTGCGGAACGAGCCGTGAGAGATGTGTGGCCGCGCCGAGCGCCCCCCGGTCCACCTCAGGGAGCCCGAAGACCGCATCGTCACTGGCGATGATCACATCCGCATTGCCGACGAGTCCGATGCCGCCGCCGAGGCAAAAGCCGTGAACGGCCGCGATCACCGGAACCGCGCACTCGTAGACCGCCGCGAAGGCCTCGTAGCAGCCCCGGTTGACGCCGACCAGGGCGCGGTGCCCGTCGCGCTCGGCCTGCAGCTCCTTGATATCGACGCCGGCGTTGAAGCCGCGACCTTCGGCCCGCAGGACGACGGCGCGCACCGTTTCGTCCGCTCCGAGGGCGCGGAGGGTGTGTGCGAGTTCAAACCAGCCCGCCACCGGCAGCGCATTCACCGGTGGGTTGTCCACGACCACCTCGGCGACACCGTCGCCGGCGACGGTGGTTGTGACGATCTGCTCTGTGCTCACTCTGACTCCCTCACGGATGCTGGGCGGAGACCGACACGATCTCCCCGGTCATGTACGAGGAGTAGTCGCTGGCCAGGAATGCGATGACCGTGGCGACCTCGGCGGGGTCGGCGGCACGCCCGTAGGCCTCGCGCGCCTCGAGATCCTCGAGCAGCTCGGGCGAAGACGCTTTCACGAGGTGCTCGTGCATCGCGATGCTCGGCGCGACGGCGTTGATCCGGACACCGTCACGCGCGACGTCCATCGCCGCGCATCGCGTCAGCGCCATCACGCCCGCCTTTGCGGCAGCGTAGTGCGACTGTCCCGCTTGGGCGCGCCAGCCCACGACCGACGCGTTGTTGACGATCACGCCGCCCTGGCGGTCGGTCATGTGGCGGAGCGCCGCTCGCATGCACCGGAACGTGCCGTTGAGAGTCACGTCGAGGACGCGCCCCCATTGCTCGTCGGTCATCTCGAGGATGCTCGCTTGGCCGCCGAGCCCGGCATTGTTGATGAGCACATCCAGCCGGCCGTATCCGGCGACGACAGCGGCGATCATCTGTTGAACCTGCGACTCGACCGTGACGTCGCAGAGGACGGTCAACGGTGGCTGCGCGGTGATCTCGGCGATCCGTTGCGCGGCCTCGCCAAGTCTGCGCTCGTGGATGTCGCTGAGTGCCACGCGAGCGCCCTCCTGGGCACAGCGGATGGCTGTGGCGAACCCGATCCCCGTGCCGGCCGCGGCCGTCACAAGGACGGTCTTTCCGTCGAGCAGCCCGTGTCCGCTTGGCGTCGTGGGGATGGAAGTGGGGGTCACGGGAGAAGAGCGATTATGACGCGCGGGATCGTCGCGCTGAGTACTTGACCGAGCAAGCGCTTGCTAGAATAGCCGAAACGATGTGCGCCGACAAACCACTGTCTGGACGGGTGGCGCTTGTGACCGGTGCCGGCAGTGACATCGGCTCGGCCGTGTGCGTCGAGCTCGCCTCGATGGGGGCGACCGTCCGCGCGACCGATCTCGATCGCAGTGAGCTCACCGCGCTCGGAGCGCGCGACGATCGCATTCTCACGACGCCGGCCGACCTGACCTCGGTGACGGAGATCACGGCCCTGGGTGCGGGAGCGGCCGACATCTTCGTCAGCGTCGCTGGACTCGCTCATATCGAGCGGTTCGAAGAGGGTGACCCGGAGCGGTGGGATCTCCTGTGGAAGGTCAACCTGCGCGCTCCGATGCTGCTCACGCGTGAGCTGATGGGGTCGATGATGCGGCGCGGGTGGGGTCGGCTCGTATACATCTCGTCGGAGAGCGCTCGCGCGGGCGCCGGCGGCGAGGCCGCGTACGCGGCGACGAAGGCTGGCTTGCTCGGCTTGGCGAAGTCAATCGCCAGGGAGGTCGCGGCCTCAGGCCTGACCGCCAACGTCGTCAGCCCGGGACTGATCGAAACCGCCACGTCGGACCGGCTCCTAGAGAGTCGTCCCGGCATGCGGGAGGCGTTCCTGCGCGCGGTTCCTGCCCGCAGGCTAGGTCATCCGGACGAGGTGGCCGCCGCCGTCGCGTACCTCTGCTCGCCGCAGTCCGGATACGTGACCGGTCAGGTGCTGAGCGTCAACGGCGGGATCGCGATGGGCTGAGGGCGCGCATGCGCTCGCTCGCGCCTGCGCAGCTGGTGCTCACCGGCGTTTGACACTCCGGGCGGGCGTTGGCTACATTTGGCGACGTGAACCAAATGCTTGCTTGGTCAGCGAGATGCCCGTGAGGCCCGACAAGCTGATGACCGAAGACGACGTCGTCGCCGAGCTCAGCTCGGGAATGACGATCGGCATCGGCGGCTGGGCTTCCAGGCGCAAGCCGATGTCGCTCGTCCGGGCGATTCTGCGTTCGGAGCTGCGCAACCTGACGATCGTGTCGTTCGGCGGTCCGGATGTCGGCATGCTGTGTGCGGCCGGGAGGGTGTCGCGCCTGATCTATGGCTTCGTCTCGCTTGATTCCGTGCCGCTGGATCCGTACTTCCGGGCAGCGCGCCAGGCGGGCGAGATCGTGTCGATCGAGTACGACGAGGGGATGCTCTACTGGGGTCTCTACGCCGCGGCCTGCCGGCTGCCGTTCCTCCCAACGCGCGCCGGCTTGGGGTCGGCCGCGATGGGCGGAGACTCCGAGCTGCGCACCGTTGTCTCGCCCTATGACGGCGAGGAGCTCGTGGCGATGCCCGCGATCAGGCTCGACGCTGCGCTCGTTCATCTCAACCGCGCCGATCCGTATGGCAACGCTCAGTATCTCGGCCCGGATATCTACTTCGACGACGTGTTCTGCATGGCAGCGGAGCGCGCATACGTGTCATGTGAGCGCGTCGTGTCGACGGAGGATCTGCTGAACGGTGCGCACCCGGCCACGTTGCGCATCAACCGGATGTCGGTTCACGGCGTCGTGCCGGCGCCCAACGGGGCGCACTTCACGTCCTGTGTGCCCGACTATGACCGTGACGAGCGCGCGCAGAGCGAGTATGTCCGCTCGGCATCCGAACCTGACGGATGGGCGGAGTTCAGCGCCCGGTATCTCGAGGGAGCCGAAGCCGGCTACCAAGCGGCCGTCAGCGCGCCCTCGAGCCTGGCGCACGACCAGGTATGAACGGCCCGACGCGAGCCGAGGTCTGCGTGGTCGCGTGCGCCGATACGTGGCGCGCGGCCGGCGAGATTCTCGTCAGCCCGTTCGGAGCGATCCCCACCGTCGGCGCCCGGCTGGCTCGCGCGACCTTCGCGCCGCGGGTGCTCCTGACCGACGGCGAGGCGTTGGTCGGGGGCGGCGTCTGGCCACTCGGCGAGTCGCCGTCGGTGGTCGAGGGCTGGATGCCGTACCGCTCGATCTTCGACGTGCTGTGGTCCGGCAAACGTCACATCATGATGATCCCGAGCCAGCTCGATCGCTACGGCAACATGAACATCTCGTGTATCGGGGAGGACTACCAACGCCCCAAGGTGCAGCTGATCGGGCTGCGAGGCGCACCGGGCAACACGGTCAACCATCCGACGAGCTATTGGGTGCCCCGGCATAGTGCAAGGGTGTTCGTGCAACGGGTCGACCGCGTCTCCGGCGTCGGATACGACTCTGCCGCAGCCGCCGGACCGTCCGCGCAGCGATTCCACGAGCTCAGACGTGTCGTCACAGATCTCGGCGTGCTGGACTTTGCCTCCTCAGACCACACGCTGCGGCTCGTCTCGGTCCATCCCGGGGTGAGTGTCGATGATGTGCGGGCGGTTACGGGCTTCCCGCTTCAGATCGCCGACGACCTCACCGAGTCGCGGCAACCGACCGATGACGAGCTCCAGCTGATTAGAGAGGTCATCGATCCAGGCGGCGCTCGCCAGCGCGAGGTCGGATCGTGAGGGCCGCTGGTCCGGAGCTCCGGACGAAGCTCTGCGATCTCCTTGAAATCCGGTATCCGATCGTCCAAACGGGCATGGGATGGGTGTCCGATCCGGTCCTGACCGCGGCGACCTCGGCCGCTGGTGGACTGGGGATCCTGGCCGGGGCGACACTGACACTCGGCGAGCTGCCCGCGGCGATCGCCGCAATCAAGGAGCGAACCGACGCTCCCTTCGGAGTCAACCTCCGCTCCGACCATCCGGACGCGCGCGAGATGGCCGACCTCCTCATCCGTGAAGGCGTCAAGGTGGCGTCCTTTGCGCTCGCGCCCAAACCCGAACTGATCGCTCGGCTGAAGGACGCAGGCGTTGTCGTGATCCCCTCGATCGGCGCGCTCAGACACGCGCAGAAGGTCGCGGCGCTAGGCGTCGACGCCGTCGTGGCACAGGGCGCCGAGGGCGGTGGTCACACAGGGCAGGTGCCGACGAGCCTTCTCATCGCGCAGGTCGTGAGCGGGGTCGAGATTCCCGTGATCGCCGCAGGTGGCTTCTTCGACGGGCGGGGACTGGTCGCCGCCCTCGCGTACGGCGCTGAGGGGATCGCCATGGGCACGCGCTTCCTGCTCACGCGCGAGAGTCCGGTGGCGGAATCGGTCAAACGCCGATACCTCGCTGCCTCGGTCCTCGACACGGTCGTGACGACCGAGATCGACGGCGTCCCCCAACGTGTGCTGCGCAGCGGACCGGTCGCCGCGCTGGAACGCTCCAACGTGCTGACTCGCACGGTGCGCGCCGCCGGCAACGCGGCCGCGTTTCGCCGGCTATCCGAGTCGTCATGGATCGATATGGTGCGTGAGGGCGTGTCGATGAAAAGGTCGGCCGGGTTGACGTGGAGCCAGGTGGTGATGGCGGCCAACGCGCCGATGCTTTACCGGGCGGGGCTATACGACGCGCGCGAGGACATCGGCATCACCGCCAGCGGCCAGGTTGTCGGTCTGATCGACGACCTGCCTACGTGCGCGGAACTGATCGAGCGAATCGTGCGCGAGGCGTCAGACGTGATCGAGAGGTTGGATGCCGGGAATCGTTGATGGGCGGGTCGTGATCGTCACGGGTGCAGGGCAGGGCCTCGGGCGTGCGCACGCGGTCGCGCTGGCCGATGCGGGCGCCCACGTGGTCGTCAATGACGTCGGGCCAGCCGCTGATGAGGTGGCGACGGCGATCGCGGAGCGCGGTGGCTCGGCGCTCGCCCGGCAGGCCGACGTGGCCGATTGGGATCAGGCGCGAGAGCTCGTCGAGACGGCTGTGGCGACGTTCGGCCGGCTGGATGCACTCGTCAACAACGCGGGAATCGTTCGGGATCGGATGCTCGTGTCGATGCTCGAGGAGGACTGGGATGCTGTCGCGCGCGTGAACCTCAAAGGACACTTCTGCCCGCTGCGCCACGCCGCGGCCTACTGGCGCGGCGTGGCAAAGGCGACCGGTCCCGTGAGCGCCCGCGTTGTCAACACCAGTTCCGGCGCGGGGCTCCTCGGCAGTGTCGGCCAGGGCAACTACGCCGCCGCCAAGGCCGGCGTCGCCGCGTTGACGCTCGTTGCTGCCGCCGAGCTCGCCCGCTACGGCGTGACCGTGAACGCGATCGCCCCGGCGGCGCGAACGCCGATGACCGAGCCCGTGTTCACCGAGATGATGCGGGCTCCCGACTCAGGCTTCGACGCAATGGATCCTGCCAACGTCTCACCCCTGATCGTCTGGCTCTGCAGCGAAGCGTCGGGGTCCGTCACGGGCCGCATGTTCGAGGTCGAGGGTGGGGTTGTCGCGGTCGCCGACGGATGGCAGCACGGCCCTCGCCGCGACAAGGGCGCCCGCTGGCAGCCCGAGGAACTGAGTGAGGTCGTAGCCGCACTGCTCGCGCAGGCGCCGACGCCAGCGCCCATCTATGGAGGGGAACAGCATGCCTGACGCGTTCATCGTCGACGCCGTGCGAACCCCGGTGGGCAGGCGCGGGGGCGGCCTGTCCGCAGTGCACCCCGCGGACCTTGGGGCCCACGTGCTCACAGCGCTAATCGAACGGACCGGCATCGACCCGGGCGCAGTCGACGACGTCGTCTTCGGGTGCGTGGACGCGATCGGTCCGCAGGCCGGAGACATCGCGCGGACAGCGTGGCTGGCGGCGGGGTTGCCGGAGTCGGTGCCCGGCGTCACCGTCGACCGTCAGTGCGGCTCCTCACAGCAGGCCGTGCACTTCGCGGCGCAGGCCGTGATGAGCGGAACGGCCGATCTCGTCATCGCCGGCGGCGTCCAGAACATGAGTGCAATTCCGATCGCCGCCGCGATGACCGTCGGCGAGCAGTTCGGGTATCCCAACCCCTTCGGCGGCTCGGTCGGCTGGGTCGCGCGCTACGGCGATCAGGAGGTCTCTCAGTTTCGCGCCGCCGAGATGATCGCGGAGCGCTGGGACATCGATCGCGATGACATGGAGGCCTACGCGCTGGAGAGTCATCGGCGCGCGATCGCTGCGATTGATGAGGGCAGGTTCGAAACCGAGATTGTGGCGTTCGACGGTGTCGCCGTCGACGAGGGTCCACGGCGTGACACCAGCCGTGAGCGCATGGCTGGACTGCGGCCGCTGCTCCCCGATGGGCGTCTGACGGCGGCGCTCGCAAGCCAGATCGCCGATGCGTCCGCGGCGTTGCTGATCGCCTCGGATCGGGCGATTCGGGAACACAGCTTGACGCCGCGCGCCCGGATTCACCACATATCAGCGCGAGGCGACGATCCGATCTACATGCTCACCGCACCGATCCCGGCGACGCGTTACGCGCTCGAGCGCGCAGGCATGACGCTGGGCGAAATCGATCTGGTGGAAATCAACGAGGCATTCGCGTCCGTCGTGCTGGCGTGGCAACGCGAGACTGGCGCAGACTTGGATCGCGTCAACGTCAACGGCGGGGCGATAGCCCTCGGTCATCCCCTCGGCGCGACGGGGGCTCGGCTGATGACTTCGCTGCTGTCTGAACTGGAGCGGCGGGACGCGCGGTTCGGGCTCCAGACGATGTGCGAGGGCGGAGGTCAGGCCAACGTGACGATCATCGAGCGCCTGTAGCGGAACTCTCCCCGTCCGCTCGCATCAGCCCGCGCCATCCGAGCCACAGGATCTCCCCGGCAGCGTGCCACCGGTGTGGCACCGGTACACGACGGGACTGAGCCGGCCGCCACCCAAAACGCCTTTAGACCGGCTCACAACGAGGACCGCCACCAGAACGCATGCACCTGGCTCGAAAGGAGCCCGCAATGCCCGGGCGAGCTCCAGCAT
>Ga0302325_10003558_pt1 | contig 36639 bp, 30 predicted proteins | sample Palsa_T0_2_FD_201948 | JGI IMG/M metagenome (GOLD analysis project Ga0302325, IMG submission 201948) | Peat permafrost microbial communities from Stordalen Mire near Abisko, Sweden - Palsa_T0_2 | ecosystem: Environmental > Terrestrial > Soil > Palsa > Peat permafrost | place: Sweden: Abisko...
ATCTGCGTCTCCTGACGCTGGCGATTCCTGCGAGCGGATCGGTGCTCCGCAGGCTGGTACTGGCTCCACTGTCGCGCTTCGGGCGGTTCGTCGCGCCCGTAGGGGTCCCTGGGCGATGCGCCGGGCCGGGGTCAGGGATTGGGCAGGCCGAGGAACGGGAACTCGGCGCGGGTAGCCGCTGCCTTCCAGGATCTTCGACTGGCCAGCCAGCTATCCCCGGACAGCTGCTGCCATCTGACGCCTCAGACGGCGCCGATGACGCGTTTGGCGTAGGACTCCAGGGTGGCGTCGGCGTCGTCGTGCATCAGGTAGACGCTGAAGTTGGCCGCGCCGATCTCGCGCAGCTCCTGCAGCCGGTCCACGTGCGCCTCGGCCGGGCCGAGGAGGCAGAAGCGGTCCACCACCTCGTCCGGGACGAACTGCGTGGACGGGTTGCCCGCCTTGCCGTGGTGGGAGTAGTCGTAGCCGGCACGGGCCTTGATGTAGTCGGTCAGCGCGCGCGGGATCGTCTCCCCCGAGTCGCCGTACCGCGCCACCAGGTCGGCGACGTGGTTGCCGACCATGCCACCGAACCAGCGGGTCTGCTCGCGCATGTGGGCCAGGTCCGTGCCCACGTACGCCGGGGCGGCGACGCAGATCGTCACCGCGTCCGGGTCCCGTCCCGCCGCCACGGCCGCCGCGCGGACCGAGCCGATCGTCCAGCGCGCGATGTCCGGGTCGGCGCACTGCAGGATGAAGCCGTCGGCCTCGGCGCCGCACATCCGCAGCGCCTTCGGCCCGTAACCGGCCATCCAGATCTCCAGGCGGCCGTCCCGCACCCACGGGATCCGGACCGGCGTGCCGTCAATGTCGACCGAACGGCCTTCGGCCAGATCCCGGATGTCCCGCATGGCCCGGGACAGCACGGCCAGCGGCGCCGGGCGCTTGCCCAGCACACGCAGCGCCGAGTCGCCGCGGCCGATGCCGCACACGGTCCGGTTGCCGAAGGTGTCGTTGAGCGTAGCGAACAGCGACGCGGTGACCGACGGGTCGCGGGACAGCGGGTTGGTGACCAGCGGGCCGACCATGACCTGGGAGGTCTGGGCCAGGATCTGCGAGTAGATGACGAACGGCTCCTGCCACAGCACGTGCGAGTCGAACGTCCACACGTGGCTGTAGCCGGTGCCGTCGGCCCGGCGGGCCAGGTCGATCACGCGCCGGGCCGGCGGGTCGGTCTGCAGCACCAGGCCGATGTCCATCTGTCTCCCTACCCCAGGTACTGGCACATGCCGCGGTGCAGGAACCGGCCCCGCCCGGCTTGGCCGTGCCACTGGCCGTGGTCCAGGATCACGTCCCCACGCGACAGCACCGTGGTGACCTGGCCCTGCACCTCACGGCCCTCGTAAGCCGAGTAGTCCACCGCCATGTGGTGCGAGGCGGCGGACAGCACGTGCCGGGCCGTCGGGTCGTACAGCACGATGTCGGCGTCCGAGCCCGGCGCGATCGTGCCCTTGCGCGGGTAGAGCCCGAACATCCGGGCCGGTGTCGTCGAGTTGACCTCGACCCAGCGGGCCAAGGGCAGCTGCCCGTCGACGACCCCCTGGTGCAGCAGGTCGATCCGGTGCTCGATGCCCGGGATGCCGTTCGGGATCTTGGAGAAGTCGCCGCGGCCGAGCTCCTTCTGCTCCTTGAAGCAGAACGGGCAGTGGTCGGTGGACACCACGGACAGGTCGTTCGTGCGCAGCCCGCGCCACATGTGCTGCCAGTGGTCCCTGGTGCGGACCGGCGGCGAGGCCACGTACTTGGCGCCCTCGAACCCCGGCGCGTCCAGGTCGTCCTGCGACAGGTACAGGTACTGCGGGCAGGTCTCGGCGAACACCGGCGCGCCCCGGTCGCGGGCCTCGGTGACCGCGTCCAGGGCCTGCTGAGCCGACAGGTGCACGATGTACAGCGGCGCGCCCGCGACCTGAGCCAGCCGGATGGCGCGGGACGTCGCCTCGCCCTCCAGCTCGGGCGGCCGGGTGCGACCGTGCCAGCCCGGATCGGTTCGCCCGGCCTCCAGCGCCTGGGCCACGAGCGCATCGATCGCGATGCCGTTCTCCGCGTGCATCATGATCGTGGCGCCGTTGCCGGCCGCCTTCTGCATGGCCTGCAGGATCTCCCCGTCGGTGGCGTAGAACACGCCCGGGTAGGCCATGAACATCTTGAAGCTGGTGACGCCCTCGCCGACCAGGACGTCCATCTCCTTGAGCGTCCGGGCGTTGACGTCCGAGACGATCATGTGGAAGCCGTAGTCGATGCTGGCCTTGCCGCTGGCCTTGCCGTGCCAGGTGTCCAGGGTCTCCTGCAGGGAGCTGCCCTTCTTCTGCACGGCGAAGTCGACGATCGTCGTGGTGCCGCCCCAGGCGGCCGCGCGGGTGCCGGTCTCGAAGTCGTCGGCGGAGAACGTCCCGCCGAACGGCATCTCCAGGTGGGTGTGCACGTCGATGCCGCCCGGCATGACGTACTGGCCCGCCGCGTCCAGGGTGCGGTCGACCTGGCCGGCCAGGGCGCCGGTGTGGGCGGGGGCGAGGAGCGCCGCGACCGTCTCCCCGTCGACGAGCACGTCGGCGGAGAGGGTTCCGGTCGCGGTGACCACGGTGCCGCCGCGGATGAGAGTGCGCACCGTGCCTCCCTAGGGCTCGACCAGGGAGCCGTACGAGTCGGGCCGGCGGTCGCGGTAGAACTGCCACTGGTGCCGGACCTCTGCCAGCAGGTCCAGGTCGAGGTCGCGGATCAGGACCTCCTCCTGGCTGTCGGAGGCCGTGCCGCCGATGATCTGCCCGCGCGGGTCCGCGAAGTAGGACTGGCCGTAGAAGTCGTCGTCGCCGAGCGGCTCGATGCCGACCCGGTTGATGGTGCCGACGAAGTACTCGTTGGCCACGGCGGCCGACGTCTGCTCCAGCTTCCACAGATACTCCGACAGCCCGCGGCTGGTCGCCGACGGGTTGAACACGATCTTCGCTCCGGCCAGGCCGAGCGCGCGCCAGCCTTCTGGGAAGTGCCGCTCGTAGCAGATGTAGACCCCGATCCGGCCCACGGCGGTGTCGAACACCGGGTAGCCGAGGTTGCCGGGCCGGAAGTAGAACTTCTCCCAGAAACCGGTGACCTGCGGGATGTGGTTCTTGCGGTGCTTGCCGAGGTAACTGCCGTCGGCGTCGATGACGGCCGCGGTGTTGTAGTAGACGCCCTCCTGCTCCCGCTCGTAGACCGGGACGACGAGGACCAGGTGGAGCTCACGGGCGAGGTCCTGCATGAGCTTCACGGTGGGGCCGTCCGGCACCCCCTCGGTCCAGCTGTACCACTGCGGGTCCTGTACCTGGCAGAAGTACGGGCCGTAGAACAGCTCCTGCAGGCAGGCGACCTGGGCCCCCGCAGATGCGGCCTCCCGCAGCGCGGAGACGGCGTTCTTGATCATCGAATCCTTGTCGCCGGTCCACTTCTGCTGGACCAGGGCGGCGCGTACGGTCGGCATGGCGTCTCCTATCAGGTGGCGGCCGTCAGGCGGCTAGGCGGGCAGCTCGGCGAGGATGGCGGCGGTCCGGGACAGGCCGAGCCGGGTGGCGCCGGCTTCCACCATGGCCAGGGCGTCGGCGGCGATGCGGATCCCGCCTGATGCCTTCACTCCCAGCCGGGGTCCCACGGTGCGGGCCATCAGGGCCACAGCGGCGGTAGTGGCCCCGCCCGCGGGGTGGAACCCGGTCGAGGTCTTCACGAAATCGGCCCCGGCCGACTCGGCCGTGCGGCAGGCCATGACGATGGCCTCGTCCTCGAGGATCGCCGACTCGATGATCACCTTCAGCAGGGTCGGGCTGGGTACCTCGCCGCGCACGGCGGCGATCTCCTCCTCGACATCTTTCCAGCGGCCTTGCCTGGCCAGGCCCAGGTTGATCACCATGTCGACCTCCTGGGCGCCGGTGGCGGCGGCTATGCCGGCCTCCTGGGCCTTGAGCCCGGCGCTGTGCGCCCCGGACGGGAAACCGGCCACGGCAGCTACCTTGACGAAGCTTCCGGCCACCTCACGGGCGGCCACGGTGGTCAGGGTGGGCGACACGCACACCGCGTAGGTGCCGAGCTGCTTCGCCTCGGCGCACAGGGCGTCGATGTCCTTCGGGGTCGCCTCGGGGGCCAGGAGCGTGTGGTCGATCATGGCTGCCAGCTGGTACCTGGTCAGCGTCGGGGCTCCGGTCACAGGTTCAGCACCTCCGTTACCTCCTCGCGCAGTTCAGCTAGCCGCCGGGCCGCCTGCGCCCGCAGCGGCGCCAGGTCGCCGCGCCCGGCGGCGGGCAGGACCACTTGCAAATAGATCTTCACCTTAGGCTCGGTCCCGCTGGGCCGCAGTGCCACCCTGGTCCCTTCGCCGCACCGCCAGATGATCACATCGGAGCGGGGTAGCGCGAGGGGGTCTCTGGTCCCATCTTCGCGGGAGCGCAGGCCCAGTCCCAGGTCGTCGATCACCGTGACCGGCTCGCCGAGCAGGGAGATGGGCGGCCTGGCCCGGGCCGCCTCCAGCAGCGCCGCGCCCGCGTCCGCGCCGACGGCCAGTTCCCCGCCGGCCAGTTTCCCGCCGGCCAGGACAACGGAGAACTGGCCGGTGGCGAACAGGCCGAAGCGCCGGGCCAGCTCATCGAGCCGGGTGGCCAGCGAGCCGCCCTGCCGCTTCGCTTCGGCGGCCGCATCGGCCAGGGTCAGCGCGGCGGACATCCCGTCCTTGTCCCGCACCAGGTCGGAGACCGCGTAGCCCAGGGCCTCCTCGTAGCCGAACAGGAACGCCCGGCCCGGCTCCGCATCCGCGGCGCGCATGATCCATTTGAAGCCGGTGAGGGTTTCCGCGTAGCCGGCGCCGGTCGCGGCGGCCATCCGGCCCAGCAGATCCGCCGAGACCACCGTGGTGACGAGCAGGCGGCGGTCCGGGTGCGGCTCGTGCCGGAGCAGGTGATCGGCGAGCAGCGCGCCGACCTCGTCGCCGGTCAGCACCCGCCAGCCGGCGGCGCCGGGGATCACGGCGGCGAGCCGGTCCGCGTCGGGGTCGTTGGCCAGCAGCAGATCCGCGCCGCTCCGCTCACCTTCGGCCAGCAGCAGATCGAGGACGCCAGGTTCCTCCGGGTTGGGTCTGGGCAGCGTCGGGAACGCCCCGTCCGGCTCGGCCTGCGCGGCCACCACGGCGGGCTCGGCAAACCCAGCCCGGGAGAGCGCCTGACGGACCGTGGCCAGGCCCACCCCGTGCAGCGGCGTGTAGGCGATGCGGAGCTGCTGGCGCGCCGCGCGATCACCCGGCGGCGCGGCGGCCAGGATCGCATCCAGGTAGGCCTCGGCAACCTCGTCGCCCACGACCTCGCCGGGACCGCCAAGCGGCAGGTCCAGAAGCTGGCCCGTGGCCGCGGCGGCCGCCGCGATGGCGGTGTCGACGGGCGGCACGATCTGCGCGCCGTCGGTCCAGTACAGCTTGACCCCGTTGTCACCGCGGGGGTTGTGGCTGGCGGTGACCATCACCCCGGCCCTCGCGCGCAGGTGCCGGACCGCGAAGGCCAGCACGGGCGTGGGCACCGGGCCGAGCAGCCGCAGCACCCGCCGCCCGGCGCCGGTCAGCACCGCCGCCGCCTCGTCAGCGAACTCCCGGGAGCCGCGCCGGGCGTCGTAGCCGATCACCACCGGCTGGCCCGGGCCGCCAGGCTTAGGCCGGTTCGAGCCGGGCCGAGGCGAGTGGTCCTGGTCCAGATAGCGGGCCAGGCCGACCGCCACGCGGCGAACGGTGGCCCGGTTCATCCGGGCTGGTCCCGCGCCCAGCGGGCCACGTATCCCGGCGGTGCCGAACGTCAGCGGCTCACCGAACCGCGCTGCCAGCTCATCGTCGTCCCCGGCGTCCAGGATGGCCGTCAGCTCGGCGCGGGCCGCCGGGTCGGGATCGTCCGCGATCCACGCCCGCGCCGCGGCCCGGAGCTCTCCGGATGGCTGGCGCGTCAGCGGCTCAGCCCCGCTGCCCCGGGTACGGCGCGGTGCCTGGCCGGCTCGCGCCGCCGCCGCCGCACTGAGATCATCGCCAGCCGTTGCTGTTTCGTGAGCGAATGTGAGTGCTCATCGTACAGCAGCTTCTCCTTGCGGAGAGGCGGTCCCCGTCTTGCCACCGGCCGGGTTGCCGCTGTGCGGGGTTGACGTTTCACAGCCGCCTGCCATTACCGCCGCAGCGGCTCGGGTCTTACGGCCGGCTCCGCGTCCTGCCACCGGGCCACTCCCGGCGGGCCTGCTTTCCACACGGGGCGTGTGCTCGCTCAGGCGGGCGAGGTTGGTCGCGGCGTTGAGGTCGCGGTCATGTGCGGCGCCGCAGCCGTCACACGTCCAGGTCGGTTCGGCCAGGGCCAGGTTTGGCTTTCGCCCGCCGCATGCCGAACAGGTCTTCGAGCTGGGATACCACCGGTCCGCGACGATCAGGGCTGAGCCGTACCAGATGGTCTTGTAGCTGAGCTGGCGCCGCAGCCCGCCCAGGGCGGCATCGGCCAGCGCCCGGTTCAGCCCGCGCCCACCCCGGCCGGCGCCGGGCTTGCGGCGGGTCATGCTGGCGACGGCTAGGTCCTCGATCACGATTACCCGGTGACGCTGAGCCAGCTGGGTGGTGGCCTTGTGCAGGACATCGCGGCGGATGTTCGCTGCCCGGGCGTGTACCCGCCCGATCCGCGCCGCGGTCTTGGTCCACCGCTTGGACGGCCGCTGCCCGGTACGCCGGTCCGGACCGGCCTGCCGGGCCGCCTTGCGCTGCACCGCGCGCAGCCGGGCCTGAGCCTGGGCCAGGGGTTTCGGCGCGGGCACCCGGGCTACCTCGATACCGCTGGGGGCGGCGATCACGAGCAGGTCGCGCACTCCCGCGGATGCCCGCAGCACGCCGAGCAGTTACAAACCCGTGTAGAGAACAGTGCCCCCCGGGCAGGCTGCCGTAGAAGCCCAGCCAGACGTAGAGGTAGATCTTCAGCGTCGGTCCCGTCTCTTTTGAGGTAAACCGGTGAGATTGCAGCCCAGATGACGAGGCGTTTACAGGCAGGTAAAGCCGGCCGGGCCTCCCCGGTGGCGGGCACGTGTGGGGGCGCCAGGACCCGCCGCGGCCGGCTGGGCGCAGGAAGCTGAGTTGCTTTCAGGCGGGCTGGAGGGCGATCCCCACGTCGGCGTGCCGGAACGGGCTGGTCACCCCGTACCGGGCGGCCTCGGCGGGATCGTCGACCTCCTCGAAGTCGGCGATCAGCGACTTCTTCACCGCGAACACGGCGTCGGAGTCGATGTACTCGCTGCCGGCTACGAAGATGTGCGTGGTCAGCGACCGGTAGCCGTCCGCGGTCACGATGAAGTGGATGTGCGCCGGCCGGTACGGGTGCCGGCGGGAGGCGGTCAGCAGCGAGCCGACCGGCCCGTCGGTGGGGATCGGATAGTAGCTGGGCACGATCGTGCGGAACCAGAACCGGCCCTCGGCGTCCGCGGTGAACAGCCCCCGGCCGTTGCCGCGCGGCTGCGCGTCCGGCACCTGCACGTCGTAGTAGCCATGGTCGTCCGCCTGCCACACGTCCAGCACCGCGCCCGGCAGCGGCGTGCCGTCCGTCGAGGTCACCTGGCCCGTCACGACGCACGGCTGGCTCCCCCCGACCAGGTCAATCGAGTCGCCGAGGTCCCGCGGCGGCGACTCGACCACGTGGAAGGGGCCCAGCACGGTGGATTGGGTCGCGCCCGCCGCGCCGCGCTCGTTGATCGTCTCCACCAGCATCGAGACGCCGAGTACGTCGGACAGCAGGATGAACTCCTGGCGCACGTCGGTGCACTTCTGCCCGGTGGCGGTGAGGAAGGCGATCGCCTGTTCCCACTCCGCGATGCTCGGCTCGACGTCCCGGACGAACCCGTGCAGGTGCCGGACCAGGCTGGTGAGCACGGTCCGGAGCCGCTCGTCGGGCATGCCGGCAAAGCTGGCGATGACGGCGTCCGCCGCCCCTTCCTCGGTGAAATCAGTAGCCATGTGCTGAGGCTAGATCCTTCGCCGGGTCAGCCACGACCCGGTCTCCGGGGCCGGGTGAAGGCCTCGGATGGCGTACCGAGGTGCCGGAGCTTGTCCGGGTTGACCATCGACCGGATCGCGTGCACCTGCCCGTCCAGCAGATCGAAGGCCAGCACGCCGACCAGGTTGCCGTCCGGGTCGAACGACACGAGACCGGGCTGCCCGTTGACCTCGGCCGGGCGCGCCGACGCGACGAGGTCGCGGGCCCGGCGGGCGAGGCCGCGCATCAGCCGCGCCACCCGCTCGCGGCCGTAGATGGGCGCGGTGATGGCCGGTCCCTTGCCGCCGCCGTCACCGTAGAAGACCACATCCGGGGCGAGCATCTCGATGAACGGCTCCATGTCGCCGCCACCGGCCGCATCCAGGAACCGGTCCACCAGTTCCATGCCCTGCGCCCGGGAGGCCGCGAAGCGCGGCCGCCCCTCCTCGATCCGGTGCCGGGCCCGGGTGAAGATCTGGCGGCAGTTGGCCTCACTCTTGGCCACGGTCCGGGCGATCTCCTCGTATCCGTAGCCGAACACCTCGCGCAGCAGGAACACGGCCCGTTCCACCGGCGACAGGCTCTCCAGCAGCACCAGGAACGCCAGCGAGAGGGAGTCCGACATCTCGGCGCGTTCGGCCGGGCCAGGCTCGGAGTCGGCGACCAGCGGCTCCGGCAGCCAGGTCCCGACGTACGACTCGCGCCGGACCCGGGCCGAGCGCAGATTGTCGATGGCCAGCCGGGTGGTCGTGGTGGCCAGGAACGCCTGGGGCGACTCCAGCAGCGTCCCGGCCGCCTCGGCGCGATAGGCGCGGATGAACGCCTCCTGCACGATGTCCTCCGCGTCGCCGACACTGCCGGTCATCCGGTAGGCGATCGAGAACAACAGCGGCCGGAGTTCCGCATGGGCGTCCACGGTGTCAGCCCCTCCCGCCGGCCCGGGCTCCCGCAGCCGCTCGTTCGGCATCATCGTCATCGCCCTGAAGCAGGCCACTAGCGAACCCGGAGCGCCAGCTGGCGTACCGGGGCGCCCAGCCGAGTTCGCGGCGGGCCCGGGCGTTGGACGAACCGCGGATCCCGGTCATCATCGACAGTACTGAATCGCCCGCCAGCAGCCGGCCGGCCCAGGCCGGGACCCGCCAGGGCGGCCGGGCGCCGAGGCACTCGGCCAGGTAGGGCAGCCACTCGGCGACCGGCGCCGGATCATCGTCGACGACGTTGTAGATGCCGCTGTACTTCCCGGGGCGGCCCCGCTCGGCCGCCCGGGCCGCGGCCGAGGCGGCGTCGGCGACGTGCGTGAACGACCAGACGCCGGTGCCGCCGCCAATGACCGGCAGCCGGCGCTTGCGCACCAGGGCGACGATGTCGTCGGAGGCCCCGGGCCCGTACAGGATGCCGTAACGGAGCACGAGGCCTTCCGGTGCCTGGGCCGGGACGGCCGCCTCCAGGTGGCGGATCGCCCGCATCGATGCGGTCATGCTGGCGGGCGGGTCCGGGTCCAGCGGGTCGTCCTCGGTCTTGACTGGGCCGCCGTCGCGGGCGTTCGGCCAGCCGGTGAAGCTCTGCGCGATGAACCGGCGGGTGCCCGCGGCCCGCGCGGCTTCCAGCAGGTAGTCGGTGCCCCGGCCGCGCAGCTCGTTGGTGACGGCGAACGTCCGGTCGAAGTGGCGCAGGTCAGCGGCCCCGCTCAGCCCGGTCATCTGGTGAATGATCACCTCGGGCCGGGCCCGGGTGACGGCTTCGAGCACGGCGCACCGGTCCAGCCCGTCGGCCACGGCCGGCTCGGCGCCCAGGGACCGCAGCAGGCCGGTCCGGCCCGGCGTCCGGGTGGTGGCGGTGACCTCATGACCGGCGGCGACGAGCAGGGGAATGAGGCTGCGCCCGATGACCCCCGTGCCGCCCGCGACGAACACCCGCATGATGGCTCCCTTCGGACTGCGAGTTCTTCGCCGTTGAGACGAGGTGGCCCGCGCCCGTGTGACAGCCCGCCCGGCCTGCCTGCTTGTCCGGACTGCCTGCTTGTCCCGACTGGGCGGCTGGTCGCTGTCCGTCGGCCTGCAGGCTTAGAAGGCCGCTTGCTTAGCCCGTTCCTTCTCGCCGTCCCGGTACCGGGCGGGCAGCGCGCCCGCCAGGCCCTCAGCGAACAGCGGGATCCGCCACAGCGCGGGGACGTCGGCCGTGATGCCTTCCAGTTGCATGACGACGCCGACGCTGATCCGGACCAGCCGGCGCGCCGCCGTGAACATGATGAACGCCAGCGGCAGCTCGGCGAACACGGCGGAAGCTACGCTCATCCAGATATTGCGGGTGCCGAGGTCGAGGATCACGTCGAACCAGGCATCGCAGCACAGCAGCGTGCCGGTGACGGTGAGCAGGATGATCAGGACCTGGCGCTCACGCCAGGCCGCCCAGGCCGTGCCGGCGAAGGCGCCGAGCAGCGCAAAGTCGAAGCCGACCCAGGCGCCGCGCCAGTGGTCGGCGGTGTAGTGCCTGGGCAGGGTCAGCATGAGCACGGCGATCCAGGCGGCCAGGACCACGCAGGAGCCCATGAACAGGAGCAGCGAAAGACGGCGCCGCCACCGGGCTCGATTGTCACGCAGCACGTGCGGCTCGTCGATGGTGGCGAGCAGACGGGCCAGGTGCTTCCGGTCCTCGGGGCTCATCCGCCGCAGGCCATCCTCATCTATCACACTCTTTATTAAAGATTGTGCCGTTTAAATATTCCTGAGTGCCCTCCCCGCGTGTGCTGTACGTCCCCGCCGACGGGCTGGCCGCAACGGACCTGGCGCGAGGGGCGCGACGTAGGCTGGCAGGGTGAACGATGAGCTGGTCTTTGCGCACGTCGGCTTCGGCGCCGAGGCGGTCCCCTACCTGGCGGGCTGGGACCTGCAGCGCGCCGTGCACCGGCGCCGTGCCGACGGTGAGATCCCGGACACCTGCCTGATGCTGGAGCACGAGCCCGTCTACACGGCGGGCAAGCGGACCGAGCCCGCCGACCGGCCGATCGGCGATCCCGGTGCGCCCGTGATCGAGGTGGACCGGGGCGGCAAGATCACCTGGCACGGCCCGGGGCAGCTCACCGGGTACCCCATCATCAGGCTCCGCGAGCCCGTCGACGTGATCGGCTACGTCCGGGCCCTGGAAGAGGCCATGATCTCCACGTGCGCCGAGTTCGGCGTGACGGCGCAGCGGATCGAGGGACGCAGCGGCGCCTGGGTCACCGGCAGCGGCCCGGACCGCAAGGTCGGCGCGATCGGGGCGCGGGTGGCCCGCGGCACCACCATGCACGGCTTCGCGCTGAACTGCGACTGCGACCTGTCATGGTTCGGCCGGATCGTGCCCTGCGGGATCAGCGACGCGGGTGTGACCACGCTGACCGCGGAAGCGGGACGGCGGATCACCGTGGCCGACGCGCTGCCCGTGATGGAGCGGCACCTGGCCAGCGTCCTCGGGCATCACCGATGGCGCGTCGCGGCGGGCACCCCCGGCTTTGAGGGCGACGCGCTTACCGGTGACCGGCTGACCGCCGCCGGCCGGTAACCGGCACGGGCCGCGGTGCACGGGCCGTGAACGTAGCCGCAGGCCGTGGTACACGGGCCGGGAACGTGACAGGGTTCGATCGTAGTTTCGAGGAGACCTTCAGATTCAGGGCCGGCGGGGCTATCATGTATGCATGGCCATGCCGCAGCCCGCTCCGGACCTGGCGCCGCTCCAGGCGCGTCCCGGTCGTCCCGTGCTGGTCGCGGGCGACCTGGCCGACCTGCGCGGTCCCGTGACCGGCACGGTTGAGCTGCCCTTGTGGCTGTTCTGGTCTCCCGACCGCACGTTCGACCTGGACGACCCGGCCACGCTGCGCTGGATGTACCAGACCGTGCTGCGCGAAGCCGCCCGGCCCGAGGACCTGGCCGATTACCTGAACGCTGACACGCTGGCTGCCGTGTGGCCGGACCTGTTCCTGCCCCGGGGCGTCCGGCAGGCGTGGGAGGACCGGTTCCCGGTCCTGCGCGCCGCCACCCCCGCCGCCGTCTAGGGCCCAGCCGCGCGCATGCCGGTCAGTGAGCTTCACCAGTTGGCCCTGCAGCCGGTCCCGGTCCCCTGATGCCCATCAGTGAACTGCAGCGCGAGGTGGCCACCATCGCCCTGCGCGCGGCGGCCCGGAACGGCTTCGCGCTAGCTGGCGGCAACGCCCTGATCGCGCACGGGATCATCGACCGCCCCACCGATGACGTCGACCTGTTCAGCAACGAGGAGACCGGGGTGGCAGCCGCCGCTGACGCGGTGGAAAGCGCCCTGGTCGAGGCGGGTTTCCTGGCTGAGCGCCGGGACAGGATGGCGGGCCTCGAGGACATCTTCGAGGGGATGGGCGAAGGTCTCGCCGAATGGATCATTACCGCCCCCAGCGGGCAGCAGACCATGCTGCAGATGGCCTACTTCGACCGGACGCGGGGACCGGTCACCATGGACGTCGGGCCCGTCCTTGACCTCGAAGATGTGGCTGCTGGGAAGGCGGTTGCTCTGGTAAGCCGGGTAGAGCCACGGGATTACGTCGATACGGCGGCCGCTTTGCAGCGCTACACCGTCGATCAGCTGATCGACTTGGCTAAACGGCTGGATCCGAGCCTGACCGGACGTGACTTCGCGGACGCGGGCCGGCAGCTGGACCGGATGCCCGATCGGCTGTTCGCCCGTTACGTGCGTGATCAGCAGGACGTCGCCCGGCTGCGGGAGCGCTTTGCCAGCTGGCCCCGGAACGCTAGCCCGGAGTGATCTTGAAGGTTGCCGTGCTGGCGGCGGCCAGGAAACCGGGCAGGATGAATCAGGCCGGCCGGACCGCATCGTAGGCCGAGGCCTGCAGCGTGTAAAGGTCGGCGTAGAGCCCCCCGTCGGCCATCAGCAGATCGTGGGTGCCCTGCTCCACGATCCGGCCATGGTCCAGGACGTAGATGCGGTCCGCGTACCGGACGCTGGCCAGCCGGTGGGTGATGAACAGCACGGTGCGGTCCTCGGCGTGTGCCCGGATCATCTCGAACAGCTCGTGCTCGGCGCGGGCGTCCAGAGCCGAGGTGGGCTCGTCGCAGATGAGCAGCTTCGCGTCACGGTAGAAGCCGCGGGCGATCGCGATGCGCTGCCACTGCCCGCCGGACGGCTCGGTGCCGCCACGGAACCGCCGGTCCAGGTGGGTGTCGTAGCCGGCGGGCAGTGTCTCGATGACCCGGTCGGTGCCCGCGGCCGCTGTCGCCGTGGCCAGCAGGCGGTCATCGCGCGGGCGGCCCATCGTGATGTTCTCCAGGGCGGTCATCGGCCAGCGCGTATAGTCCTGCATGATTACCGCGATCCGCTCGCGTAGCTGCTCGCGGTCTACGTCGGCCAGGGAGCGCCCGTCCCAGGTGATCTCGCCGCTGCACGGCTCGTAGAGGCCGGCCAGCAGCTTGGCCAGCGTGGTCTTGCCCGACCCGTTCTCACCGACCAGGGCGATGACCTCGCCGCGCCGGATCTCCACGGACACGTCGGTCAGCGCGGCACGGGCCGAGCCCGGGTAGCTGAAGCCGATCCCCGACGCCCTGATCACGTCGAACTTGGGCGGCGCCGGCCGGGACCCGGCGTGCGGGAGACCCTGCTCCGCCTGCTGGCAGAAGTCGAGGTAGTCGCTGAAGTACAGGCCGGACTCATAGCACTGGTTGACCGAGACCAGCAGCCTGGACAGCGACGACACGGCCAGCTGGATGGTCAGAACCGCCGTGCCCGCCACCGGGAGCCCGATCCAGCCGATGCTGAGCAGCACGGCCAGCGCCAGGTAGACAAGTCCCATCCCGGCGCCAGCCGCCGCGTCCCCGGCCAGCCGTATCAGGGTCTGGCGGCGGGCCAGCCGCAGCCGCACGGCGCGCTCGTAGGAGGCGAGCACGTCGTAGGAGCGCAACAGGAAGTCGCGCATGTTGAACGAGCGCACCTCGGCCGCGGGCCGCCGGTCGGCCATCAGGTCGGCCAGGATCAGCTTCCGCCGGCGGCTCACCCCCAGCTCGTAGCTGACCTGGTAACGCATGCGGGCGGAGCGGAGCGCGGCCCAGGCGTCCGGCGCCGCGGCCACCAGCAGCAGCGGGAGCAGGACGGGGGACAGCACGGCCAGCACGCTCACCGACGCGCACAGGCCGGTGATCCCGACGAGCACGCTCAGCGCGAGCTGGATCACCCGCGGCGCCTCGGCGAGCCCGCGGCCCCGCGCACGCTGCAGCGCGTCGTAGAAGCCGGGAGTGTCGTAAGCGGCCAGGTCTACTCGCGTGGTCGCCGTGTACAGCCGGCGCTCGGCCACCATGGTGACCTTGGGGACCAGCCGGTCCTCTGACCAGCCCGACGCCAGGTTCAGCATCGTCCGGGTCACCGTGATGCCGCCGATGAACAACAGCGCGGGCAGCGCCGCCTTCAGCCGGGCGGGCGTTGGACCGTCGGCCAGCAGCGCGGTGAGCACCCGGGTGGCCCCGAGCAGGCCGAACGCGCTCATCAGGCCGGCCGCGATGTCGCAGCCGACCGTGGCGGCGCAGTCCGCCCGGCTGGCCGACCAGGCGATCCGGGTCACGTAGCCGATCAGGGACGGCAGGCGCCGTGTCATGCCCGCGAAGCGACGGGTACCGGTCAGTTCGGCGTCGTAGCTTTCCCAGGCCCGGTCAATCAGCTCGTTCTGCGGCGGATCGCTCATCGCCTGCGAGCTCCGGTGAGCACTCCTTCGCTCCGCTCCGCGCCCAGGCGGCCGAGCAGCGCCAGGACCGGCTCTAGCTCCTCGTACACCACCAGGACCGGGTCAGCTGGTGCCGCGAGCGCCAGGCCGAGCGTGACAGCCTCCTCCATGCTGGCGGCCGGTACATAGCGGATCTCCGGGCGGACCTCGGCCAGCGCCGAGCTGATCAGCTTGGTCATCTCTCCGGGTTCGCGGCCGCGCAGGTCAACGTCCTCGTATATGACGACGCGGTCGAAGGCGCGGGCCACGGCGTGCGCGCTGGCCGCCACCTGCGCGTCGATCCGGTCACCGGGCAGGGTGAGCACGGCCACGCTGTCACGGCCCCAGCGCGCGGAGACGAACTCACCGACGGCGGCCAGCGCGGCAGGGTTGTGCGCGTAGTCCAGCACCACCGGAACCTCGCCCGCCGTGAAGACCTCGAGCCGGCCGGGGTTGTCACGGCTCGGCTCGAAGGCGGCCAGCGCGTCGCCGATCTCGCGGGCGGTCGCGTCGAGGGCACGAGCGGCGGCGACGGCAGCCAGGACGTTGGCGACCATGAATCCCGCCTTGCCGTCCCAGCCCTGCGGTACCTCGTGCCGGCTGGCGAGCGTGCAGCGGGTCGCTCCCTGGGCCTCCACCAGGTCACCCTCGTCCAGCAGGTAGGCCACCCCGCCGTCGCGCAGATGGCGGGCGACGACCGGATTGCCTGCCGAGACGGTGAAGTAACGGATCGCCGGGTCCCGGTCCTGGACGGCGGCCCGTCGGCCGATGCTGACGCAGTGCTGGTCGTCGGCGTTCAGCACCAGGTGCCCGCCCTTGCGCAGCTGCTCGGCGACCAGGGACTTGACGCTGACCAGCTCCTCGATCGTGTCGATCCCGTCGGTGCCGATATGGTCGCCAGAGATGTTGGTGATCACGGCGACATCGGCCCGGTCGTAGCCCAGCCCGCGCCGCACGAGCCCGCCGCGGGCAGTCTCCAGTACGGCTGCCTCCACGGCGGGGTCGCCCAGCAACATGTCCGCGGACCTCGGGCCGGTGGCGTCGGAGACGTGGATCAGATCGTCATCGATGTACACGCCTTGGGTCGTGGTCATGCCGGTCCGCAGTCCCTGCTGGCGCAGCAGGTGCGCGGTCAGCCGGACCGTACTCGTCTTGCCGTTGGTACCGGTGACCGAGACAATCGGTACCCGGGAAGAGGAACCCGGCGGATAAAGCGTGTCCACGATGTGCCCGGCCACGTCGCGCGAGCTGCCCTCGCTCGGATGCAGGTGCATGCGCAGGCCGGGCGTGGCATTGATCTCGATAATGTGGCCCGTGGCAATGCCGGTGCCGGGAGGCTGGCTGATGTCGGCCAGCCGCAGGTCGATACCGCAGACGTCCAGGCCGATGACCGCCGCGGCGCGGATGCACATCCGGGCGATCGCCGGGTGCACCAAGTCGGTCACGTCCTTGCTGGTGCCGCCGGTGGAGAGGTTGGCATTGTGGCGCAGCCTGACCACCTGGCCGTCGGCGGGCACGGACGCGGGAGTCAGGCCGTGGCGGTTCAGGTACGCGAGCGCCGTGTCGTCCAGCACGATCACGGTGAGGGGCCGGTCATGCCCGATCCCGCGCCGCGGGTCCGCGTTAACCTGTGCCACCAGGGCGGCGATGTCGTGCACGCCGTCTCCGCTCACCTGAGCGGGGGAGAGCTCGGCCGCGACGACCCGGCCGCCCACGACCAGGGCCCGGTAATCGGTGCCGCTGACATACTCCTCGACCAGGACCAGGCCGCCGCCCCGCCCGGCCGCGGTGAACGCGGTGCTGGCTTCCGATGCCGTGGCGGCGACGAACACGTCGCGCCCATGGTTGCCGGAGACCGGTTTGATCACCACGGGACCGCCGAGGTAGTCGAACGCCGCCACGGTCTCCTCGGCGCTGCGCACCTCGATGCCCTCGGGCACGGGAATGCCCGCCGCGACCAGAAGCTGCTTGGTCACCGCCTTGTCGCAGGCGATGTCCACGCCTATCGCCGAGGTCTGCTCGGTGCTCGCCGCCCACACGAGCCGCCGGCGGCAGCCGTGGCCCAGCTGGAGCAGGGCCACGTCGGTCAGCCTGCGGACCGGGATATCCCGGTCCCGCGCGGCGCGTGCCAGCTCGGCCGCGCTGACCCCCAGCCGTGCATCGTCGTAGAGCTCGGCGACGTGCCGCAGCGCCGGACCGGGCTCGCCGTTGCTGATGATGTCATCCGGAGCGCGCCCGCTCGCAAGGTCGCTGACGAGGGTCGCCCCGAGCGTCAGCAACTGCCGTGCCACCGGATCCTCGGGCCACTCGTCATCGGGGCACTCGAGTATCAGCCGGAACCATCCCGGCGTGCCTGCCCAGAGCGTCCGGCCAAAGTACACATCACGCCCGATGAGGTGCGATAGCTCCAGGGTGACGTGCTCGAGCACGTGACCGAAGAACGTGCCCTCGTCCAGTTTGTCATTCAGCCCGCCCGGCCGGCCTGCCGAGCAATGGTGCTCGGCCAGCCCGGGCAGGCAGCCGAGCAGGCGCTGAGCGAATCCCGGGAACTCCTTGGTCTCCCGGCCGGTGTACTCCCGCAGGTCGACCAGGGCCACCGCTACCGGGTGCGAGCAGTACATGTTCGGGCCACGTAGTCGTCTGAGGTCGACGATCCGCATTGTTGTCCTCGATTTCTCGTTGAACTGATCCGTGCTTGGCTGGCAGGCGCGGTGGTTACCGCGGGATCGGTCTTAGCGGAGCGGGCGCCGCCTTTCCAGGTCGAAGAAACCGCCCGCGCGTGACACCCGTACGCGCACGTCCGGCCGCTTCCCCCCGGCCTCCACGGTCGTGACCGTGCCGGTGCCGAGCACCTCGAAGCGCCTGCGACACACGAGGATGGCGGTGCCCTCGTCGATGCCGATGCCCAGGAGCGAAGGACGCTGGCGGACCGCGGTCACCAGGCGAGGCAGCCGCTGCCGTTGCGTGAAATGCATATCGACAACGGCCTGTGGAAGCAGGCCGAGGCCCGGTCCGGTGCGCGGCTGATCGGCGGCGTCGTCGCCTAGGATCATCTCCTGGCCGAGCGCCGTCGCTCCCGCGCTGGTCCCCGCGACGACCAGCGGGCCGGCCGCCAGGCGGTCGCGCAGCAGCAGGTTCGCCCGCGATCCCGCCAGCGGACCGAGGCGGGACTGGTCTCCGCCGGTGAAGAAGACACCGGTCGCCCGGGCCAGCCCTGTGAGCGTGCGCTCTCCATCGCCCTGATCCCGATTGGGCAGCCGCAGTTCGCGCACGTCGGGTACGCCGTACCGGCGGAACACCGCCGAGTATTCGGCGAAGAGCGCGTCGGGCGCGCCCGACGCCGTCGTGATCAGCGCGATCCGCGCCCCGGTGCCGCCGGAGCGCTCCGCGAAGACCCGGAGCAGCGCGCAGTCGCCCGTCCGGTCCTCGGCACCGCCGATGACCAAAAGAGATCCCGAGCATAGCGCGGATATTTCACGTGAATTGCTGCCGACCGACCCGGAATCCGTGGTTGGCGAAATTCCTGCCATCGCGCATTAGAGTACCCCACGCGCTTCCTCTCCTGCCGCACAAAGAGAATTCCGCCAGGGTTGTCGTGCCCTTTAGGGAAATCCCGCCTTGTGCCTGAGATATCCGGAATCGACATTTCCCGCTAGCGTCGATTTGCTCCGCTTCTGGCTGGCCTGTGCCTGGTTCTGGACGAGCCGACCCGCCGAGGGACGGGAGCCTGCCGCCGGTTTTCCGGGGCACAGCTCGCTGAACTTAAGCACGCATACTGTGACGACTGCTGTCCTGGCTGGAGGGAGGAAACGGTCTTTCGTCATGTGATGTTACGTTGCTGCGCATGGAGTTCGATTAGCTACTCATAATTATTATTCCCGGTCAAGTGGTCCACTCTTGCAGTGGTTTCGTTTTGCGAAGCCCTATACGGATCAAATCCATTTCGGGAGCAATTCATTCGGTTGGCCGCAATCGTTCAGTGGTTCTGAGGGCCGGCTACTGAGTGTGCTCATACGGCCGCGCGTGTGCTGGACTTGATTACGGAGCGTGTCCGAATCGGCTCCCTCATGTCCTCGATATGCACCTGTCATAACCCTTGCGAGTACCTGCCGGTTACCTAGCCCTTTGTCCGGCTTGATCGCCCTGCCGCTTGATTGACGGGTTACCGGGGCGAACGAAAGTCACAATCCCGTAACGGGCTTCCCGGTGCCGTGCGTCTTTAGGGCGCGGGTCAGTACTTCCCAGCTGCGTGACGTGAAGCACCGAGCCCTGGTCAGGGAAGCACGATGATTTCGGCGCTCGTAAGGTCCAGGTTCATTCGGAGGTGCGGGTTATCGATGCTCGCTACGAGCGCGAGAGTGTCGGCCGCACGGGCGAACGGCGTGCCCGGATGATCGACAGCGGTATTCAGATTCCCTGGTCAGGCAACGAGCTCGGCGTCCCCGGCGAACGCGGCCCACAGGGCCGCGTAGCTGCCGCCGCGCTCCAGCAGCTCTTCGTGGCGGCCGGCCTCAGCGATCCTGCCTGACTCCATCACCACGATGCGGTCGGCCCGTGCGGCGGTCGTCAGCCGGTGCGCGACCACGAGGGTGGTGCGCTTGGCCGTCAGCCGCACCGTCGCGCTGTTCACCGCCGCCTCCGACGCCAGGTCGAGCGCAGCGGTGGCCTCGTCGAGCAGCAGGATGGCCGGATCCACCAGGTAGGCGCGGGCCAGGGCGATCAGCTGACGCTGGCCTGCGGCCAGGTTGCGTCCCCGCTCAGCCACCTCGTGCCGGAAGCCGCCGGGCAGCCGGGCGATCATCTCGATCGCTCCCACTTCGCGTGCCGCCGCCTCGACTTCGGCGTCGGTGGCATCCGGGCGGCCGTAGGCGATCGCGTCCCGGACCGTTCCGGGAAACAGGTAAGGCTCTTGCGGCACCACGCCCAGCTGCTGCCGGTACCCGGACAGGTCGAGCTCCCGGATGTCGGTGCCATCGATGAGCAGGCTGCCCGACGTGACGTCGTAGTACCGCGCGACCAGCTTGACCATCGTGGACTTGCCCGCGCCGGTCTGGCCGACCAGGGCCACAGTCTCGCCGGGCCGGACGACCAGATTCACGCCTGACAGCGCGTCCTGTGGCTGCCCGGAGTACCTGAACCGCACAGCACGGAACTCGATCTGGCCGCGGGGGCGGCCGGCGGTCTGCGGGTGCGCGGCCGCGGGCGTGCTGGTCGTCCGCCGCAGCAGATCCTTGATCCGCCGCAAGCCGACGGCGGCCTGGTTGTAGCCGTCGAAGACCTGGGACAGCTGCTGCACGGGGGAGAAGAGCAGGTCGATGTAGAGCAGATAGGCGATCAGGCCGCCAGCCGTCAGCGTCTTGCTGTGCACCTCGCCCGCGGCCACGAACAGGATGAGTGCCCCGGCGACGGTGGACAGCAGCTGCACGAACGGGAAGTAAAGGGCGATGTAGCGCTGCGCACGTAGCCGGGAACGGCGGTAGCGGTCGCTCAGGGCGGCGAAATGCTCCTGGTTGCGCCCTTCGCGCCGGTACGCCTGCGCGGTCCGCAGGCCGGCCACGTTCTCCTGCAGGTCGGCGTTGACCATGCTGACCTTCTCGCGGGCATCGGTGTATGCCCGCGAGGACTTCGCGCGGAACACCAGCGTGGCCGCCACCAGGACCGGGATGATCGTCAGCAGCGTGATACCCAGCCGGAAGTTGATGAGCAGCAGCGCGACCAGCACGCCGGTGAACGTCAGGACCGCGTTGACCATGGTGATCAGCCCGGTCTGGAGGAACGTGTCCAGCGCGTCCACGTCCGTCGTCATGCGGGTCATGATCCGGCCGGACATTTCGTGCTCGTAGAAGTCGAGGCCGAGCCGCTGCAGGTGGGCGAAGATCTTGACGCGCAGCGTGTACAGCATCCGCTCGCCGTTGCGCCCCACCACGTTCGTTTGGATGATGTTGATGACCCAGTCGGCGCTCACGATCGCCAGCCCAACCAGCGAGATCACGATGATGGGATGGAATTCCCTGGTCAGGACGCCGTTGTCGACACCGCCGCGGACCAGCGCGGGCATCGCGACGCTGGCTATGGCGTCCAGGCCGTCCAGCACCAGGCCGACGAAGAGCGCCAGCGCGATCGGCCGCAGCAGCCTGCGCAGGGTGAAGTGCGGGTCGGCAGCGCGGGCCGCCGGGCGGCTGACCCCGGGCAGTTCGCTAGCCGGCGGCAGCGCGTCCACCTTGGCGAGCAGCTCGGGCGTCGGTGGTATCCCCGCGAGCATGCCCCCGCCCGCGCCACTGCGGCCCCGGCCGCCGCGCGCGGCGGCGCCCATGCCGCGGCCGATCGCGGAGCCCGACACCCGGGCCAGCTGGCTGCCGGTCCCGCCCGCCGCGACGGTGGACCCGGCCTGGTCCACTGCCGCCTCCCACAGGGCGGGGGTCACGGTGCCGTAGGCAGGGTCCCGTCCGGCGGCAGGATCGCCCCGGCCGGCGTTCTCGTGGTAGGCGAGCTCACCGGCGTCGACGCCCTCGGCGTCCTCGCCCGGGCCGGTCAGCAGCAGCCGGTACAGCGGACAGCGCGCCGTCAGCTCCTCGTGCGTGCCCACGTCGATCAGCCGTCCCTCAGCCAGAACGGCGATCCGGTCGGCCAGCTGGAGCGTCGAGCGGCGGTGCGCGATCAGCAGCGTGGTGCGCCCGGCCATCACCTTGTGCAGGGTGGCGTGGATCTGTGCCTCGGTCCCCGCATCGATGGCGGAGGTGGCGTCGTCCAGGATCAGGATCGCCGGGTTGGTGATCAGCGCCCTGGCCAGCGACACCCGCTGGCGCTGGCCGCCGGACAGGGTGAGGCCCTGCTCGCCGATGACGGTGTCGTAGCCGTCCGGCAGGCTGGTGATGAACTCGTCGGCTTCCGCCGCCCTGGCCGCCGCGACGATCTGCTCCTGCGTCGCATCGGGCCGGCCGTAGGAGATGTTGGCCCGGATCGTGTCGGAGAACAGGAAGCTGTCCTCCATCACCAGCCCGATCGAGGCGCGCAGCGACTCCAGGGTCAGATCGCGGACGTCTCGGCCGCCGACCCGGATCGCGCCGCCCCTGACGTCATAGAAGCGGGGCAGCAGCAGGGAGATCGTCGACTTGCCCGATCCTGACGTTCCCACCACCGCGAGCGTCTCGCCCGGCCGCACATGCAGGGACAGGCCCCGCAGCACCGGCGCAGACGGCAGGTAGCCGAAGGCCACGTCGACCAGCTCCACGTCGGGCGTTCCCGCCGGTAGGTCCACCGCGCCGGGCTTCTCGGTGACCACAGGCTTGGCGTCGATCACCTCATATACTCGGATCACGCTGGCCCGCGCCTCCTGGCCGATCGTGATCAGGGTGGTCAGCGCGCGCACGGGCGAGACCAGCTGCCCGATGTAGAGGGAGAAGGCGAGGAAGACCCCGATTTTGATCGAGCCGTGCAGGGCCAGCCAGCCGCCCAGTGCGAGGACCCCGACCTGGCCGAACATGGGGACGGCCGCTAGCGCGGGGTTGTAACGGGCCGTCAGCCGGACGACACGGACGCGGGCGGAGTACAGCCGCGTGGCGACGCCCTCCAGCCGGTCGATCTCCTGCTCCTCCTGACCGAAACCCTTGACCACGCGCACGCCGGTCACCGCGCCGTCGACGACACCGGCGACCTCCGCCTCCTTCTGCTGCGCGTCCCAGCTGGCGGGGAAGAGCCTGCGCCGCGAGGCGATCGCAATCAGCCAGAGCGCGGGCGCGATCGCCAGCGCCACCACGGTGAGCAGCGGTGACAGGTAGGCCATGATGGCAATCGACAGCAGGAAGAGCAGCGCGTTGCCGAGCAGCATGGGCACCTGGGCGAGCAGACTCTGGACCATGTTCAGGTCGGAGATGGCGCGGCTGACGATCTGGCCGGTGTGCAGCTGGTCCTGACGGGCCCCGTCCAGCCGCTCCAGCGATTCGAAGAGCTCCGTGCGCAGGTCGTGCTGGACATCGAGCGACAGCTGGCCGCCCCGGTAACGCCGGGTGTAGACGCCGCCGAAGCTGAGCAGCCCGGCCACGATGAGCACCGTGGCCCCCAGCCAGATCGGCTCGTGGTGGTCGAGGATCGCGCTGTCGACGATCCAGGCCATGATCAGCGGGATGCCCGCCTGGACGAGGGTGGCCACCAGGGAACCGGCCAGGGCCATGACCGCCAGGCGGCGGTGCCGCGCGCAGTACCCGGCCAGCCGCCGCAGCCAGGCGTTCTGCGCCCCCGGGCGTGCGCCTGACCCCGCCGTCGTCACAGGTCCCGCAGCCATCCCGGGCCGCCCGCGTGCCGTCATGCCAGCTCCAGCCGGGCCCGGCGCCGCTCATCCAGCGCCGCGTCCAGGTCGCGGAGGACCTCGAGCACCCCGGCCGGGTCACTGGTTTCGCCGAGCAGCGCGCGGAGCCAGCCGGCATAGGCGGCGTCGGCCCGCTCGAGGGCGGCGCGGCCCGTGGCCGTCAGGCACAGCCGCACGACCCGCCGGTCGCCGGCCTCGGTCTCGCGCTGGGCGTAGCCCGCGGCGACCAGGCTGTCGGCGATTGCGGTCAGCGTGGGCTTGGCGACCGCCAGCCGCTCGGCCAGCCGGGCCGAGCGCTCCCCGCCGACGCCCGCCAGCTTCAGGATGCGGTACTGCTGGGGAGTCATGCCGGTATCGACCCGCTCCAGCGTGCGGAACAGGCGCATCACGGTGAGCACGGCCGCCTGCGCGGTCGGCACGTCCAGCGTCTCAGCGCCCGGGCCAGGGTCGTTCACGTCGTCATCCCCAGGTTGGTGCGGAAGCCTAACAGTTCGTATGCCTAACGAACTGGCGCGACCACGTGTTCCCGGCTACTGCCCGACCGTCGGGTGCCTACCGTGAGTCAGTTCGATCTGCCGCTGTTATCCCGGAGCGATCAGCGTTGCGGGGCACGCTGCGCACGCCGCCGGGCGGTGAGCAGCCCAATGATCAACCCGACGACGATCGTGATGACCAGGATGAACCACAGCGGTGACGTCAGATGGGCCCAGAACAGCTTGATCGAAATTCGCGCGCGGTTCTGCGCGATGAACACCACCGCCAGCACGGCCAGGATGAGCGGGAGCCAGTGTGCGGCCAGGATTCTGGCGACGAGATTCCGTTTTTGCGGTGGGAGGCTGCTGGCCGCTACTGGTTTGCTGGCGGAAGTGGGGCTGTCGGTCATAGTGATCCACGTGCCCTTGCGCTAAGAAGCTTCCCGAAGACAAAGCGTAGTCATTGCAGGTCAGCAGGACCTCACCCCCATTGGGTGATCCGATTGAACTGCCCCCGGGCGACGCCACCGAGCTACCGGAACGGTTCAGGACCCTGGCCGCGGAGCGCCTGAGGTGGCCGCGGCTGCCGGAGCATCCGGCACGACGTGACGCGCTCCTTCGACGACGGGGTCAAGTTCCGTGGTCGTGGCCGGCTTGGGCGGCGCGCCCGTGAAAGGGCCATCGTGGCCGGGGTCACGGCCGCTGAGCACCGCGATCGAGGCGATGATGCCGGTGTCCCGGTCCCCGACCAGCTCCCAGGCCCGCGCAATTCCGATGATCAGCAATGCGACCAGCAGGTTGCCGAGAATCTCTGCCGCGCCACTGCTGTGCGGCTTCCGGATGAGCTCAATGCCGGCGGCGAGCTCGAATGTGAATGTCACCAGAAGGAGGGTGATCAATGCGAGCTGCCGCGGCACGTGCCGCCGCGCCATATGGCTGGAGAAGATAGATCGCGCCCCGGCGGCGGTGAAGAAGATGGCGATGACAGCCAGCGTGACCGCCCAGTACCCGACATTGTCTCCAGGCACCAGGGCGATCAGCGAAATCGTCAGTGCATTAGAGAACGCCAGGATGGAGGCACCCGCGCGGACCTGCCGGATGACGGCCGGGCGATCGGATGGGCTGGGGCGGCCCGCCACGGTCATGGCCACAAACAGCAGGCCAGTCAGTGTGGCCGCGCACCCAGCGATGGCCGGGAGCAGATCCCGGTAGGCCCCCGTCAGCACGGGACCCGCACCACCTGCGGAATTCCTAGACGGCCAAGAACATCCCGGGCCGCCGGCCGGGCGCATGCGACGTGCCGACCGCCCTGACCCGATGGCCAGGCAGCGCCGCGGGGATCGCGCTGCGCTGGCCGGATAGCAGTCATATTTTGGATTCTCCGTGGGTCAGACGAGCATGTGATCGGGGGTTGACGGGCGCACCGTCAGCCTACGTATGCAATCTAAAACCAGCAATACTTTTCAGGCAATAGAAGTACACTTTTGGTGTGTTTCCAGGGCCTGTCGACGGCTGGGCACCCTCGGCCGTTGGCGACCAGGTTGACGCCCCGGCTGGTGAGGTCGACCAGGATCTGGCTACCCGCCTCGTCGCGGGGCGGGACCGCGAACGAGTAGGCAGAGCGCGGTCCGACCCCCAACCGCTCGGTCCACCGCCGCCGGCCCTCCCCCCGGGCACGGAGCACGAGGCCGATCCCGCTGTTGTCCCGGTCAAGCTGGGCGCTAATCAGCACCCCGGCACGGAACCGCAGCTGCTTGAGGTGATCGGCGACCTCCTCGAAGTACTCATCGTCCAGCTCGCGCCGCAGCGTGGCGAACAGCGTGCGCAGCCCGCCGGAGCGGAACTTCCCGGCATGACCGTCGGCGATCTGCCGCAGCTGCCGCAGTCGGGCCACGTAGGCGTCCAGATAGCCGACCGCGCCGGACAGGTTGGACGACACGCTCTGGTAGGAGCCGCCATACCCTCCCCACAGGTGCCGCTTGTCCTGCAGGGCTCCGGTTGCGACAGCGTACATCTGGCGGATGACTTCGGGCTGGGCGAGGCAGTCAGCCAGGACCTGCCGCCGGTAGCGGATGGCTTCCGGGTCATACAGGCAGGTGAGCAGGACTTGCGCGGACACCTCGGCGAGGAAGTTGTCACCGGCGGCCATGGCCTCAATGAGGGTGGTCAGCTCCAGGTCGCGGATCAGATCCTCGTGGCCAGGCGGCCGGCCGGCCACGAAGTCGAAGTCCCGGTCCTGGTAGAGGAGACGGGCCTTCACACCGTGAGCCTGTCGCGCAGCCGCTGGTGGGTGAGGTCGTGTTTCTCGGCGAGAGCCAGCGCGTAGGCCAGTCCGTCGGCTGGCTTCCGGATCACCTCGTAGCTGCGCTCGGCGGGGTCGTGCGGAACGATCGTGCTCATCATGCTGACGGCGAGCCCCGCCGCCAATTCGAGAGTGCCTGTTCGGCCCGGATTGAGGTTTCGCCGAACGACTCGCCATCTTCTGCGTCACCGGTGAACTCGCCGCGATCCCTCAGGCGAGTGCGGTAACGACGGCGATGACCGCGATCAGCGCGATGAGCATGTAGAGCAGATAGGCGTCGAGCCGGCCGGACTGGAGCCGTTTGGCGACCGCGACGATGGCCATGACGGAGCGGGCCACAGGGCGGTATCCGTAGGCCTCCACGACTTCGATCACGTCGGAGGTGTAACCGAGGTGCGGCGCCCCGCGCAGCGTCAGGTCAAGCTCGGCACCCGGCTCTGGGCCGCCATCCAGGGTGGCCGGCATCCCCTCCGGCGCTCCCCCGGCCTCATCCACGAGCTCGGCGCCCCCTTCGGTGACGAGTTCCCGTACCTCCGACCGGGTGTGCAGGACGTTGGCCAGGACACGGCGGGTCGGATTGGCATAACCGAAGGCGGTGTACGAATCGGCGCCCTCGACACCGATCGTCGCCGAGTGCCAGGCCGGTACCCGGCGCACCCGTAGCAGGCGCCGGCCGGATACCGCCCAGGCGAACAGGCCGACCAGCAGGGTCAGGACGGGGATATCGATCCATAGCCAGGACGGTGACAAGATCGAGAACCCGGCGAAGACCGGCTGAAGGACCCAGGGGGATTTCAGTGCACCAGAGATGACCGCGGCCGGGACAACCGGCGACAGCCCGCGGGCGATGACCCGGATCTCCAGCGGGGTGACCGCGGCGATCGCCAGCGGGTACACCGAGAGGAGGACCAGGGCTGCGCGCCCGGCCCAGCCGTAGTCACCGTGCTGCCCAGCCAGGACCCGCCGGGCCTGCCGCCCCTGGCCGAGGACCACGAGACCGACCAGCCGGACGAACGTCACCCCCGCGAACCCGGCGGTCAACGCGACCGCGGCGCCAGCCAGCGCGAGCACCAGCCGGTAGCCGAGACCTGGTACCCGGAACTGCTGCATGAGCGATTCGAGCAGGAACCATTCCGAGACGAATCCGGCGGTGGGCGGGAGCCCCGCCAGGGTCAGCGATCCGATCGCGAGCCCGGTGCCGCTCCAGGGGGTCCGCCGGCCCATGCCCCGCAAGGTTTCCAGATCGTCGCTGCCTGCCGCGGCCTCGATACCCGCGCTAGCGGTGAACAGCAGCGACTTAGCCGCCGTGTGCGCGATCATCTGCAGGGTGGCCGCCAGGAGGCCCGCCGCGATCAGTCGCTGGTCTCGGACGGCCGCGCCGGTGAGCGCGACACCGAAGCCGACGATGATGAGACCACTGTTCTCGACGCTGGAGTACGCGATGACGCGAGGAAGACGGTTCGCCACGGCGGCGTGGGCGATGCCGAGCAGTGCGGTGAACCCGGCGAGCAGCAGCAGCACGCCCGCCAGCCAGCCAGGGGGCCGGCCCAGCAGGGAAAAGGTCCGCCACATCCCGTAGAACCCGGCGTTGACGCAGACCCCGGCCATGATCGCGCGGGCGGGGCCGGGAGCGGCGGTGTAGCCGCGGGGCAGCCAGACCTGGAACGGCGCCAGCCCGACCTTGACCGCGAACCCGCCGAGCAGCAGGACCAGGGCCGTGGTCCGCGCCGCACCGCCGGGCACCCGGGTGAAGGACGCGAGGCTGATCGAGTGCGCGGCGGTGACCAGGAGCAGCAGCCCGGCCAGCAGGGCCGCACCGCTGATCTTCCCGAACGCGAACGTGATCTGGGCGGCGCCCGCGCTCTCGGCCCGGCCGCGCTGAAATCCGGCCAGCAGGTAGAAGGCGACCGTCAGCGATTCCCACGCGAACAGGACCGTGAACGCGTCGGTGCCGGTGAAAATCACCGCGAGCGATCCGATCGCGAGCGCGTAGCTCGCGGCGAGCCCCTTCCGGCCGACGGAACCGGGGCGCGCCGCCCAGCTGGCGAAGGCCACCGACACGGGGACGGCCGCACCCAGCGCCATGACCAGGAACAGCCCGGAGAGCCGGTCGGCGGCCAGCCCGAGCGTCTGCTGGCCCGGAATGGCCTGCCCGAGCAGGCCGCCGACGCCGAGCCGGACGGTGCCGCCGGCGAGCGCCGCGCCGCCGACCGCGGCGAGGCAGCCACAGCCGGCCGCGCCGAGCAGGTACGGCAGCCCGCTTGCCCAGCCCCGTCCCGGGTGCGGGAGACCGAGCAGGTCACCCGCCGCCGCAGCAGCCAGGAGGATCAATCCGGCCGCGAACACCCCGCTCATCGCGTCTCCTCCCGGCCGTCGCCGAGGCGCCCGACGGCGAGGAGCAGTGCGCTGAGGATGCCGAACGGGCTGGGCGGTGAACCAGGCAGCCAGACGTCCACCGGAACCACGTCAGAAATGCCGCCCAGCGTCATGTCGCTCTGGCCCAGGAGGCCGCCACTGACCGCGTCGGTGCCGGCGGCGACCACGACTTTCGGGTCGGGCATCCCGTCGTAGGTGGTCCGCAGCGGGCCGGCCATCCCGGTTGACCCGGCTCCGGTGACGAGCAGGACGTCGGCGTGCCGCGGGCTGGGGGTGAAAAAGATCCCGAGCCGGTGAATGTCGTACACCGGGCCGAGCAGCGCGAGGATCTCCCATTCGTCGCTGCCGTCGGATCCCGCGTCGACGTGCCGGATGTGCACGCTGCGGCGCAGCGCCGCGGTTCGCTGGCGCAGGCCGGTCCGGACGGCGGCCAGGGTCCCGTCCGTTTCTGGAACGTCCGGTACCACCAGCCGGTCCCGGGTCAGCGCGCTGGCGCGCGGGCCCGTCGCGCCCGCTGACCAGGCGAAAACGTCGGGACGCGCGCCGACGCACCAGCCGCAGAGGATGCACCGGCCCTGATCGAGCCGTACGCGACCGGGCCGTCCGCCGTGGTTGACGGCGATGGCATTCGTGGGGCACAGATCGCTCAGCCCTGCGGTGTCGGCGGGATCAGGATCACGCACGACAGCGGGGCCGCGCCAGCCGTCTGCGTAGGCATCAGGCCGCTTCGGCCAGCGGGTCGTGACCACGCCGTCGCGCAGTCCCCGGAAGACCCACAGGCTCACTGGTGCACCATGCTTGTGTCGGTAGCTGTGAGGCTGCTGATGCACCCGAGGTGCCGCCTGGCCACCGCCCCGCTCGCTTGACAGAGCTGATGTCCACTGTGAGTTCTGCGGGGCCCGGCGGTTACCCGGGACGTGCCGACCGTCGACAGGGCTGAGCGCCATCGAGCGCCGATCAGTGAGCGAACAGGCAGCCACGTCCCGGCACCGCATGAGGGTGCCTCCCCACTGGGACTAGCAGCGAGGAGGCAGGCTTGAAGTCTGCCAGAAACACCCTGCCCGAAGAACCGGCCGGCGGCGTTACCGGCGGGATTGACTGGGCGAGCGAAGACCATGCGGTGTCGGTCGTCGATGCCCGCGGCCGCGAGACCGGGCGGCACACAGTCCAGCACAATGCTGCTGGCCTGCGCGAGCTGATCGATGTCCTGGCCCGGGCCGGTGTGCGGGAGACCGCGATCGAACGCCCCGACGGGCCGGTCGTCGACGCCTTGCTCGAGGCCGGGATCATCGTGGTGGTGATCAGCCCGAACCAGGTCAAGAACCTGCGTGGACGTTACGGGTCGGCCGGCAGCAAAGACGACCGCTTCGATGCCTACGTCCTGGCCGACACCCTGCGCACCGACCGCGCCCGGCTGCGCCCGCTCATCCCGGACAGCCCCGCGACCGTCGCGCTGCGCCGCGCCTGCCGGGCCCGCAAGGACCTCGTCAGTCACCGCGTCGGCCTGGCCAACCAGCTGCGCGCGCACCTGCGCAACACCCTGCCCGGTGCGGTCGGCCTCTTCCAGGAGATCGACTCCCCGGTCAGCCTGGCGTTCCTGGCTCGCTTCGGCACCCAGGACCGCGCCGACTGGCTCACCCCGGCCCGGCTGGGCAAGTGGCTGTCCGGCATCGGCTACTCCGGCCGCACCGATCCCACCGTGCTGCATGCCCGCCTCACCGCTGCGCCCCGCGGCGCCACCGGCCCCGACGGCCAGGCCAGTGCCTGCATCACGCGCGCCCTGCTGGCCGTCCTGACCAGCCTGACCAGCCAGATCAAGCTCTTGTCCAGTCAGATCGGCGACCAGCTCACCGCCCACACCGACCAGCACATCTTCACCAGCCTGCCCCGCTCCGGAACCGTCCGCGCCGCCCGCCTCCTCGCCGAGATCGGCGACTGCCGCGCCCGGTTCCCGACCCCCGAAGCCCTCGCCTGCCTCGCCGGCGCCGCGCCCTCCACCCGCCAGTCCGGCAAAATGCGCGCCGTCACCTTCCGCTGGTCCTGCGACAAGCAACTCCGCGACGCCGTCACCGACTTCGCCGGCGACTCCCGCCGGGCCAGCCCCTGGGCCGCCGACCTCTACAACAAGGCCCGCGCCCGCGGCCACGACCACCCCCACGCCGTCCGCATCCTCGCCCGCGCCTGGCTGTTCGTCATCTGGCACTGCTGGCAAGACCACACCGCCTACAACCCCGCCCGGCACAACGCCCTCCAGCGACTCCTCGACCAAGATCAACTTGTGGCGGCTTGACACAGGGCTACTCACAGCGCCACCCCCGCGAAAGACAGCCCGAAGCTTGCTTCGATGAACGGGAAATCGGTGAGGATGTCGCCGGCGAACACGTCGTGCATGAGGACGAGGTTGTGGAAGGACGCTGACCTGGGGTGGCAGCGGCTGATCTGGCCGCCCTCGATGGTCACGTCGTACAGCACCTCTCCTTGCGGCGCTTCGGCCCAGCCGGTGCCACGTCCCTCGGGCGGATCACAAGGAACGGACAGCGGCTCATCAGTGTCCGCTTGCTCGGCGAGCTCGTCGGCCACCTGGCGGAGCAGGTGGAAAGACTGATCGGCCTCGTCCCAGCGCACCTGCAGCCGGGCCAGCGCATCGCCGTCGTCGTACGCATGGCCGGGCAGCGAGCCGAGCGACGGATAGGCGTCGTAGGCCCGGTTACGCCGGGCATCATCGGAGAATCCGGCGGCTTTGCCGATCGGGCCCAGCGCACCGTGTTCCAGGGCCCGCGCCGGCGACAGCGGGCCCGTCGTACGCAGCCGGTCGAGGAACGAGGAGGTCGACATCAGTGAATCGGCATCGCTGTCGATGGCTTTCTCCAACCGGCCGAGCTCGGAGAGGATGGCACCGGGACTGAGCCGCGGCATCGCGCTCACTCCGCCGGGGACCACGACGCCCCGGCCGAACCGGCTTCCGCACAGGCCACTGACCAGCCGCAGCACCCTTTCCTTGTGCACCGCAAACCGGGCGGCTGCCACCGCCAGGCCCGCCGCATCAGCCAGCTTGGCCGCGACGTCGAGGTGGTTGGCGATCCGCTCCAGTTCGGCGTGCAGGACCCGCACCAGCGCGGCACGAACTGGCGGAACACAGGCTGCGATGCGCTCGACGGCGTGGCAGTAGGCCAGTGCGTGCGCGACGGAGGCGATACCTTCGGCCCGCTCGGCGAGCAGCACGCCGCCGGCGGCGGTCATTCCCTCGAACCGCTGCTCGATCCCGCGGTGCTTGTAGAAGACCCGCATGTTCAGGTGCGGTATCGCCTCACCGGGGGTCTCGATCAGGTACTCGATGGACTCCATGACGCCGGACCGGACCGGGCCGTGCGAGATCGTGAACAGGCCGTAGCCCGCGACGTGCCGTGGCAGCGCGTGGTCCTCCGGCGAGCCGGGCAGGATCAGCGGGGCCAGCCGCGGATGCCCGTCAGGAATCACGCCGAACTGATCATGGATCACCCGCTCGTACCAGAACGCTGCCCCGAGGTGGGGGGTCAGGGCGGGATAGCTGGCCGTACCGGGCGGCAGTGCCACCTCAAGGGTGTCGATTCCGCCCTTGACAGCCAGCTGTGCAGAGAGAACCAGGCCGGTTTCCGTACCGGGCCGGGGCCGGTACGCGGCGAACAGGCCAGCGAACCTATCCCCCGCGGCGACGCGGGATACCAGCGTCGCCCATAGTTCGTCGACGCCAGCTTTCGTCACGGTGAAGGTCATGACACGCCCCGGAGCTGGGCCACGGCTCGCGATATGAGCTCAGTCAATTCCGCGGGCGGGTGCAGGCCAAGGATGAGCAGAGCCACGATCCCCGCCAGGACCGGCACCACCATCCACATGCTGGGCTCACCCCGGCCGGGCGCCGGAGCCGGCTCAGCGTGGGCGAGTGCGGCCAGCTCAGCCGTGCTGCCGGACTCGGGTGAGCCGACGGCCGCATGTCCGTTACCCGCCACCACCGGGTACGCGGCCACGGCGGCGGGCACGTCCGGTGGTACCGCTTGCCACTCCGCGGGCCGGCGGGACCTGAACAGGATGCCGGTCGCCGACGCGGACAGGCCGAGAAACGCCAGCGTGACCAGCACGATGAGGACGGCCGCGGCCGCGTAGTTGTGTGCGCCGAGGCCTCCGGCGACGATCTGGAATTCACTGCGGAAAATCCCGAACGGTGGCATCGCTGACAGCGCGAGCACCGCGAGCAGGAACAGCGGGCCGCTCCACGGCAGCAGATCCATCGCGCCACGGTGCGCGGAGATCTGCTTGCTGCCGAACTTGATCGCGAACACGCCCGCGCCCATAAACGCGTTTCCCTTGGCCGCGGCGTGCGCGAGGACATGCAGCATCACCCCGGCCAGCGCGATCGGCGCGCCGAAGCTCACCCCGATGGCCAGGATGCCCATGTGCTCGACGCTGGAGTAGGCCAGCAGCCGTTTCAGATCCCGCTGATCCAGCAGATACAGGGCGGCGAGGAGCAGCGACGCGACGCCGAAGGCCAGCAGCACGTCCCGCGGGAAGCCGGTGCCCAGGGTAGAGCTGGCGATCTGGAAGTAGCGCAGGATCGCGTAGAAGCTGACAGCGAGCAGGGATCCGGACAGAAGCGCGGAGACCGGCGTCGGCGCCTCAGAATGCGCGTCGGGCAGCCAGGTGTGCACCGGGAACAGGCCGACCTTGGTGCCGAAACCCAGCACCGCCAGCATGAAGGCGAACCGGACGGGTGTGTGCGGGAGCCGGCTTCCGACGTGCAGGATCGTGCTCAGGGCGAGGTCATAGTGCTGGCCGAGGACCTGGGAACCGGCGAAGTAGGCAAAGATCGTGGCCAGCAGCGCGAGACCGAGCCCGGCGGAGGCGATCAGTACGTACTTCCAGGCGGCCTCCACAGCCGCCTCGCTGTTCTCGATCGCCACCAGCAGCGCCGAGACCACGGTCGTCACTTCGACGGCGATCCACAGCAGGGCCAGGCTGTTCATCATCGGCGCGACCAGCATGGACCAGCCGAACACGTTGAACAGCGCGTAGAACCTGGCCGTATAGCGGCGCACGCTGGCGGGGTCTTCGCCCTCGGTTTCCTTCCGGACGTAGCCGACCGCATACACCGCCACCGCCGCGTACAGGAATCCTGTGGCCAGCATGAAGATGCCGCTGACCGCGTCCACCCGGAAATAGGAGACATAGCCGAGGGTGTGGTGAGCGACCGCCGGTATCAGCGCGAGCACCAGGCCAAAACATGCGATGCCCGAGACCATGGTGATCGCGGCCGCCAGCCGCGGCGGGGCCGCCAGCGACGCGATCGCCGCCGCGAACGGGACGATGGCCAGGGCTAGAACGACGCCGAACATGACCCTACCCCCGCAGTCTGGTCAGGTCGGCGGTGGACAGCGACTCGGAGCGGACATGGTGGGCGCGGATCAGCATCCCGAAGACCACCACGGCGACCAGCAGGTCGAACAGGAACGCCGTCTCCAGGATCAGCGGCAGCTCTGCCGCGACGACCAGCGCGGCCAGCGAGATCGCATTCTCCAGCGAAAAGAACCCGATGGCCTGGGAGGCGACGTCACGCCGGACGATCATCAGGCCGAACGAGACCAGGACCATCCCGCCCGCGATGGCCAGCGCGGTCGCCGGGGCGGCGGCTGAGTGGATCCCCAGCGAGTTGAAGCAGAAGAACCCGAACGCAGCCAGCGCGATCGAGCCCAGCACGCTGTTGGCCACGCCCAGGGTGTAGCTTCCGGCGACCCCGGGCGCTTCGTCACGGCCGGTCCGGCCGAGCAGGCGGCGCACGACCAGCGGGACGGCCACCACCTTCAGGGCAGCCGACAGGCCGGCCAGCGCGTACAGGTCCGGGATTCCGCGGTCAGCGGCGATCACGATCGCCAGGACCGAGATCAGTGCGGATTGAGCGGCGTACAGCCGGATCTGATCCCTGATCAGGGCCTGCCGCAGCATGCCGAACTCCAGCAGCAGCATGAGCGCCGCGATCACGTTGGCGGCACCCTGGTACACGCCCGGTGCCTGGACGGGATCCATCACCCACCCCCGAGATACAGCGTGAAGACGCCGAGCACGGCGAGCAGGAACGCCCCCGCCACAAATTCGGTGATCTTGAACAGCCTCAGCTTGGCGAACGAGTTGTCGATCACGGCGACGACACAGCCGAGGGCCGTGGCCTTGGCCAGCAGGGCCACGATAGCCAGCAGTACGGAACCGACGTGCTGGCTGGAAGCCAGCCCCCAGGGGGCGAGGAACACGTTGGCGAGGATCGTGTACAGGATGAGCTGCTTCAGCTCCGATCCCCACTTCAGCAGGGCAAGATACGGCCCGGAGTGCTCGAACGGCCGGGCCTCGTCGATCATCCCGAATTCGTTCGTCCCGGAGTGCGTCTCGACCGGGATCCGGGCGGTCTCGGCCAGGATCACCATGAACAGCGCCGCGGACGCGAGCAGGTGCGCGGGCCGCACGATCTGCGCGGCCGACGACCTGACCGTGGCCGCCAGGGCGTACGGCAGGTCGGTCCCGGTCAGCAAGGCCACCGAGAACACCACGAACAGCACCACCGGCTCGGTGATCGCGGAGAACGTCTTCGCCCGGCTCGCGCCGAGCTGCGCGTACGGGCTGCCGGTCTCCAGTGCTGCCGTAGCGACCAGGAAACTGGCCAGCGAGAGCAGGAACCCGCCGCCCAGGATGTCGCCCATGTAGCCGAGCGGCAGCCCGTAGGTGGTCAGTACCGGGATCAGCAGCGGAATTGTAAGGTAGACCGCCACCGCCACTACCGGCGCGGCCAGGAAAAACCAGCCGGCCCCCTGCGGGGCCAGGGCTTCCTTCCGGAACAGCTTGGCCAGATCGTAATAGGGCTGGCGGATGCGGGGGCCGGTCCGGCCCTGCAGCCGCGCCTCGATCCGCGCGATCACGCCCGACACGCCAGGCGCCGCTACTGCGATCGTCAAGACCTGCAGTAGCTGGATGACCGGGATCGGGAGGGCCGCACTCATCGCGCGGCCCTGGGTTCATCGCCGGGACGTTCGCTGCTTTCCTCCATCGCTGTGGCCTCCTACACCCAGACGGCACAAATGCTCGAACAGGGGATAGAGGCCATCAGCGCGGCCGGAGCCGGCGGTTATGGCGAGCCTCATCGCCAGGCGCACATTCTCTCCTAGGTGATCTGCGGGCCGCAAGCCGCCCCGCCTCCGCCGAGCACCCGCCGCCCGCTCGACGGAATCATCGCCGGATGCCGCTTGCGGCCTGCGGGCTGGACACGGCTGGCTCCGGCGTGCCGAATATCCGCCAGTAGAGATCCGGGCCGTAGCTGGTCGACAGCGGCTCGCCCGGAAGCAGCCGGAATGTCCGCTGGCCGTCCTCCCGGCGCTCGGGACGCAGAAACAGCGCCGAGTCCCCCTTGCCGGTGTAAAGGCTGTGGGCCAGGTCGAAAAGATGCGTGACGAAAAACACTCTGATGCCGGAGTCGAGAAGGGCCCGGATGATCTGACGGGCGATCTCCGATCCTTCCTGCTCATTCGTCGATGCGAACGATTCGTTGCCCAGCAGCAGGCAGCCAGGGCTTATCTCACCGGCGATGTCACGCATCCGGCTCAGCTCCTCGTCCAGCTTGCCCTTTTCCATCGTGGTGTCTTCTTCGCGCTTGAAGTGCGTAAAGACGCCGGCGCTGATGCTCGCGGTGAAGGATTCCGCAGCCACGAACATGCCGCACTGCATCATCAGCTGGGCCACGCCGACGCTGCGCAGGAACGTGGATTTGCCCCCCTGGTTCGCGCCCGTGATCATGACGAGCCGCTGGCCGTCCGCCTCCACGTCGTTGCCGACGGCACGGCCTGCGAGCCTCAGGCTCAGTGCGGGGTCGTACAGGCCGCGCGCGGTGAGCCCGAGCTTGTCCTCCGGTAGTGGGACAGGGACGCACACCGGCTCGTCTACGCCGACCAGGGACTCGCGCAGGTTCAGGCAGCCGATATAGAAGGCGAGCTCGGCACGGAGCATGGTGAAGAAGGCGAGGATGTGATCATTGGACTGGGCCAGGGCGTTGGCCGTCGCGTTGAGCCCCCGGGAGCGCAGCTCTGACAGGGCCTGCTGACCGGCTTTGTCACGGTCCGCAACCGAGAAGCTGAAGCCCGGCTGGCCGCCGATAGCAAGGCGGTCCCGCCAGCTCTGGTCGCGCAGTTTGCGCAGTACGTAACGGGCGCCTTTGTTGCCCTGGCCGAGACCGGCGCTGATCAGCGTTCCCTTCCGGAAGCCCAGCTCCTTCAGATGACCTTCGACGGTCTGGAGGTACTGATCGTCCAGCTCTTAGAGGGCGTCTGATCCACAGTGATCATGCTTTGTCCGGGCGGCGGGAAAGATCTGCTGCCTAGATCCTGCAGTTTCGTGGCATGGCCTGCTATAGATCGCCGTCATGACCCCTCGCCGCGCCT
>Ga0302325_10003559_pt1 | contig 36637 bp, 29 predicted proteins | sample Palsa_T0_2_FD_201948 | JGI IMG/M metagenome (GOLD analysis project Ga0302325, IMG submission 201948) | Peat permafrost microbial communities from Stordalen Mire near Abisko, Sweden - Palsa_T0_2 | ecosystem: Environmental > Terrestrial > Soil > Palsa > Peat permafrost | place: Sweden: Abisko...
AAATCAACTGGGGAACTAGGATTCGAACCTAGACAAGCAGATTCAGAGTCTGCTGTGCTACCGTTACACCATTCCCCAAATTTGTCCGCTGTGCGGCGCGGTCAGGGGCAGAAAGTTTACATTGCATCGGCGGAATTGGCCAGCGCGGTTTCGGGGCTTGCTGGAAATGTAGTGACTGTGGCGCGTCTCGATACAATGGCGCGCCATGCGCGTGGAAGATGAGTCGCAAAATCCGCGGATTCTCAGCCTTATCCGGCTGATGTCGGCGCTGAAGCAGAGCCGCTCGCCGATCGAGACGCTCAACGCGATTCGGCGGGGGTTTGGCGAGGCGTATGGGTCGCTGGCGTCGATGATGATCTGGACGCGCGATCTGCGCGAGGATGAATTTCGGCTTATTCAACTGCGGAGGGAGGGTGAATATGCGGTGGGGGGCAACGACCCGTGGTTGATGGATGAGTTTCCGCTTTATCGCGGGGGTCTGGTGCCGAGGATTATCTCCACGCCGGGGCCGCACATTGTCAATGAGGTGGATTGGTCAGGCGATCCGCATTTCGCCGGCGCCCTGGAGGGATATAGCTCGGTGATCGCGATTCCGTTTGACGGGCAGAGACTGCCGATGTCGTGGACGTTTCTCCTGAAGCGGACGCCGCCGAATTTCACGACGACGGAACTCGAGCAGTCGGTGTTGCGAACAGTGCTGGTGGGCGCTCTGCTGGAAAGCCAGTCGCTGGCGCAGGAACTGGCGAGTGCCAACGAGCGGATCGACCGGGATGTCCGGCAGGTCGCCGATCTGCAGCGATTGCTGCTGCCCGATCCGCTGCCGAAGATTCCCGGGCTGGAGATAGCGATCAGCTATGAGCCCTCCGGGCGGGCCGGGGGCGATCTGTATGATTTTTTCCCGCTGGATGATGATGGGGCCGGCAACCCGCGCCGATGGTGCGTTTTCGTCGGCGATGCTTCGGGGCACGGGTCGGCCGCGGCGGTGGTGATGGCGATCGTGCAGACGATTTTGCACGCTCACCCGGCCGATGTTGCCGGCCCGGCCGATCTGTTGGCCCATGCCAACGAACAGTTGTGCCGCAAGAAAATCGGCGGATTTGTTACGGCATTCCTGGGGATTTATGACGTCGAAACGCGCCGGCTGGTGTATGTGTCGGCCGGTCACTTGCCGCCGGTGATGAAATCGGCCGATGGAAAAATCTCAAGGCTGGATGCGGTGGGCAGTGTTCCGCTGGGGATCGATGCGGGCGAATCGTTCAAGTCGGCGACGGTGGAGTTGCGTTCGGGCGATTCGCTGTTGCTGTACACGGATGGAATCACCGAGGCCCGCGGGGCTGATCATACGATGTTTGAGATGGAGCGGCTGGAGAGCGAATTTCGAGATCGGAATGATCGGCCGGATGAATTGATCGCGCACCTTCGCCAGCAGGTGACGGCGCATCAAAGGGGACAGAAGCCGGTGGACGATCAGACGATGGTGGCGCTGCGGGTGGTGTGAAATTCAGCGCCGCGCAAACGCGGCCGCTAAACGGTGGGGGTCTGCATGCGGCGGATCTGGTCGCGCAGCTTGGCGGCTTCCTCGTAGCGCTCGGTCTTGATCGCCTTGTCCAGCGCCTGCTGAAGGCGGGCCAGCGGGTCCATGGGAATCTTGCGGCGAATATCGCGGGCGAATTTCTTCAGCACGCGAACCTCGTTGGACTTGGCGAACGCCTCTTCCTGGCCAAACCGCGCGAAAAAGTCGCGGATGTTTTCGATGCCTTTTTCCACCACTGAGAGCGCGGGCTTGTAGTCCTTATTGTTATAGTGGATCGACGCCTCCGCCCGGCAGTTCATCATGATGATGTAGGGGCGGTATTGCTCAAGGATCAGGCGATCGTGCTCATCGTTGGCGAACTTTCCGCAGAAATCCAGTACCTGGAGATTGCGGGCTGTGTCGCGCATGACCGCGACGAAATCTTCCAGCACGAACAGGCCAAGATACCGGCGATAATACATCTCGGCCTCGTCGCGGAGGGCCTGGCACTGGTCGGCGGTGAGATGGAAGCCCAAATCGGTTCCGTGGCGGATTCGATGTTCGTTCAGCTCGGTTTCAAAATAGTCGAGGAGCGATTCGCAGCCGTGGGGCCGGGCGCCGTCGGGCCGGCCAGTCATTTCCATCTGGAGGACGCCTAGGTCCACGCGCATCTGGAGTTTGGGCATGCCGTCGAAACCGGTGATTTTGCGGACGTTGATGGTCCCCGGCTCGTAATCCCACCCCTTGAGGACGGGGGAGATATCCCTGCTGGGCATGCGGCCCTCATCGCGAGAGGGGAATTCAGACCGGCTCATATCACTTCTCCAAACGCTCCGAACACGCGGAAGGGGGCGCGGTTCCTGAAAAAGCGCCTGCTCCTGCCGGAATAGTATAGCACGGCCCTTTTGCTTTTTCGCGAAGTAGCGATCAGGGCGACAGAGGGAAAATCAGAGCAAGCCGCAAGTGCAAGTCGCAGGATGGATTGACTGGAAATTTGCGCTAACCACTTGCAGATTGTGGATACGTTGGCGCAGAATAATTGGATGCCTTCCGTCGTGAAATGTGCGTGTGAACGTTGTCAGTGCCTGGTGGAACCAGGAAAAGGGGTGGTGCGCGACGGAAAAATCTATTGCAGCCGGGCCTGCGCGTACGAATGCACGGAAACCACCTGTGTTTGCGTGCATGATCGCTGCGAGGATAAGCCCCGGTGAGTGAGATTATTTCGCGCTGACAACCGGCTGACGAAAGCGGTCGAATGCCGCCGCTGCCACGATGATCCCGCCCGTCACCATTTCCTGAACCGAGTTGCTGATCGTAGGAAACTGACTGCAACCGTTTGCCACCATAGCCATTAAGAGCGCGCCCACCAGCGTTCCGAAAACGCTTCCCTTTCCACCGGAAAGACTGGCGCCGCCGATGACCACCGAGGCGATGGCATTCAGCTCGTAACCGCTTGCTGTGGTTGGATCGCCCAGATTGTTCAAGTAGGAGAACTGGAGAACACCGGCAACTCCGGCAAAAAACGTTGCGAAAATAAAGATGAACAGCTTGGTGCGCGACACCGGCACGCCGCAGAGTCGCGCGGTCTGCTCATTGGACCCGATGGCAAAGATATGCCGCCCGAAGCGGGTGAATTTCAAAACCCCGGCGACCAGCAACGTGAGGCCCAGCATTAACCAGACACCGACCGGGACGATCATCCAGTAATTTCCCTGGTGCAGCATATGCAGCAGAGATCCGACCCAACCCGACGGTTCATAAATGGTTCTGCCACCGGCCAGCCATTTGGCAAATCCGCGCACCGCGCCCCAGAGTCCCAGCGTGACGATGAACGATGACAGCTTGAGCTGGGTCACCAGCACGCCAATGATCAGGCCAACCATTGAGCCGGCGAGGATTCCACAGGCGACTGATGCGAGGGGAGAGAGCCCGCTTTTTCGACACAGGGCGATCACCACCGTGCACATGGCGATGTTCGATCCGACGGACAGATCAATCCCGCCGGATATGATTACGATCGTTGCCCCCAGCGCCGCGGTGCCGACCACCGCCGTGTTCAGCAGGATGATCTGAAGATTATCCAGCGTCAGGAAATTCTTCGGTTGTAAAATGGAGAAGAGCGCAAAGACAAAGAACAATCCGATGAGCGGACCCATCGTGCCCAGAAAGTTGGACCACTGCTGGGCAGCGGAGGTCACGGGCATTTCGGTCGCTTCAGTTGGGGATTGTGCGGTTGTCATAGGGTTTCAGATACACCGGTTGCCTGCAGCATGATCTGATGCTCGTTGGTTTGCTCGACGGGAACGGATTGAACCAGATGACCTTTGCACATTACCGCAATTCGGTCGCACACGCCAAGCAGTTCAGGAAGATAACTGCTGACCATCAGCACGGCTTTTCCGCGGCAGGCGAGGTCGTCGATGAGCTGATAAATCTGCGCCTTGGATCCGACGTCGATGCCGCGCGTCGGTTCATCGAGGAGAAAGACGTCGACATCGTGCCGCAGGAGACGGGCGACGGCGATTTTCTGCTGATTTCCACCGGATAAATCGCTCACGGCCTGGCGGGGCGATCGGCAGCGAACGCCAAGCTTCTGAATCCATTTCCATGATTCTGCTGCCTCGCGCGAAGGGTTCACCAGCCAGGGCAGTCGCGTCATGGTGATATTGTCGGCGATGCTGAGATCGACGGCGAGGCCTTCGTTTTTTCGATCTTCGCTGAGGAGTCCCATTCCTTCGGCCCACCGCCGGGCAGGCGATGCGGGGCCGACGTATGTGGCCAGCCGCACATTGCCTCGGGCGATTGGCTGAAGGCCGAAGATTGTACGCAACAATTCCGTGCGCCCCGCGCCGATGAGCCCCGCGATGCCGACGACTTCGCCCCGGTGCAGCGTCAGCGTTGCATCCACCGGCTTGGATTCGCCGGCGAGATGGTCCAGCTCCAGGATCGGCTCTCCCTGTTTGCGAGGGGACCGCGGATAAAGATCATCGACCGAGCGGCCCACCATCATTGCGATGATGCGCGGCGTCGGCGCGTTGGCCGTCACTCCACCGCCCACGCTTTTGCCATCGCGCAGCACCTCAAAGCGATCGGAAATCTCCCGCACCTCTTCCAGAAAATGCGAAATGTAGATGATCGCCAGCTTACCGGCTTTGAGTCGGCGGACGAGATCGAACAGATGGCGAATATCGGATTGCGTCAGGCTGCTCGTTGGCTCGTCCAGCACCAGAACGCGGCAGCCGACGCAGATGGCGCGGCCGATTTCCACCAGTTGCTGCTCGGCGATGGATAATCTGCTCAGCGGAAGCCGGGGATCGATATCGGGCCGCCCAAGCTGGGCCATCGCCCCGGCGGCGCGGCGTTTCATTTCGGGCCAATCCAGAAACGGCCCGCGTGCAGGCTCCATTCCCAGCAGGATATTTTCCATGACCGTCAGGTCTTTGGCCAGGGCCAGCTCCTGATAGATCATGGCAACGCCGCGGCGGCGGGCGTCCAGCGGATCGCGCGGAACATAGGTTTCGCCGTCGAGCCACATGTTTCCTTCATCCGGCTCATGGGCACCGGAGAGGATTTTCATCAGCGTGCTTTTACCGGCGCCATTCTCGCCGACCAGGGCGAGCACCTCGCCGGGATCAACGTGCAGATCGACGCCATCGAGCGCGACCGTCGCCCCAAAACGTTTGCGCACGCCCTGCATTCGAAGGCGATGAAGCGGCGGGGAATCGGTAGTGGAATTGGGCGAACTCATGCAATCGGTGAAGCGATCAGCCGCCGGAAAGGAGCTTCTGCACTTCCGGCGTGTTGAGATTGTCGCGGGTGATGAGCTGGGCGCCGCTGTCCTGCACCGGGTCCTGAGCGACGCCATGAATATAGTCCACGCACGCCTTGACGCCTTCGTAGCCCATCTTGGTTGGGTTCTGCGAAACCAGCGCATCGATCTCGCCTTTTTTCAGGGCATCGATAAGCTGCGGCGTGGCGTCGAAACCGACGAAATGAATCTTGCCCGCAAGGTTGTTTTGCTCCAGAGTGTTGAGCATTCCCAGCGTCGTGGATTCATTGGGCGTGAAAATTCCATCGGCCTGCTTGATCTGCGCCAGCATGTTCATGGAGGCGGCCTCGGCCTGATCGACGGTCGCGCCGCCGTAGCGATCGATCACCAGCGGCTGCATATTGGGATTGTCGTGCATGGCGTCCAGAAATCCCTGCTCGCGCTGATCGGTGCTGGCGGAACCAACGGAATATCGAAGCAGGACATATTTTCCCTTGCCGCCGAGGACCCGGGCCAATTCCTTGCCGCCCATGTTCCCAGCCAGCGTGTTGTTCGTGCCGACATAGCAGACGTAATCCTTGCCGACATCGCCTTTGAGCGCGGAGTCGATAATGACAACGGGAATGTTTTTACCCATCGCCGACTGCACCGGTGGCAGCAGGGCGGTGTCATCCAGCGGGGCAAGGACGATTCCGCTGACATTGTCGGAGGCGAATTGGTCCACCAGGGAAATCTGGCCCGCGCGGTCGTCTTCCAGCAACGGGCCCTTGAAAATGATGTTCACGCCGAGGTCTTTGCCGGCATTGTCCGCGCCGTTGTGCACGGAAATCCAATAGGCATGCGTGGTCCCTTTGGGGATGACGGCGATGGTGAGCATGGCCGGCTGCGTCGACGCGCCGGGAACCGGATTGGCCGTTTCGGATTGCTGTTTTCGGAAAATCACCAGCGCGACGACGCCGACCAGCAGGACAATAAATACCGCCCAGACGCCCTTGTTCATTCAATTCTCCTCGTTTCCCTCGATGGGAGGGCGATTCTAATCCATCGGGGAGTTGCGTGCGAGATTCACACCAATTTTCGCCGTTTTTGACAAACTGCGGGCTTTTTCATCGTCCCTCGGCCATTTACACTGGCGGTGGAGAAACTCGAATGACCTTTTCAACGATTGCCCCACAGAATCTCAGCCAGACCGTTCGAAGCGCCCTCGATGGCCAGCCGATCGTGGACATGCACACGCATCTGTACCCCCCGACGTTCGGAACTCCCGTAAGAAACGCGACGGGGCAGACCGACGCGGCCGGTCTGATGCTTTGGGGGATCGATGAACTGGTGACGTATCACTATCTCGTCGCCGAGGTGTACCGGGTCGTGCCGGCCACCAAGTTGCCGTACGAGCAATTCTGGAAAATGTCCAAGACCCAGCAGGCGGATCACATCTGGAAGAATCTGTTTGTCGAGCGGACGCCCATCAGCGAGGCCTGCCGCGGTGTGCTGACGACGCTGCGGCTTTTGGGGCTTGATCCCAACGAAAAATCGCTCGATGCGTATCGTCCCTTTTTCGCGGGGCAGGATCCGGGAAAGTACATCGACCGGGTCATGGAGATCAGCAAAGTCTCTTCGATTACGATGACCAACCCCGTGTTCGATGATAATGAGCGAAACCGGTGGCTGAAGAATCCCAACGTCGCGGCGGATTCCCGTTTCAAGGCGGTGCTGCGAATCGATCCGCTGATCCGATCGTGGCCCAGCGCCGCGGCGCGGATGGCCGAATGGGGATACAAGGTCTCCAGCAAGATTTCGGCAACGGTCATCGAGGAAGTGAAGAAGTTTCTGCGCGACTGGATTGATCGGCAGAAGGCGATCTATCTTGCCGTCAGCCTGCCGCCGGAATTTCGATATCCCAACGAACCCGCTTCGCCGGAGATGGCCGGGCAGACAATGCTCGAAAAGGCGATCCTGCCCGTGTGCGCCGAGCGCGGTTTGCCGTTTGCGATGATGATCGGCTCTCGCCTGCGGGTGAATCCGGCGCTGAACGATGCCGGCGACATGAGCGGCAAGTCGGATATCACCGCCGTCGTGAATCTCTGCCGCGAATTTCCCAAAAATAAGTTCTTCGTCACGATGCTGGCCCGCGAAAACCAGCACGAGCTATGCGTCGCCGCCCGAAAATTTGGAAACCTGATGGTCTTCGGATGCTGGTGGTTCCTGAACAATCCAAGCCTGATCGAGGAAATCGAGCGCATGCGCATCGAGTTGCTCGGCACCAGTTTTATTCCGCAACATTCAGATGCGCGAATCCTGGATCAGTTGATCTACAAGTGGGACCACAGCCGCGCGATTCTGGCGAAAGTTCTGACGGATAAATACACCGACCTGATGCGCACCGGCCGCCGCGTGACGGGCGAAGACATCGAGCGCGATGTCCGTTTGATGCTGCGGGATAATTTCCTGGGATTTTTGGGGATGTAGTCAGCATTTGTGCGGCCGATTCTCGCGGCAGTTTGGATTACACTTCAAACACACGGCCTTTTGACCTTTCCTCGCGATTTCCCTACGCTCTGGACATGCCAAATTTCAAAGATGTGACCCCGCCTGCCGGCGGGCAGACGATTACGATTTCCGGGGGAAAACTTCAGGTGCCGGATCGGCCCATCATTCCGTTTATCGAGGGTGATGGCACGGGTCCGGACATCTGGCGCTCCAGCCAGAGGGTGTTCGACGCGGCCGTGCAGGCGGCCTATCGCGGCAACCGGAAAATCGCCTGGATGGAAGTTTACGCCGGCGAAAAGAGCTATACGAAATTCAACAACTGGCTTCCCGATGACACGGTCGATGCGTTCAGGGCTTATCTGGTCGGCATCAAGGGCCCGCTGACGACCCCGGTGGGCGGCGGCATTCGCTCATTGAACGTCGCCCTTCGCCAGATGCTCGATTTGTATGTCTGCCTCCGCCCGGTTCGTTATTTTCAGGGCGTTCCTTCTCCGGTCAAACGGCCGGAAAAGGTGGACATGGTGATCTTCCGGGAAAACACGGAGGACATCTACGCGGGAATCGAATATGCCGCTGGATCCCCCGAAAGCCAGAAGGTGCTCGACTTCCTCGCCCAGAATTTTCCCAAAGAATTCAAGAAGGTGCGATTCGGAAGCAAGGAGGCATCCGAGGAGTGGCTCAAGCAACTGGAAGCGATCGGCGCTCCGCATCACGAGGCCGCGGTGATGGTCGGCATCGGATTCAAGCCGGTGAGCTATCTCGGCACCATCCGCCTGGTTCACGCCGCCATTCAGCATGCCATCACCCATAAGCGCAAGAGCGTCACGTTCGTGCACAAGGGGAACATCATGAAGTTCACCGAAGGCGCGTTCCGCGACTGGGGTTACAAAATTGCCCGGGAACGCTACGGGGCGTTGGAAATCGACGGCGGGCCCTGGTGCAAGATTCCGGAAGGAAAACCGGGAGCGGGCATCGTCATCAAGGATGCGATCGCCGACATCACATTGCAGCAGGTTCTTACCCGGCCGGAGGATTTCGACGTCATCGCGACGCTCAACCTGAACGGGGATTATCTGTCCGATGCCCTGGCCGCGCAGGTGGGTGGGATCGGCATCGCGCCCGGGGGAAATATCAATTACGTCACCGGCCATGCCGTTTTCGAAGCGACGCACGGGACGGCTCCGAAATATGCCAATCAGGATGTCGTGAATCCGGGCAGCGTGATTCTCTCCGGCGTCATGATGCTGGAATACATGGGCTGGCAGGAAGCGGCCGACCTGATCGTCAGGGGGCTGGAGAAATCCATTGCCGCCAAAACGGTGACCTACGATTTCGCCCGGCTCATGGAGGGCGCCAAAAAGGTGAAATGCAGCGAGTTCGGCAGTGAAATGATCGGATATATGTAGGGGCGCGTCCTATAACCGAATTCGGCCGCCCATTATTCCCATTCCTCTGGGGTTACAAAACATTAGCGTGGATACTGCAAGCATTTGGCCGAATAATACTTGACTCTCGCGTACTCGGTGGGTTTAATTTTTAGTGAACCATCGGGGGCAAAAGGATCGGGCTCGTCGGGGTGAACTGCCTGGTCCACGGATGTGAATGCAGGCTATGTCACGCACACCCAATCAGGCCTCCGGCTCGTCTGACAAAAGCGTCCTGTCCTCGTCAAGTCTCGATACCGAAGTGGGCAAGCTAGCCGTGGACATCGGCCTGGTCACTCGCACCGAAGTCGATTTTTGCCGTGAGCAGCAGAAGCAGGCCTCGGACCCCAACGCTCGCAGCCTCACCGATCTACTGGTTGAAAATAACTTCCTGACAGTCAACCAGGCCAAGCGGATTCGCCAAGTGGTGATTGACGGCAAATCCACCCGAGGCTGGAACATTCCCGGCTATGAGCGGATCAAGGAAATCGGCAAAGGCGCGATGGCCAAGGTTTATCTGGCCCGGCAGGTTTCCCTCAATCGGCGCGTCGCGGTAAAAATCCTTCCCGAAAAGAGCAACGAAAACCGGGATTTCGTCGAGCGGTTTTACAAGGAAGGCCAGGCGGCCGCCAAGTTGAGCCACAACAACATCGTCCAGGCCATCGATGTCGGTGAATCACCCGATGGATTGCACTTTTTCGTGATGGAGTACATCGAAGGCAAGACGCTTTACGACCTGATGGCGCCGCCGCCCGCCGGGGAGGGCAAAAGTTTTTCCGAGGCGGAAGCGCTGGATATTGGAATTCAGATGGCCGATGCCCTCGCCCACGCGCACCATCGGGGGCTGATCCACCGCGATGTGAAGCCGAAGAATATCATTCTCACCCCGCAGGGCGTGGCGAAGCTGACTGATCTTGGTCTGGCCAGGCAGATCGATGACAAGCGCGCCGCCGACATGGAGGCGGGCAAGGCCTACGGCACGCCGTATTACATCAGCCCGGAACAAATCCGCGGCGATGTGGACATCGACTTTCGCGCGGATGTTTATTCGCTGGGGGCAACGCTCTATCACCTCGTCACCGGCAAACCGCCGTTTGAGGGTGAGACGCCCTCGGCGGTCATGCACCAGCATCTCAAGCAGCCGCTGGTGCCGGCCGACCACGTCAATACGGCGCTGTCCGCCGGCGTGGGCGAGATCATCGACGTTGCGATGGCCAAGCGCCGCGAAGACCGTTACCAGGCGACCGAGCAGATGCTCGAGGATTTGCGCCTCGTCCGAAAAAACGAACCGCCCCGATACGCCCGCCGCGCCGTGGACCTCGAATCGCTCGCAAAGATCGAGGAGACGGGCAAGACGGTTGACCTGGTTCCCAACCCGGCGCTTCACCACGACAGCCCCTGGAGTTCGCCGCTGGTGATGCGGCTTGCCTGGGCGCTGGGGGTGGCCGTATTTTGCGATATTATCCTTGTCATTTTGCTCATCTTGCTGCACAAATAGCGGATGGAAAATCGGATCGGTTTCATCGGCCTGGGGATCATGGGCGCCCAGATGGCGGCGCGTCTGCTTGATTCGAGGCATTCCCTCGTCGTTCACTCGCGAACCAAATCTCGTGGCTCGCGGCTTATTGCCCGCGGCGCCAAATTCGTCGATTCACCCGCCGAAGTCGCCCAGCAGTGCGATATCGTTTTCATCTGCGTGACCGACACGCCCGATGTCCAGGCCGTCGTCAGCGGCGAGGATGGCATCGCCTCCTGCGTCCGCAGCGGAATGGTCGTGGTGGATCACTCCACCATCTCGCCGGCGGCAACGCGCGAGATGGCGGATGATCTGTCAAAACAGGGCGCTTATTTTCTCGACGCCCCGGTGAGCGGCGGAGACGTGGGGGCGCGCGAGGGAACGCTGTCGATCATGGTCGGGGGTGACCAGGCCGCCTTTGACCGCGTCGACCCAGTCATGCGGGCCTACGGCCAAACCATCACCTACTGCGGTCCCAGCGGCACGGGGCAGCTCACGAAACTGGTCAATCAGATTCTGGTGAGCGTCACCAACCTCGCCGTCTGCGAGGCGCTGACCTTCGCAAAAAAGCATCGGCTTGATCTGGAAAAGACTGTTGCCGCGCTTGCCGGCGGGGCGGGTGGATCATGGCAACTGGCCAACCTCGGCCCGCGCATGATCGTCGGAGATTTCCGACCCGGATTTACCGTGAATCTCCAGCAAAAAGATTTGCAGCTCGTTCTTCAGGCGGGAGAGAAATCCAACACATCCCTGCCGGCGGCCAGCCTCGCGCACCAGCTTTTCACCGCCGCCCAGGCCGCCGGGCATGGAAAAGACGGCACCCAGGCGCTCTTCACCGTTGTGGAAAAACTGGCCAGCCTGCACTGAAAAGTAGTATGGGCGTCCCGCCCATTTTCTGCTTTTATTTTAAAAGGGAAAAATATGGGCGGGACGCCCATGCTACTATTGCAGCGGATCGCCGTAAACGATTCGCGTCAGCGTAAACCCCTGGCTATCTTCCCGCCCCTTCACCAGCACGAATCCCAGCCGGTGCTCATCGTCCAGGTTTGAATGAGAATCCCACGTCACGATGATGCCGACAAATTCGCCGTCCACCGCGCCCAGCGATTGGGCCATCCACTGCATCGCGATCGATCGACCGGATTTGTCGGTCAGGTTCAGGGATTTCTTGGCGAAGTCGGAGACCTCGCTGGAAGAATTCACATCCCGCGCGATATCCGATGCCACGGCGTTGGCGGGAAACGTATAGGCGTGATCGCCCAGCACCGTCGACGGCAACACGGCCTCGAAAAACGGGGAAGTGTCCTGATCGGGTCCGGCGAAAAATCGCGACAACCGGCAATCGCCGCCGACCATCGCCGCCATGGATTGCTGATCATGCGCCGCGATTGCCGCCCCCAGCGAACTGACGGTTCGCTCCCATTGCAGCTCGGCATCGCCGGCAGGCTGCGTGGTCTGCCCCAATGCGGATGCGGTCAAAAGTAGAATGCCGGTTAAAAATGAAATAGCGCGCATCACTTTGGGTATCGGCCAAATATCGCGCCTAAATCCCGCGTCCGGGGTTATGGGACCAAAAACGGGCTGCCACAATTTGCCCCCTGCGATATGGCATCGAAACAGCTAGAATCCAATATATGTCGCCTCCCGATCCGGGCACCAAACCGGCGCGTTTTCTCGCTGTTGCGTCGATAGCCATCGTCATTGCCGGCCTCTATCTCGCCCGCGATGTCATGATTCCCATCGCGGTGGCGCTGCTTCTCACGTTTCTTCTGACGCCCCTTGTTCATCGCCTTGAACACTGGCGCGTCCCGCGGATTCCTGCGGTGCTGCTCATCGTCGCGCTGTCGTTTGGAATGATCGGCGGCATCGCGTGGTTGATTTCCGGACAGGCAAAGGATTTGGCGATCCAAATCAGCAGCTATCAGGGAGACATCGAGCAGAAAATCCAGCGCATGCACGGATATTTCGGCCACGGCGCCCTGGCGAAGGCGAGCGCGTCGTTTGATAAGTTTGCGGCCGACGTCGCCACCAGCCGGCCCTCCGACAGTCCTTCAGCTACCTGGACCAACCGGGGTACACCGCAAAATCCCATTTCGGTTCAAATCGCCGCCGCACCGACCGCCGCCACCTATGTCAATCTCGTCGGAGTGGCTCTCGAAGTCGTCGCCCCGGTTTTGCAATTCGTGATCGTGATCGTCTTCGTCATCTTCATGCTGATGCAGCGCGAAGACATCCGCGATCGCGTGATCCGCCTGATGGGCCACGGCCGGTTGTCCCTCACCACGCGCGCTCTGGACGACGCCGCCACGCGAATCAGCAGTTATCTTCTGGCGCAGTCCGGCATCAACGGAGTTTTTGGATTGGTGATCGGCACCGGGCTTTATCTGATCGGTGTTCCCAACGCGCCGCTGTGGGGATTGCTGTGCGCGCTGCTGAGATTTATTCCTTATGTCGGAATATGGATCGGCGCGATCTTCCCGATCATTCTGTCATTCGTCGTACCCGACCATTCCTACGCGGCCCGGCCGTTTCTCACCATCGGGTTGTTCGCGGGAACTGAACTCATCGCCTCGAATGTGGCTGAACCACTGCTATTCAGTTCCAGCATCGGGGTGACGCCATTGGCGATTCTCGTCGCGGCTGTTTTCTGGACCTGGCTGTGGGGACCGATTGGCCTGCTGCTTTCCACGCCGCTCACGGTGCTGCTGGCGGTGGCGGGGAAATATGTGCCGCAACTGGAATTTCTCAGTGTGCTTCTGGGCGATCAACCCGTTCTTACACCCCCCGAGCGATATTACCAGCGACTGCTCGCCGAAGATTCAGAGGAAGCCGAAGACCTTCTGGAGGAATTTGAGAAAACCAAATCGGCCGGACAGATTTACAGCGAGATCATGCTGCCTGCCCTGCAGATGATGGAGCGCGATTATCGCCGCGGCGTGCTGCACGAAGCCGATCGAAACCTGATCGCCCAGGTGATGCGCGATCAGGCGGAATCGCCGCATCGGACCTCCACTCGCTCCGAAACTCCGGCCGTCGCCGCGCCGGTCGTGCCGCGCGACTGCATCGTGCGAATCCTCTGCCTCCCCGCGCGCAACACCGCCGATGAAATCGCCGGCGTGATGCTCACCAATCTTCTTGGACCACAGGGTTATTGCGCGTCATGCCTTGCCTCGGGCACGCTCGCCAGCGAAATGGTTGACGCGATCGCCAGCTCCCAGGCCGACCTGGTGATCGTTTCTTCAACGCCGCCGGGGGCGCTGACGCATGCACGCTATCTCTGCAAGAAAATCCGATCCAAGTATCCCGACATGCGCCTGCTCGTCGGCTCATGGAATGCCGACGGCGACCTCGAGCGACTGGAAAAGCGGCTTTCCACCGACGGCGATATTCGTCTCGTCAATAAATTGGATGATGCCCTCAGAATTATCCATCAGATGGTTCAGCCGCTGCTGATTCGCACGGATGAAGCTAATCCCAGGGCGTTTGCGGGTCCTCAGCCCCAAACGGCGCCCGCAAGCTGATGCGCTCGAAATAGCGGCCGTACTCGGCGCTCGTCGTCTCGAAGAATGCTTCGGCATATCCCTTGCCCGCGAGATGCACCATCGATCGATATTGGTTGAGCCCCATGATCGTCCAGACATAATCCACATGCCGGAGCTGCGACTCGAACGCTTCGATTGCATGCCGTTTCAGGTCGGCGACGGAAGTGATGTCGGCAAGCCGGTTGGCCGGCAGGGGGGTCCAGACTTCGTAGCCACGGACGAGAAGATCGCGCGAAACTTCATCCGGCAGGCGGTCCAGTGCTTGCCGCAGGATGCGATTAGTCGCCCAGTGATCGGGATGATGATCCGTCAGTGCCGGCGCGTAAATGATCGACGGCCGCCGCTCGCGCAGGACTTCTGAAAGAACCGCAACCATCTCCGGAGAATCGTCCAGCGCGCCGTCGGGACCGTCGAGGAAGATCAGATCGCTGACGCCCAGCATCTCCGCCGCCTTGCGGCTTTCGGATTTCCGCTGCTGGCTGAGGGTTTTGGCGGCGTTGGGCTCGCCGGCCATGCCGTCGGTCATGAACACGAACGTAACCGGCGCCTTGGCCCGCAGGTGCCGCAGGATTGTTCCCCCCGGGCCGATGATCTCATCATCCATGTGGGGGGCGAGCACGACGATCCTGCTGGCGAAGAAATCCTCGATCAGCCGTGGCGCCATGTCGGGGATTTCCAGGCCCAGCCAGAGGCGCAGCGAATTCCTCGCCCGTTTCGGCACGAGCAAGCGCCAGGCGCGCAAAACCAATTGCCGGGCCAGTGAATTCATGGCATTGCTTTTTACCGCCGGGGAATATTATCGTCAGCGCTAGGATTCGACGAACATCGCGTCTCGAAGTTTGCCCAGCGCATCATGCTCGATCTGGCGCACCCGCTCGCGAGTCAAACCAATTCGGAGGCCGATTTCCTTGAGCGTCAGGGGGTCGTCGCCTTCCAGGCCGTAGCGCAGCTTCAATATTTTGGCCGCCCGGGGGTCCATGTCGACCATCAGCTCTTCCAGTTGCCGAAGTTCATCCTCGTCGCGGACGATTTGATCCGGCTGGGGATTGTGCGAATCGACCACCAGCTCGTTGATCGTCAGTTCGCCGTCGGCGCTGCCCGATTGCGTCGGTGAATGGAACGCCTTGACCGCCTTGCGGATGATCCTCACCTTCTTGGCAGGCACTTTCATGTGCTGGGAAAGCTCATCCACCGAGGGGAGCCGCCCAAGCCGATCTTCCAGCTCGCGAATGGCCTGCTTCAGCTTGGACATCATCTCGACCATGTAAGCAGGGATGTGGATCGGCTGAACGCTGTTGATCAGCGCCCGCTTGATCGCCTGCTTGATCCACCAGCTTGCGTAGGTGCTGAATCGCGCCCCGTTTTCCGGATCGAATCCCTCGACTGCTTTGAGTAATCCGATATTTCCCTCTTCGATCAGGTCCGGCAGGGAAAGACCGCGGTTGACGTAATGCTTGGCGATGTTCACCACCAGGCGCAGATTTGAGCTGACCATCTGCTCGCGCGCTTCGGGATCGTTGTCGCGCACGATTCGCCGGCCGAGCTGCTTTTCCTCGTCAGCGGTCAAAAGCCGCGAATGATTGATTTGGCGAAGATATAGCTGCAACCCTGATTGGACGGCGGTGGTTGACATATGGGGGCTCTGTTCATTACGCCTATCGGACCTTTGCGGTTCATGGCGATCCGTAATGACAGCGCCATTCAACTTATCGGTTGATGGATAGATCGACTTTGCAACACATGCGTGGGGATTTGAATGGAATTTGCCGGTTATGGGGTCGCTTGCTCCGGCGCGAAAAAAAGCCGCGGCATGGCCATGCCGCGGCTTGTGGTCGACGGATTGAAAACAATCGCTGTTACTCGATATCGATATCCGCCAGCCCGCGGGTTTGTTCCCCGCCTTCGAGGCCGCCGCGCAAGCCGCGTTTTTCGGCTCGCTGGGCGCGGGCGGATTCCCGCGCTTCCTCTTCCTGCGCCCACTGGGCGCGCTTCAGCGACAGGCCGATCTTCCGCTCTTCGCTGTCCACGCGGAGGATCTTCACTTCCAGCTCCTGGCCAACCTTCAGCATGTCCTCGGGCTTCTCCACCTTCTGGTCGGAAATTTCCGAGATATGCAGCAGGCCTTCCAGCCCGGGTTCCAGCTCCACGAAAACGCCGAAATTGGCGATCTTGGTGACATGGCCCTTCACGACCATGCCCGGCTGATAGTTCGCGGGGATCACCGTCGTCCAGGGATCTTCCTGCATCTGCTTGAGGCCCAGCGCGATCCGCTGCTTTTCCTGATCGACCGAGAGCACCACCGCGCGGATCGTTTCGCTCTTTTTCAGCACCTCGCTGGGGTGGCCGATCTTTTTCGTCCATGACAGATCCGAAACGTGCAGCAGCCCGTCGATGCCTTCCTCGATCTCCACGAACGCCCCGTAGTTGGCGATGTTGCGAACCTTGCCCTCGACGACCGAGCCGGGCGGGTATTTCTCCGCCACGCGTTCCCAGGGGTTTTCCTCCACCTGCTTCATTCCGAGGGAAATTTCCTGCTTGTCCTTGTTGATCTCCAGCACCTTCGCCTTGACGTGCTGGCCCTGCGTGACGACTTCGCTGGGGTGATTGATCCGCTTCGTCCACGACATTTCGCTGATGTGAACCAGGCCCTCGACGCCTTCCTGCAATTTGCAGAACGCGCCGTAGGACATGATGTTGACCACCTCGGCCTCGTGAACGCTGCCCACGGGATATCGCTGCTCGATATTTTCCCACGGGCTGGCTTCCTTCTGCTTGAGGCCCAGCGCGATCTTCTCTTTTTCCTTGTCGATTGAGAGAACCTTTACTTCGATCTCCTGATCGATCTTCAGCACCTCGCTGGGATGATTGATCCGGCCCCAGCTCATATCGGTGATATGCAGCAGGCCGTCGATGCCGCCCAGATCGATGAACGCGCCGAAATCCGCGATGTTCTTGACGATCCCCTTGCGCACTTCGCCGACCTGCAGGCCGTCGAGCGTTTTGCGCTTCATTTCCTCGCGCTGCTGCTCGATCATCTTGCGGCGGGAGATGACGATGTTGCGCCTCTCCTCGTCGATCTTCAAAATGACGGCGTCGATCGTGCGGCCGATCCAGTCGGAAATCTCGCCCGGCCGGCGAATGTCCACCTGGCTGGCCGGCAGAAATACCGGCACGCCGATGTCCACCAGCAACCCGCCCTTGATTTTCTTCGTGACCTTCCCCGAAACCGGGTTTCCCTCTTTCTTGGACTGCATGATCGCTTCCCAGTTGATGATGCGATCCGCTTTCCGCTTGCTGATTTTCACCAGCCCGGTATCCCCCTCAACGTCCTCCAGCAGAACCTTTACTTCGTCGCCAACCTTCACATTCTCCGGTTCATCGAACTCGGATCGTTCCAATACGCCTTCGCTCTTGAGTCCAAGCTCGACGACGAAATCATCGCCGCTGGTGCTGGATATTTTTCCCTTGAGAATCGCGCCCGGCGTGAAATCCTGGACCTCGTCCCCCGCGACCAGCTTGGAAAGATCGGTGGCCGCATCCCCCAGCGCCGTCGCGACCGCCGCGTCCACATCCGCATCAATATTTCCCAGCGAGTTAATTAAATTATAATCGACCATAAAACCAAATGCGGCGAGCCCAAAGCCCGCCCATGCCTCTAAAGCGTGGCCAAATTCCGCCGCCCGCGACCACGCATCGCCTGCGGCACAGTAACCTTTTGCCGACGATGGAACGTCCACCGACCGGCGAACCGAATATGATATTAAGTTTTGGTCAGGGGGGCAAATGTGGCATTTGTGGCATGGGCGTCCCGCCCATAAAAACAAAATCCAGATATGGGCGGGACACCCATGCTACAAAACTCATTCACAACCGGCTGATCAGCAACTCCCGCTGAAAAATCATTTCCTTCGGCAAATCGCCCGCCAATTTCAAAAACAGTTCTTCCTGGCTCATTAGCTCCGCCTTCACATCTTCCACCGAGATGCTCTGCAATTCCTCGACCTGCTGAACGGACACGTCCAACCCCTCCAGATCGATGTCGCTGCTGCGCGGCATCCAGCCGATCAGGGTCTCGCGGGCATAGGCCCGGCCGCGCGAGCGGTCGATGATCCATTTAAGCACGCGCATGTTTTCACCGTAGCCTGGCCAGAGAAATTTGCCATTCGAATCGCGCCGGAACCAGTTGACGTGAAAAATCCGCGGGCAATCGGTCATCTTCTTGCGCATCCGAAACCAGTGGACGAGATAATCGCGAATGTTGTAGCCAATGAACGGCAGCATCGCCATCGGGTCTCGCCGCACAATGCCCACCTGCCCGCTTGCCGCGGCGGTTGTTTCACTACCGAGGGTCGCGCCGAGATACACACCGTGCATCCAGTTGAACGCCTGGAACACCAGGGGCACCACGCGCGAGCGGCGCCCGCCGAAGACAATCGCCGACACCGGAACGCCGGCCGGATCGTCCGAGGATGCGTCCAGCGCCGGGTTGTTCGACATCGGCGCGGTAAACCTGCTGTTGGGGTGCGCGGCCTTCTTGCCGCTCGCCGGCGTCCAGGACTGGCCCATCCAGTCGATCGCATTGTCCGGCGCTTTGGCGGTTTTACCTTCCCACCACACATCGCCGTCGGGCAGCAGGGCGACGTTGGTGAAGATCGTGTCGCGCGCCATCGCCGCCATCGCGTTGGGATTTGTTTCCTCGTTGGTGCCGGGCACCACGCCGAAATATCCCGCCTCGGGATTGATCGCCCGCAAGCGCCCGTTGCCGTCGACCCACATCCAGACGATGTCATCGCCCACGGTGGTGATCTTCCATCCGCGCTCGCGATATTTTTTGGGCGGGATGAGCATCGCGAAATTGGTTTTCCCGCACGAGCTGGGAAACGCCGCCGCTACGTATGTCTTTTCCCCCTCCGGGCTGGTCGCGGCCATGAGCAGCATGTGCTCGGCCATCCATTCCTGCTGCTGACCCAAAAAGCTGGCGATGCGGAGCGCGAGACATTTTTTCCCCAGCAGCGCGTTCCCGCCATAACCCGACCCGAAACTCCAGATCGTGTTGTCCAGCGGGAAATGGCAGATGTATCTTCGCTCGGGGCTGCAGTCGCCGATGCTGTGCAGGCAGCGTGTGAATTCCGGCTCGGCCGCGGGATCATCCGGCAGAATCTTGGAGTCCAGCTCCTTCCAGGCCACGCTGCCCATCCGTGTCATGATTCCCATGCTGACGGCGACATAGACGGAATCGGTCAGCTCAATCCCCACCTTTGCCAGCGGCGAGCCGATCGGTCCCATCACGAACGGCACGACATACATCGTGCGCCCTTTCATGCAACCGCCGAACAAACCCTTCAACCGCGCGTAGGCCGCGCGCGATTCCATCCAGTTGTTCGTCGGACCGGCCATATCCTGGCTGGGCGTGCAGATGAATGTCGCCTGCTCGCTGCGGGCCACGTCATTGGGGTTGCTGCGATGCAGATAACATCCGGGCAGCTTTTGCTGGTTCAACTCGATGAGCACCCCTTCGCTGACGCCGCGGGTCAGCAGCGTTCGCCTTTCCTCGATCGATCCATCGCACCAGAAAACGTTGGTCGGCTGGCAAAGCTCGATGCACTGGTCAATCCAATTCCGCACGTGCCGATTGATATGCGGATGCGCCCGCACCACCGGCCGAGCATCCCTGCTCTGAGTCGATTGCTGCATATCCGTGGTGCTCATATGAATGCTCCCATGTTTATTTAAGGCTCCGTGAAGTTATATTCGCAAGTTCGATTGGAATCGCAACGCAAATTTCCGTATGAATCTCCTGCAGCCGCTGTCAAAGCGGCCATGGACCACCACATTGCGGGGCGGCTCGACGAGGCGGACCTTATTTATCGCCAGGTTTTGGTGGATCATCCCAGCCATCCTGATGCGCTGCATTTGCTGGGGATTATTCAAAGTCAGCGTGGCCAGCCGCACCTCGCGATCGATCTGATTTCCCGCGCCGTGAAGGTTCGGCCCGACGTCGCCTGGTTTCACATGCATCTTGCCGAAAATCTTCGCGCTTTGCGGAAATACGACGATGCGCTGGCCGCCTCCCGCCGCGCCGTCGAATTGGCGCCGAATGATGCAATGGTTCACAACAGCCTGGGGGCATGCCTGAGCGATATGCGTCAATTTGATCCTGCCATCGCCGAATTTCGCCGGGCGATCGAGCTTAAACCGGACCTCGCCGATGCCCACAGCAACCTCGGCGCCGCCCTCGTTGCCACGGGGCAGCTCGAGGAGGCCGTCGTTTCCCTGCAGACAGCGCTGCAATTGAATCCATATTTGCCTGGCGCCCACAACAATCTCGGTAATGCGCTTTACAACCTGGGAAATATTTCCGAAGCGATCGCCTCATTTGAAAGAGTCGCCGCCGCCCATCCGAACGATGCGAAAATTCACGCCAACCTGGCGCTGGCGTTTCTTCTGCTCGGTGATTTTGAGCGCGGCTGGCGCGAACATGAATGGCGGCTGAAAGTCCCCGAAATTGTCGGAAATCGCCAGTTTACCCAGCCACGCTGGAACGGCGAAAGTCTCGACGGGAAGACGATCCTGCTTCATCCCGAGCAGGGTTTCGGGGACGCAATTCAATTCGCCCGCTTCATTCCCCGCGTGGCGGCGATGGGGGGGACTGTGATTCTCGAATCACCGCCGGAGCTTTTTCGACTGTTCCAGAAATTTCCGGGCGTCAGCCAGCTAGCGACGCGCGGCCAGTCACTGCCGCGATTTGATCTTCATTGTCCGCTGAACAGCCTTGGTTTTGTGTTCAATATCAACGCGCAGACGATTCCATCGGCCGATTCCTATTTGCAGTCCGATCCCGATCTGGTGCGAGAGTGGGCCGGGCGATTCGATGCCAACGACCGCCGCAAGCGGATTGGCCTCGTCTGGGCGGGCCGGCCTCAGCACACCAACGAACGCAACCGCTCGATGAGGCTCGAGCAGTTCGCACCGCTGGCGCATTTGAATTCGATTGCGTTTTACAGCTTGCAAAAAGGCGATGCCGCGGTCCAGGCTGCGCATGCGCTCGATGGATTGCATTTGATCGACTGGACAAACGATCTTCGCGATTTCGCCGATACGGCGGCGATGATCGCGCATCTCGACCTTGTGATTTCCGTGGACACCGCCGTCGCCCATCTCGCCGGCGCGATGGGGAAACCGGTCTGGCTGCTGCTGCCGTGGATTTCCGACTGGCGCTGGATGCGCGACCGGCCCGACTCGCCCTGGTATCGAAGCATGCGCCTTTTCCGTCAAAGCAAAATCGGCGACTGGGCCGGGGTATTGCAAACGGTGCGTGACTCCCTCCAAAATGAATTCACATGAAGATCCGCATCGCGCCATTTCATTTTTCCCGGCTGGCAGGGGCGGCTCTGCTGCTTCTGGCCGCATCGTGCGGGCCGGGATATCTCAACCGTCCAAAGAATGATCTTCGGCTGAGCCTGGAAATGCGCGCGCTTAATACCAATCCGCGCGCGGAAAGTTTTCTTCTGCCCGTGATCGCGCCGGGACAGGAAGACAGGCCAAGGGCCAAAGTGGTCAAGCACGAGATTCTGAGCACCAACGGCTATTTCGTCGGGCTGGCCATCAGCGGCGGGGGGTCGCGCTCCGCCAATTTCGCCGCCGCCTGCATGTTTCAGCTTCAGCGAATCGGCTTTCTCCAGTATGTTCAGTGCATCTCTTCGGTGAGCGGCGGCTCGCTGGTGTCAACCTATTACTGCTGCAGTCCGGATTCCGACTGGAACGCGCAAAACGTCCAGCAAAAACTCACCACCGAATTCGAAACCACCGTCATCGACAAGATTCTCCTGCCCTGGAATTTTCTGGGGCTGCTGATCGGCACGGTCAATCGCAGCGACATGTTGGCGAACGAATTCCAAAACAGCTTGTTCTACCGTAATGGCCGCGCCCTCACGTTTGCCGATCTTCGCCACGATCGTCCCCGGCTTTTGCTGAATTGCACCGACATGCAGACGGGCCGGCCGTTTCTCTTCGACAACAGCAATTTCGATCTGATCAATTCCGATCTCAACCGCTATCCCCTCGCCGCCGCCGTCACCGCCAGCAGCGCCGTTCCCGCGATCCTCGAGCCGATTACGCTCCGCGATTATTCAACGACCTTTCCGCAGTTTCAGCACTTGGTCGATGGAGCGGTCGTGGACAACCTTGGGGTGCAGACGCTGGTGAATTCCTACGCCGCCGAGTCCGAATCGCCGGAGAATCCCTATCCCAACGGGGCGATCCTCGTGGTGATTGATTCGGGAACGTCCAGCAATCTCCGGCTGGGCTCAAAGGCCCGGCTGGGGGGCGTGGAAAATCTTCTGGAAGGGCTGAGCCTTTCCAGCGCGGTCCTGCTCAATCGAACCGGAAACGCAACCCTTTCCAATGTCCTCGTGCAAGGGGCTTTGGGCGATTACACCATCAACGATCTTCGCAATTTCATCGAGCAGCTTCGGAGCGATCATTATGTGGAGGTGAAAGACCGCGGCGGCCGGCTGGTGCGCGTCGTTCATCTCAGCCTTTCCCAGATCGGCGAACTCGGCGGGGCGGAATTCGGCAACTCCGTCAACGCAATCTCGACCAAGTTCGACATCAGCCCCACCGATGCGTTCAACCTCTACCGCAGCGCGGTCATCCTTTTTCGAGCCCGTTTCGACGCCCGACTCGCCCCCCTGGTGCACGAGCTGGGTCGCCATTCAACCACCAGGCAATCGAGCGGCCAATGAATTTGTTGGGCGGTTCGCTTGCGGGCCGCGCCGCGGGCAAGCTACTATTTCAGGCATCGCCGCCAAAGGAGATTTTCGAATGCGACCGACCATTATTGCCGCGCTTCTGTTCGCTTTAATCGGCCTGAGCGGCTGCCCGCAGGCGCCCGAGCCGATCGCGCCGCCCGTCACCAGCGAGCAGCTTTCCCAGATGCGCCAGGACTTCCGCCGCGAAGACCATGAGGCCCGCGTTGGATTGGTCACCGATGTTCTGGCCAGCGATAATCTCGCCTCCGTCGGCAGCCTCACCCCGCGCGACTTGCAGGACTTCACCATCGGCGACATCGTCACGTTCATCGACTCCAACGGGAAGGTTCTGACCCTCGGCCACGTCGAGGCCATCAACCGGGATTCTCTGACCGTTCGTTATTCCAATCCGGGCCCCCACGGCCGGGCGCCCGTTCCGGGTGATGCGGCTGTTCGGGCCATTCATTGATTCCGCGGCGTCTGATCCTCGCCAGCGCCAGCCCACGCCGGCAGTCTCTGCTGCGCGAAGCGGGATACCAATTTCTAGTTTGCCCCGCCGATCTTGACGAAGACCGCCTGACCGCAGAGGCCAGGCTTTCACCCGATGATCTCCCCTCATATCTCGCCCGCGCAAAGGCCCGCGCGGTGAGCGCTCAATTTCCCGGCGATGTTGTGCTTGCGGCCGATACGGTCGTGGCGCTGGGGGATCAGATCATCGGCAAGGCCGCCGCCGCCGCTGATGCGCGTCGAATTTTGTCGATGCTGTCGGGCACAAGGCATCGCGTGATCACCGGCATCGTGGTCGTTTCCGACTCCGGCGTCGATTCATCGGAAACGGTTTCCTCCGCCGTGGAGATGCGGCTGCTTTCGCCGGGCCAGATTGATTCCTATATCTCCACCGGGCAGTGGCAGGGCAAAGCCGGCGCGTATGGCTTGCAGGATTCCCATTCGTTTGTGGAGAAAATCGAGGGATGCGCCACCAACATCGTTGGTTTGCCGATCACAACCGCCGGACGATTGCTCGGCAAGGCCGGCATTTATCCCGAAAAGAAATAGTCAGCGAAGCTTTTTCGCGATACGCTGATTGCCGGAAATGACTCCCGTTTTCGCCGATATCTTCGCCCTGACCTGCGGCATCGCCGGGTGGTTTTACCTTTTTTATTCCAGGGCTGCCGTAAAGCTCGCCGGGGTCGAACCTCCCGCGCATCTCGCCCGCCGCATCCGCCTGCGGCGAATCTGTGGAGCGGCGATGATTCTGCTTGGCATCAGCCTTTACGCGGGAAGCAATGCGATCAACGATCAGCGCAATCCCGCGATATATTTCACCGTCTGGATGAGCGCGATTTTTCTGCTGCTGATCGTCGTTGCATTGGCGGCGGCCGATATCCATCTCACCCGCATGCTTCGCCGCAAGCTGCGCGAAACCTCCCGGCACGAACCATGAAAGCGCGATTCACCCCTATTTTCTGCCTCCTTCTGCTGATCGTCCCGATTTCCTGCAACGAGAAGCCCAAAACACTTCTGCCCACGACCACGATGCAGATCGGCTCGGGAAATTTCGTCCTGGAAAAAGCGATCACCGACCACGATCAGGAAGTCGGCCTGATGCACCGGGACGCTCTTGATCCGGGTTATGGAATGATTTTCATTTGCCAGAAAGATCAGCCGCAGACATTCTGGAATCACGACACCCATTTTGATCTGGACCTGATCTTCGTGGACTCCAAATCGCACATCGTCGATTTCAAAAAGCTTAAGGCCTACGATGAAACCAACATTTCGAGCTCCGCCCCGGCGCAGTATGTCATCGAGCTAAGCTCGGGCTCGGTCGCTCGGGTGGGCGTCAAAATTGGCGACGTTTTGTCGCTTCCCGGCGATGTGCTGGACGCCGCCCATCACCCGCCCGATTAAAGTTTCCCCTTTCCCAAGCCGAAATCGAGAGCAGAGGACATATTGCGCGCAGATTCCGCCGAAAACCTTCCCCTCCAGATTCAGCCGGCTGATGCCCTGGCCCAGATCGAAGCCCTGCAATTAGAGCTTGATACGTTGCGAAAGGAGATCAATTTCCTCAATCGCCGCGACGAAACGCTGCATTTCCACATGCACCGGCTCGACGAGGAGCTTCGCCTGGCCGCCCGGCTCCAGCAGGATTTTCTGCCCAAAAATCTTCCGCAGGTGGGTCCGATTCATTTTCACACGCTTTATCGCCCGGCCGGTTATGTGAGCGGTGATCTGTACGATGTCTCGCGTCTGGACGAAGCCCACATCGGCTTTTACATCGCCGATGCCGTCGGGCACGGCATGCCCGCGGCGCTGCTGACGATGTTCATCAAACACGCGCTGGTCACCAAGCAGATTCTTCCCGAGGGGTATCGCCTGCTTTCGCCGGGAGAAGCTCTCTCGCTGCTCAACACCGCGCTGGTGGAACAGAACCTTTCCCACGCCACGTTCGCCACCGCTTTGTATGGAACGATCAACGTCAACACGCTGGTGTGCCGCTTCGCAGGCGCCGGCCATCCACCGCCCCTGATCCTTCGCGCTGATGGCAGCATCCTGAACATCCACGGCGAGGGCCCGCTGCTGGGAATCTTCGCCGGCGAAAAATACGGCGATTCGCAGGTGCAGCTCCTCTCCGGCGACCGCCTGTTCGTTTACACCGATGGCATCGAAGTCGCATTCTGCGACGATCTCGTCGGCGACACGCAGCAATGGCGAAGGGAAATTCAGCGCCGCAGCAATCTGCCCACCGATCAAATCCTCCGCGAGCTTGCCGACAGCCTCGACCGCGAAAACGGCAGCCTCTCCCCCAGCGATGATGTCTCCATCATCGTGGCTGAAGTGAAATAAGCCGCTAAAAATGAAAAAAGGGGACATTCATAATATTTAATTATGAATGTCCCCTTTTTACTTCCGAACGATAGAATTTCCTCGCATTACGCGGCAAAAACCACTAGTTTCTGGCTCGGCATCTCAATATCGGCGACTCGCTCCCGACAGAAATTCAGCATCGAACTTTCGATCTCGATCAGAAACTGTTTCACAAATTGCCGAACCTGATCGTTCATCTCCAGCGACAGGATCTGGTTGATGCCAGAGCGTACGTTGTAGAACTGCCGGCGCACGCCGCTGTCGGGTCCGTCGATGCCCATGGGATCGTTGGAATACGCGCTCGACGCCCGTACGGCGGCGATCCGCAGCCCCGCTCCGGCCGCCGCCGCTTCGATCTCATACCGGCTTCGCACCAGCATCCAGTTGGTTCGCATCGTCGTCCGCGGCATATATTCCGTCGAGACGATCCGGCCGCCGGGGACAAGATGATTCGCGAGATTTTTCATCGCGTTTGAAAATCGATCCGGCTCGGGAATGTGAAACAGCACGTTCATGACGTTGATCAGATCGAATTTCTCGCCAAGGTCCAAGCCCGCCTCGGTCAGATCGGCCGTGCGAAAAATTGTTTTGACGCTGGAATGGTTGCCGTATCGGCGCTGGAGCATCTCCACCGATGAGGAGGCGAAATCGATCCCCATCAGCATGGCCGGCGTAAAACGCTCGAGAAAAAATCGAATCCACCGGCCGGAGCCAGCGCCCACGTCCAGAATCTTCCCGCCGTCCACCGCGATTTTCTGATCGGCGATCAGGCGCTGGTAAATCGGATAGAGCACCGCGTCCTCGACCGGATTGGAATAGGCCAGGCCAGATTCGTCCGTGGCGTTGTCATCGATCTTCTTCCACGCCTGCTCGTAGTGGCGGCGGATATCTTCCTGCATCAGGGGCATGTGCTCTCCATCGCGCCGAGGGCGCATTATCGGACCATCAGCTATTTTCGGCTGTCCGATGCCTGGTTCATAAGAGATTTGCCGGATAGGTGAGGGGGGACGCTTTTACCGCACGTGCCCGTCGCCGGTCACGACCCATTTGTAGGTTGTGAGGTCGGCCGCGCCCATCGGCCCGCGGGCGTGGAGCTTGTCGGTGCTGATGCCGATTTCCGCCCCCAGGCCGTATTCGCCCCCATCGGCGAATCGCGTGCTGGCGTTGATCATGATGCTGGCCGAATCCACCGCCGCGACGAATTGCTCGATCGCCGGCTTGGAATTGCTGATAATCCCATCCGTGTGATGGCTTCCGTATTCGTTGATGTGGGCGATCGCCTCGTCCAGCGAATCGACGACTTTCACCGCGACGATCAGGCTCAGGTATTCCAGCGTCCAGTCGGATGCCTCGGCCGGTTTCGCCTTGGGGTAAATTGCGCGGGCGCGCTCATCGCCGCGGATTTCCACGCCCCTGGCGGCGAGATCGTCGCAGATTTTTCCCAGCAGCGCGCCGGCCGCGTCCTTGTGAAACACCAGTTTTTCCACCGCGTTGCAGACCGCGCCGCCGGGATAGTTCGTCTTGGCATTCACGCAGATTTTTCGCGCATCGGCTTCCATCTGCGGCGCATCGGCGTGCAGGTAAATATGGCAATTGCCCGTGAAATGTTTCAGCACGGGAATCGTCGATTCGCTGACGACCGCGCGGATCAGGCTTTCGCCACCGCGGGGAATCACCAGGTCGATGTACTTGTCGAGCTTGAGAATAAGGGGCACCAGCGCCCGGTCGGTCGATTCGATGAGCTGCACCGCCGCCGGATCGATTCCGCTGCCCTCCAGCGATTTGGAAATGATCTGAGCAATCGCGAGATTGGAATGGATCGATTCCTTCCCGCCGCGCAGAATGATCGCATTGCCGCTCTTGATGCACAGCGCAGCGGCGTCGCTGGTGACGTTGGGCCGGCTCTCGTAGAAAAACAGAACGACACCGAGCGGCGTGCGGATTTTGGAAATCCGCAGCCCGTTGGGGCGAACATATCCTTCGATGATCTGCCCAACCGGATCGACCTGCGCCGCGATCTGCTCAACGCCGTCGGCCATGGAATTCAAACGCTTGTCGTTGAGTTTCAGCCGCTCGATCAGCGCCGGCTGCATTTCCGCCTTCTGCGCCGCGGCGACATCCTGGGCATTGGCGGCCAGCAGTGCATCGCGCGAGGCCCGCAGTGCGGCCGCCATCGTTTTCAGCGCCGCGCCCTTGGCCTCGCCGCGCAGGGTGGCAAGTTGCGTTGCCGCTCGCCTGGCGGACTTGCCGACTTTCAGGACATATTCCTGTTGATCCTGCATCGAGTTCATTTTAGCCGATGACCGGCCTGGAGGCGAAAAGAGATTTATCGAAACGCGGCGATCTCGGCAAACCCCGAATAACTCGTCCCATCCGAGACCGTCAAAATTTCCACCCGCATCCAGCGCACATATTTTGGCCGAAATGGCACTGAAAGCGGCGTTTTGTCCGTGGGCAATTCACCAAAGGGGACGGTGCTGCCATCATCAAACACAAGCTGGCCGCTGGTAATGTGATCGTTTCCGTTGACCCGGTCCCACAGTTTCACCGAGCTGATAATGAGCTGATCGGGCCAGGTCAGGGTGATTGACCCGGTTCGCTGGCCGCATGCCCATTCGTTTTGGGGGGATTTGGGATATCCGCCGATGACGCCGTCGATCGCGCCGCTGGGATCATATCCGTCATACGTCGAACTTGCCGTCGCCGTCGCGCGGCGGGCGAGATCGGGGTTGACGTCGTTTGGGCTTGCGGCATGTGGGGGAAGCGGCTCGGCCACCGGGCCGGAAATCACCGAGGAATCGATCGGCGTCAATTGCAACCGGTTGGTTCTCTGATCGAGCCGGCTGAGAAAATGGCTCTGAAAGGAGTCGCCGAGAAGATCGTCGCTGGGCGGCGCGTCTGGGGAGTCGATCATCAAATCGCACATAACGTCGTGAAGCGTGAATGCGCCGACCCGGATCGATTCCAGAAAAATTTGCCGGGCTTTTACGGTGCGCCCATCTGCAACCGTGGCTTCAACGGTTTCGTCCTTGTCGGTTGGCTTGAGTCCCAGCGCTTTGCCCGTCGCCGCGCTAAGCACAACAACATCGGCGCCGGAATCCCAAACCATTGTATCGGTGAGTTTTCCGTTCAAAACCGCTTCAACATGCAGGCCGCCGATGAAGTTGGTGCGCTCCACCGGCACGGAACCGGTGACGACTTCCTTGGCGCACTGGCGGGCGAACTTGAGATCAGCCAGAAATTCACCGGATGGTCCGAGCCTCAGCGGCGGCTGCTCGGTCTGATTGACCTGTTCGATCGCGCGGGTCAGTTCGGGATCGCGGGCCAGCTTCGCATAGGCTGCGACGACCGATTCGGCCTTGGTTCCCACATCCATGACCAGGCCAATATGCCGAGCCCGCGAATCCGCGACCGTCGCTTCGCGCGCGATCATGTCGTCCATCGCCCGCCTTTGCTTATCGATCTTGTCGAAAATCAGGTTGCATTCATGGGCTTGGGCGTTCTGTGCATCAATCCACTGGTTATAGACATCGGTATTGTTGCGATTGAGGTTCTTTCCGGCCGCGGTGATCTGGTTATATCGATCCACCGCATCGGAATATTCGTTTTCCAGCGAATCAAGGTCATGATTCGCGTTCTGCAGTTCGAAGGCAAGATTTCTTCTGCCGGTCGCTTCGACGCGCAGACCCTCGTCCGACTGGCGAATGGCCCACACGCCGTCGTGCACCTCGGCTTCTTCGGGAAGGATCAGGAAGACGCCTGATCGCGACAACCCGCGGTCGGCGAAGATACTGTCGGGAGTCGCCGGCGAAGCGGCATGACGAGCGGAATCATCCGTCTGGCCCAGCGCCGCGACGGCGAGAACGAGGCATATCATCGGCAGGGAATAACGGGCTTTGGATTTCCCCATCATCGGACAAAATCATATCCGACCCAGCCGCGATTTCTCAAATCGGGGAATTGAAAGGCGGATCGCGCTTGTGCTCACATCTTGTCGGGATGCCCGATCCCGAGCAAATCCATCCCCAGTTCCAGCGTGCGTGCGGTGAGATCGCACAGCGAAAGCCGGCTGGCGCGGATGGCCGGTTCGCTTTGAATCACCGGGCAATTCTCGAAGAATCCGCTGAATCGCGTGGCCAGTTCATACAGATATGCGCACAGATGATGCGGCTTGAGTTCGCGCGCCACCAGGTCAATCACTTCGCCCAGCCGGAGAATGTGTTTGCCCAGCGCCAGCTCAAACGGCGACTGGAGTTTGATTGCCCCGGGCCGCGCATCGCCCGCCTTTCTGAAAATCGAGCGAACGCGGGCATGGGCATATTGCAGGTAAGGCGCGGTGTTGCCGTCCAGCGCCAGCATCTTGTCGAATGAGAACATGTAATCGCTCACACGGTCCTTGGAAAGGTCGGCATATTTGACGGCGCCGATCCCCACCTCATGGGCGATCGAATTCCTGGCCGCGGCATCAAGGTCCGGCTGTTTTTCCGTGACCACGGCCATCGCCCGTTCCTGGGCTTCATCCAGAAGATCCTTCAGATGCACCGTCCCACCGCCGCGGGTGCGAAACGGTTTGCCGTTATCGCCGAGGATCGTGCCGAAGGGCGCGTAGTCCAATTCGACGTTCGCGGCCCATCCGACTTTTCGCGCGGTCCAGAAGACTTTGGTGAAATGCTCCTGCTGGCGGCTGTCGTGCGTGTAAACGATCCGCTGCGCGTGAAGCTGATTGATCCGGTACTTGATCGCCGCCAGGTCCGTTGTGCCGTAGAGATATCCGCCGTCCGATTTTTCGATCATCAGCGGAGATTCGTATCCGGGAATCGGCACGACGACCGCGCCCTCGGAATCGATCGCGACGCCGGAAGACTTCAATTCCGCGACGATGTCGGGAAGATCGTTTTGATAGGCGGATTCACCGCGGATGTCCTGGGGCCGCAGCTTCACGCCCAGCAGGGAATAAATTTCGTTGCAACTTTCCAGCGTGGCCTCGCTCGCTTTGCGCCAGGCAAGCTGCTCCTGTTGATTGCGCGGATTTTTGGGGTCCTGGATAAACGTCGTGAAGAGCCGCGGTAAGTCCGCCAGCGAGTGTTTGCCGATCATTTCACTCCCGGCGGCAGGATGATCTGTTACCGACGAAACGAACTGATAAATCGTTTCGAGACTGGAAAGGCTCAGATGCAGTTTTTGCAGCGCGGGCTCGAAAATCCGCGTCCCTTCGGGATCCTCGGCGAACATAGCCCGGTGAAGATCGGCCAGCGCGCGAATCGTGTCGGCTTTAGTGCGTTCATCCCTGGCATCGCGCATCGAACTCATCAGCCGGCTGAGCGTCTCGGTTTCATTGAGATGCTCCGCCATCACGTGATACCAGATCGCCAGCACAACCCTGCCAAATTGCGTGCCCCAGTCGCCGACGTGGTTCTGGCGGATGATTTTGTACTGCTGGAACTCCAGCACACGGCTGATGGCGTCGCCGATGATCGTGCTGCGCAGATGCCCGACGTGCATTTCCTTGGCGATATTTGGCCCGGAATAATCGACGACGATGGTTTGCGGCTTGACGGCGGTTTCGACGCCTATTCGTGGGTCTGCGGCGATGGTGGTCAACTGCTGTTCCAGCCAGGTCGGGGAAAGGCGGATATTGATGAACCCCGGCCCCGCGATGGAAATTTTCGAGGCCATCTCGGCCAATTTCGGCCCCAGCGCGGTTTTGATCTTTTCGGCGAGGGCGCGGGGGTTCTGGGGGGCGCCGATTTTTTGCGAAAGAGGTTTTGTGAGCCCCATGGCCGCGTTCGATTGGTAGTCGCCAAATTTCTCGTTTTGGCTGACGCCGACACTGCCGGGGGCGTCGATTCCGAAGACTTCGGCGATGGTGGCCTGCAGCACCTTGTCGAGCTGGGAAAGGATCGTGTGCATAAATCTGGAAGTTTCCGGTTGTTAACGGCCGAAACTATTACGTCTGAATTGCATGCTACAATGCAGGAGCGGCGATCTCCAAGGCCGCTTTCAGGACCGATAACCGCGGAATCGTCGTGCGTGTGGGCGCAAACCGTTGCCAACAGGGCATTTGATGGAATGTTTGACCGTGACAATTGCCAAGGCTAAGGTTTGCCAGTCAATCGCTCGTTGGAATAAATCCGTTCTCACGAAGGTGGAGTCCATAATGAAGCTGTTGCTGGGCCGAATGGTATTTGGCGTAGGATGCGCTGTTTTCCTGTCCGTAGGAATGTCCTGCCGCCCAGCGCCCAGCGCCGCGGTCGCCACGTCGAATACTCCCGCCCTGAACGATCCGCAACCAGCGACGCAGCCATCGGTTACATCTTCCACCGGTCTCATCGCCGCCGCCGTTGCGTCCGCCCGCGCTGGAGATTTTCAGCAGACCGATCAGGATCTCGTCCGCGCGGAAAAGCTGACGGTTGATCCGCAAGTTCACCAGATGGAGCAGTGGGTTAGCAATTATGACGCCGAGAGACAGGATTTTGATCATCAGCGGCACGATGAATTCCTCGCTGCCGTCAAGAATGCTCACACGCTGGTCAGCCACAAGATGGACGACTACGCAATCGATGAAGTATCCAAGGCATCCATGCTTGCCGATGATCGCGAGGAATTCCGCAACGAAAAATGGGTGGATGATCTGGTGAGCGAGACGGCCGGCATCGCTTTACAGGATGAGAACAACGCGCTTTGGCTCAAGGCGATGCGAATCTACCAGGACCTGACCGTCATCGAACCAGCCAGTCCGGTCTGGAAAAATAAGCTGAAAGTCGTCGCTACGCGCGTCGGCATGCTTTACATCTACACCCCCGAGCAATTCAAGAAACTTCAGCTTGTCGAGGAGAAAGATTCAGATGCGGCCGACGCGCTGATCTCCAAGACCGGCAAGGTGGCGCCCGCCGCGACTCAACCGGATGATGATGAAAGTCCGCTGGCCACCGACTGGCACGACCGCATACGCGGCATCCAGTTTGACATGCTCTACAGCGCTCTCGCCCTCGCGGATGAGGAATACTATCGCGATGTCACCTATCAGACCCTGCTGGAAGGGGGCCTGAATGGCCTGGAAACAGTGGTTACCACCGAAGGGCTCGAAGATGCGTTTCCCGGTCTGAAGGACCGCGACCAGCGCAAGGCATTCCTCGACGATATCGAGGATTGGAAAGCCAAAGCCGAGGCTGCGACGCCGGACACGGCTGATGGAATCGTCGCCCGCGCCCTGATGGATTTGCGGGATGAGAATCAGAAAACCGTCAAGATTCCCGAGGAAGTATTCGTCAGCGAGTTTGCCGAAGGCGCGTTCGCCAAGCTGGATCTGTTCACCAACGTGATCTGGCCGTACGACCTTCAGGATTTGGAAAAGACCACCGAAGGGGAATTCGGCGGGGTGGGGATCAGAATCGAGCCGGATGATGAGAAAAATATCGTGGTGGTCACACCGCTGCCGGATACGCCCGCCTCGCGCGCCGGGGTGAAGCCGGGCGACATTATCACCCGTATCAACGGCAAAAGCGCCAAGGGCCTGAGCACCGACAGCGCGGTGAAAATCATCACCGGATTTCCGGGCACGGATGTGACCCTCACCATGCGCTCCATCAATGGAGCGGTGAAGGATTACACGCTGAAGCGCGAACTGATCAAAGTCGCCAGCATCGAAGGCTCCACGCCCAAGGCCGACGGGCAGTGGGATTACATGCTCGATCCCGACCAGAAAATCGGATACATCCGGCTGACCAGCTTCAGCAAAACCACGGCCGACGATCTGGGCGCGGCGCTGGATGAACTCAAGAGCGACCAGGCCCGCGCGGTGATCCTCGATCTTCGATACAACCCGGGTGGATTGCTCGACACCGCAAAGAAAGTCGTCAACAAGTTCATCGCCAACGGCGTGATCGTCAGCACGCATGCCGATCGCGTCACCAGCAATCCGCGAACGGAAATGGATGCCGACCCGCGCGATCTCCAGACCACGCTTCCGTTGATCGTGCTGGTGAATCAGTATTCCGCCAGCGCCAGCGAAATCGTCTCCGGCGCATTGAAGGACTGGCACCGGGCCCTGATCGTGGGCCAGCGCACCTTCGGCAAGGGGAGCGTGCAGATGCTCTTCCCGCTGGAAACCAAGAAGGCGTATCTGAAATTGACGACGAGCCACTACTATCTGCCCAGCGGCCGCTGCATCCATCGCGAGGAAAACAGCACGACCTGGGGCGTCGATCCCGATGTGGATATCGAGATGACCCCCACGCAGATGTACGATGAAAACATCGCCCGCCTGCGGCTCGATGTGCCGGATGATCCAGTCACCCACGCCGGCGAACCGACCACGCGGCCGACCATCACCGATGTCCTCAAGAGCGACCCGCAGCTTTCGGCGGCGCTGCTGATCCTTCGCTTGCAGCTCGTCGGCGACGATACCGCCGGCAACCAGACCGCCGCGATGCGGTGAAATGATTTCAATCAGCGGCTATCATGCGCCCATGCGATGTGTCCGCCGGGGGTTTACGCTGGTCGAGTTGATGGTGGTGGTGGGGATCATCGCGATCCTCGTGTCGCTGCTGCTGCCGGCGCTCAATAAAGCGCGCGAGCAGGCCAATTCCATCAAGTGCGTTTCCAATCTCCGCCAGATCGCGATGGGGCTGTTCGCCTACACGGCGGAAAACAACGGCTACATCATTCCCGCATTTAATTTACCCCAGCAGCCCGGTGTGTCGACCAATTACGTCGCGGGTCCCGGCGTCATCATGGACGGCTGGCCCAGCATTCTGAATCGCGATGGATTCGTGCGTGCGGGCGCACAGGACCTTAACACCGTTTTCTACTGCCCGGACACGATCGATGTCTATGGCATGTCGGCCGGTCAGACCGGAACCTATGCCGGAAATCCGCGCGGCTGGATCGAGTGGCCGATGCAATTCTCCGGGCCAACCTACGGCGACAGCGATCCGCAGGTCGCCGTCGCGTGGCCGGCGATGGGATTCACCCCAATCATCAAATGCAGCTATTGGTTCAACGCGTATAACCCCATCGGCGGGTCGGTGGCGAGCATTCCGCAAAACGATTTGTATTATTCCGCCTCCTACGGCTTCGGCCCCGACGGCAATGGGGATTACATCGGCCTGCATAAAACGACCAACATCAAGCATTCATCCCTGCTCGTCGTAGTGGCGGATGGACTGTACATGGGCCGGCAATCGGTGGACGAAATCGGCATGAAAAACAGCCGCATCGGCTACCGGCATCTGGGGACAGCCGGCGCCAACACGGTCGCTAACGTAGGCTTCGCTGATGGCCATGTGGAATCGCTGACGAGCAATCAGTTTCCCTGTTCGTACGCGAAAACTTCCAGCTACGCCGGCAACCTGGGAACCACCACGTTGCTCCAGCAGGAAACGCTGAACCTGACGGGGCCGACGGTTTATGATGATCCGGCGGGTGCCTTGCAGATTTTCACGAATAACAATCCTGGGGCGAATTGAAGGCGTGAACGAGAGCAGAACTACTTTATGAAAAAAGGAAGCCGCGCTTAGCACGCGACGTCCTGCATGAAGGACTATATAGCCTCTAGGTTTTGCCAAGCATGTTTGATCAAACGAATAAATTCCTGGCGATCGACCAATGACGCGTAACGCTTCCCTGCTTTCTTTGCCAATATCGCTGGCATAATACTGGATATGAATCGTAGCGACGTACGAAGATGATAGTCTTTTGCTCTAACTCGCTGCTCCAGCTCATCAAAGCGGAGGCCATCGGTTCCCACTGCCCCAATAGCACTTGCCACCTCAAGCAGGACATTGCGAGGCACCCGAAACGGAGGCCGCTCGGCCCGACATTCATTTAGATATCCGGAGTTTGCATCGCCGGATTTCCGGTAGCCAATTACTGTGCCCCGTATGGCTGCGGTGCTTAACTCGTCGTCCCCCGCGACTGGCGTCAGTTGACCTAAGAGGAATAAAGCGTCCGCAATTATTGCTCGGGCCTTTTCTGGAGGCGCGACCAAGGCATCAGTTAAAAGGCCTTTAAGCTTTTGAATATTCACTCACCACTCCCGAAGATCCACAGGCGTTCCGTTACACCGCCAGCCATTCGGAGTTCGAATGAAGTACAGAGTATATTCCTCGCCATCGCCGCGCGGCGAGGTCTGGTTGCCTACTCTGGCTAGATCGTCGAGCGTTACGGAACGAGCTCCGCCGGCATCATGTAAGAACACCGCTAATTTTAGCCCACCCGTCAATGCCGAGAGTCGAACGGAAGTGTGGAAAGAGTCGGCGGACCACCAGTCGCCACCGGCAGGCACCCGACGAAACCATACAGAATCGTGTGTTTGAAGTTGGGACATAAAACAGACTCCTAATTGTGACACATTTTTATCACACTTGGCGCAAAGAGTCAAGAAAAAACCCGGCTTCTATCGAAACCGGGCTTAGGGCCATGGTCTTTGACAAATGAATAGTCGGAAGCCATTCACCGGCGTTGCCGCCGGGGTTTATGTCCCTTCGATGAAGTCGGGACGAACGAGACTGTGCTGACTTGGGTTATCTCGATCAGATCGCTCTGACCGAGTTCTAAGAAAATCCCTTAGAAAGGAGGTGATCCAGCCGCAGGTTCCCCTACGGCTACCTTGTTACGACTTAGTCCCAGTCACCGAACCTAGCGTAGGGACCACAGTGGTGTGGCCACTTCGGCTATTTCCGGCTCCCATGACTTGACGGGCGGTGTGTACAAGGCTCAGGAACACATTCACCGCGGCGTAGCTGATCCGCGATTACTAGCGATT
>Ga0302325_10003560_pt1 | contig 36634 bp, 37 predicted proteins | sample Palsa_T0_2_FD_201948 | JGI IMG/M metagenome (GOLD analysis project Ga0302325, IMG submission 201948) | Peat permafrost microbial communities from Stordalen Mire near Abisko, Sweden - Palsa_T0_2 | ecosystem: Environmental > Terrestrial > Soil > Palsa > Peat permafrost | place: Sweden: Abisko...
CACCACGAAGTCGAAAGCGGCCAGGAACGCCGGGTCCGAAAGCCGGCTCTCGTCGCCCAGCCGCTGCAGCGGTGTCGTCGGCGGCCGGGGATCGTCTCCGACGTCGAGATAGCCGGCGAGCGGCGAACCAGTCGCGGCGACGGCCTCGGCGACAATGCGTGGGAGCGAGCCCGGGCCGGCGCCGACCATAACCAAGGGTTTCATCGCGTGTCGCTAAGGCTGTCAGGAAGACTGGGCAAGGTCAGGGCCAGATATTCGCGCCCCGTCCATCAGACCATCGCCCAGCCGGACCCTCGAGCCCACACCCGAGAAGGCTTGACGCCCGGTCCCTCGGTGTGACGCAAGACTCGTGGCGTTCCGCCAATTCGCCACCCCCAAATCGCCTGCGCCACCACGCTCCTCGCCGTTGCGCGCTCTGTAAATCTGGCGCTTATTCAAAGCGGAAGCGGGTGCAAAGAGGCGGAGTTCCTCTGGACGATGGGGTGGCGCGCGATGTCGGATAGTTTTGACTTTGTCGTCGTCGGCGGCGGATCGGCCGGGGCGGTGATCGCTTCGCGCCTGAGCGAGGATCCCGCCTGCCGCGTCGCCCTCGTCGAGGCCGGCGACCGGCCCCCCGAGCACGAGCAGATGCCGGCCGCCTGCGCCAGCCTGCAGCTCGATCCGACGACCGACTGGATGTTCACCGCCGATCCGGGCAAGGCCGGCCGCGGCCTTAACGGCAAGCGGATGCCGGCGCCGCGCGGCAAGATGCTCGGCGGCTCGTCCGGCATCAACTACATGGTCTATGTGCGCGGCCACCCCGGCGACTTCGACGGCTGGGCCGCTCGCGGCGCGACCGGCTGGGCCTACGCCGACGTCCTGCCCTATTTTCGCAAGATCGAGGACTTCAACGCCTCGAACGAGATCACCATCGACCATGAAGCCCACGGGCGGGGCGGCCCGCTTAGCGTATCGGTCCGCTCGCCGGTGATCCCCAGCGCACGCGCCTTCGTCGAGGCGGCGGCCAAGGCCGGCATTCCGCGCGGCGACTACAACGGCCGCGATCGGGGCGGAGCGACCGGCGTCGCCTCGCTGGTGCAGACCAATACCCGCAAGGGGAGGCGCTCCAGCACCTACCGCGCCTTCCTCGAGGGCCTGCCTGAGCAGCGGCCCAACCTCACGATCATCACTAACGCCCATGCGACGCGTGTTCTGCTGGAGGGCGAGGCGGGCAGCCTCGTCGCCACGGGCGTCGAATATCGGAGCGCCGACGGCGAGACCCACCAGCTGCATGCGACGCGCGAGGTGATCCTCAGCGCCGGCGCGGTAGGCTCGCCGCACCTGCTGATGCTGTCGGGTATCGGGCCGCGGCGGGAGCTGGAAGCCGTCGGCATCGCCTGCCGCCGCGACCTCGGCGCCGTCGGCAAACACCTGAAGGATCACATCCAATGCGCGATGTTCTTCCCCGCGCCGGGGATCGGCCTCGCGATGGCCGAGATCGGCGTCTCGGCCGGACCCGACGCCTTGCGTGCGCCCGCCGGGCCGCTGCCGGCAAACCCCGCCGACGACGCCGGGCTCTCGCCGGAACTCGCCGCGCTCAAGGCCGAAGCCGAGCGGCGCCTGGCGGAGTGGGCGCAGACCGGCTCGAGCCTGATAGCCTCGTCGCTCTATGACGGCATCGCCTTCTATTCGACGGGCCTTGGCGATCGTCACAGCCACGACGCCCAGATCGGCTTCATCCCGACCGGCTATAACGCCGACCTCTTCGGCACTCGGCTGAACATCGACCTGGCCGGCTATTTCGCCGACGCGGACTCGAGCCTCGCCGCCGACAAGGAAAGCGTCATCTTCCTGGCCAATCCGGTCCTCCCGCACAGCGAGGGCGAGCTCGTCATCCAGAGCGCCGACCCGTCCGTGCCGCCGGCGATCCACATGAACTACTTCGCCGATTCCTACGATCTGAAGGTGATGGTCGCGGTGATGCGCCGCGTTCTCGACATCGTCGAAAGCTGGCCGGGGCCGAACAAGCCGGGACCGGTCAATGTCCCGCCGCACCTGGCCAGAACGCACGGCTACCGGCCCGGCGAGCCGCCCAGCGACGCGCTCCTGGAGAACATGGCGCTGCACTATGCGACGACGGTCTACCATCTGACCTGCACCTGCCGGGTCGGCGATGTCGTCGATCCGGGGCTGCGGGTATTGGGCGTCAAGAACCTGCGGGTCGCCGACGCCAGCATCATGCCGGAGATCGTCAGCGGCAACACCAACGCCGCCTCGATCATGATCGGCGAGAAAGCCGCCGAGATGATCGCGCGCGACCACGGCGTGAGTCTTGGGCGGTTTGTCGGCGCGTAACTCGACACCAAGTTCGATTGTTCGGTGGGACCGCGTTCGCGACCGACCAAAGGTGAGTGACTTCGACCATGCACAGGCGGACGGCGCTACAGCTGATGGCGGCGGGCATGGCCATGGGACTGGGTCCGAGGGCGCACGCGGCGCTCATCCCCAACCCTTCAGCGGCCAGCGAGGTGACGCTGGACATCGAGGTCGAGGGCCGACATCGAACCGCTTATGCCTGGGTTCGCGCCGATCTCGATCGGTCCGCGAGGCATTCGCTGGTGATCGGGTTCCATGGCGGCGCCGGCAACGCCCGCGGCTACAGCGAGTGCTCGCAACTGTTCGCCAGATGCGAGGCCGCGGGTTCATCGCGGTCTGTCCCCAAGGGACCCAGATCGCTCTGCCGGGCGACCACCGTGTGTGGAACTCCGGACCTGAATACGAGCGCAGCAGCGGCGGGGCCGACGATGTCCTGTTTACACGGCGCCTGATCGATGAGGTGAGTTCGGCCTATCCGATCGATCCGAGACGGATCTACGTCACCGGCTTTTCCAACGGCGGCCAGATGGCTTACCGCCTGGCGCTCGAGCTATCGGACCAGATCGCCGCCATCGCGCCGATGAGCGGCGGTCGGCTTGCGGGCGGAGGGCCCCCTACACGCGCCGTGCCCGTCCTGCATTTCCACGCGATGGCTGACAGCGTCTACCCCTTCGAGGGCGGCCTTGGCGTCCACAGCCTGGGCCGGGTCCCTCATGCGCCGATCGAGCAGGTGATCGCGGAATGGGTCGGCTTCTATCAGGCGCGCGCCGCGGCGCAACTGCAGTTACATGACGGCTGGGAACTGCGCCTCCATGATGGCCCCGCCCCGGTCGAACTCGTCCTGGTGAGCGGCATGGGCCATCAAATCGCCGGCGGGCGCGATGACCAGCTGCCGGGGCAGGCGATGAGGTCCGAGCCGGACTCGGTTCGCATGGCTCTCAAGTTTTTCACCGACCACCCAATCTGAGGCAAGAGTCGCCCCCTAAAGCGCCTTCTCCATGAAGAGCAGGTGGGGGGCCAACCTAGCGGGGTAGCGGCGATAGGGCGGGACGGGCTCGAAGCCCATCTTCCCGTACATCGAGATCGCTTCGGTCAGGCGATCGGCGGTGTCGAGGCGGATGGCGCGGTAGCCGTTGGCCCTTGCAGATGCGAGGAGGGCGTCGGTCAGTCGTCGGCCTAGCCCCAGGCCCCTGGCGCGATCGGCGACGTAGAGCCGCTTCATCTCGCAGACCCCCTCGGAGAGCTTGGTATAGGCGCCGCCGGCGATCGCCTCGCCGCCGGCGAAGGCGATTATCGCGCGCCCCTTCGGCGGGCCGTACTTGGACGCCAGCGCCTTCAGCTCCTCGTCGAGCTCCTGGTGGCCGAACACCGCCTCGAAGAACCACGGCATATCCTGGTAGCGGGCCCGGCACGCATCGACGTATTCGCGACAAAGCCCGGCGAAGGCGTCGTAGTCGGATGCCCGCTCGGCCACCTTCAGGATCGGTTCGGGTTTGTCGCCAGTCATGGAATTCGGGCGCTTCCTAGTCAGTGACCGCGAACTTCGCCAGGAAGCAGCTCGCGCAGGCCAGCATGACGAGGCCCGCGGCCCATTGCAGGACGCTGGGGCTCGGCTCAGGGCGCTGAGAGATGCATCTTGGCGAGGCAGGCGGCGACGGTCTTGGGGACCAGTTCGGCGAGACGCTGGCGCAGTTTCGCCGCCTGGGCGTCGGTCATGGCCTTGGGGGTGTCGGCCCAGTCGCCTTCGTCCTCAGGAATGGATTCCATATCGTCTTTGTCGATCAGGATCTTGCCGGTTCCGGCCTCGACAAGTGTCGCCTCGAGGTCGACGAACACGATTCCGTTCAGAGCGAACACGGTTCCGTTCAGGTTGCGCACGAGACTCTTGGGCAGGATGCGGCGATACCTGAGGGCGCCAAGACCATTCATGACATAGCGATCGGGGTATGGAAGAAAGAAATCCTGCTTGCGGATCACCAGGTAGGCGTCGACGACCGCCGGCGGCATGGCGCGGATGAGAGTCTTCAGGGAGGGCGCGCCGCCACCCGGATTGACGTCGTCGCTCCGCACGAAAACCGTCTTGTCGTAGGTCACCGGGACGATCTCGAAGCGCGAGCCGAGTAGCGCAGCGGCCAGGCGGCTCGCCGCATCGTCGAGGTCCGAGCCAGGGAGCGGCAGGTTGCCCCCCTTGGTGTCGAAGACCGTCATGCCGCGGAGCATGATGTCCGCCCGGTCGCCCAGCGAGGCGACGATCGCGACCCTGTGGACCTGAGCCAGAAGCTGAGCGTCGACGGCGCTCGAGCTGGCCGTCGGCGCCATCCCAAGCGCAAGCGCCAGGAGCAACGCAGCGGCGCTTCGAAAGAGCGTCATCGGAATTGACCTGCGACGTGGCGCTGATTGTCCAGGCTATCCTACTCCGCCACCGTCGGGCGTGAAAATGCAATGTCCGCCCGCCCCCCGCGTAGCCGTGGCGGCGGTCTGCTTTGTGGGTCGTTCTCGCGAACTAACAGACGTTCCGTAACGCCAGTTGATGACCCAATGATTTTAGTCCCGGGTCAGAATTCGTGGGGCTTTTGCCTTTTGTCGGTCCAGGATTCCCTTGCGCAGCGCCTCGAACAAGGATCGCGGCAGCATTCCGTAGGCATATTGTCCGGGTCGGCCAGGAATGGCCCGAAGATCATAGCCCGGCCACGCGAAGCGGTTCAGTTCGTCCAGCCTTAGCCAATGACATCGGCCGTCGAGGCCGAGCGACCGGCAGATTGCGCTCGGGATCCTAAGGGAGTCGGAAAGATCATCGGGCGGCGCATGGGTGATGGGCGCGACAATCACCGCGATTTCGCCATTCTCGCGACGGGCGGCGGCGACGACTATGGCGCACGGGCGATCCTTCGAACCCTCCTCCGCCCCCGCGTCGTTCTCGGTGCTCCAAAGAAAGCTGTAGCGGATGACGAGACCGGGCTTGGGGGCCGGAAACGTCACCTGGCTTCGACGCCGTACTCGGCCGCTTCGATGTCGGCGATGACGTCTTCACTGAGCGCGCCGACCAGGAGAACCTGCCGTTCGCGCGCCTTGAGCCTCTGGTAATGCTCCAGTTCGGTCGCCGACAGATAGCCGCCGACGATCCGATCATGGCTGGTGACGACGATGACCCTCTGGCGGATCGCCTCGTCCTGGTAGTGCGCGAAATTACGAGCGAACGTCGTCGCGGCCACAGTCTCCGCCATTCGAAATCTCCTCCAGACGTGTAAAATGCGAGTTTTACGCGTTTTGTCAAGCCTCCTCTGGCGGCCCGACTCTCACGTCGCCAGATGCTTGTCGAAGAACTTGACCATCACAGCATAGGCGTCGCGCGATTCCGGGACATCGGGGTTGAGGAAGAAGAAGTGGAACAGGCCCTCGCAGATGAGGCCGAGGCAATATCTGACTCGCGCTATCCTCGAGTGCGTGCACGGGCGAGCCGGGGGCCGGTGGCCGACATTCCCAGCGCCTGACGATAGGGCGTCAGGTCCCAGTTCGGGTAGCGGACCTGGGCCCGCGCGAGGGTCAGCAGCGTCCAGAAGCGGTGGCCGGGGCGGGGGACGCCGAAGCAGTCGAGCTGGTCGGGCGTCGCGTGGTCGAAGATCCGCGCCCAGGGCTGGTGGTGGTGGAACGGCCAGGCGTGATAGCCGATGGCCTCGTTGGCGGCGGCCTTGAAGCAGGACATCACCGCGTAGCGCCGTCCGTGTGGGGCGGTGAGGTTGGTGCCGCGGTGATAGACGTCGATGCCATAGGGAAAGATGCTGCCGGCCGGGGCGGCGGTGGACTGCTCGTAGGGCCGCAGGTCGCTCTGCAACCGCGCCTGGACGGCCCTGTCTGTGGAGAGGCTCAGCTCGGGGCCGCCGACCTTGGCGCTGTCGGTGCGCCTGACGTAGTGGGCCGGGCCGTGGGCCTCGGTCACGTCGGTGAAGTAGCAGAGGATGGTCACGGAGTTCAGGTGCGCGTCTTCCGACGGCGCGGTCAGGGTGTGGTTGGAGAAGTCGCAGTGGAACGGCTGGTCGTAGTCGGCCTCGCCGGTGAACTTGGCCCAGGCCTGGCACTGGTAGACGTGGACGTCGTCGGTCCCGAGCGCCGCCTGGGCGAAGCGGATCAGGTCCGGACGCACGCCGATCAGGTTTAGCGCCGGCGAACAGTCGATGGGCGCCGGCTGGATCAGGGTGAACTGGGCCGGGTGGAACCGGCCGACCTCGCCTTTCTTCTTCCTGTCGAGCGCCGCCTCGCCGCCCTGGGCGGCGCCATGGATCAGGTCGAAGTCGGCGACGACCGCGGCGACCTCTTCGGGCGTGAAGAAATTCTCGATCACGACCCCGCCTTCGCGGCGCCAGGTCTCCAGGTGGTCCACGGTGAAGCGGTCCGGCATCGGTCGCTCTTTCTCTGCGCGCCCCCTCGTTCAACCACCGAAATCCCGGGACGCCAAGGCTGCTCGCCGGCCTGCGTTGAACGCGGCAGCGCCCGCGTCTATGTCCGCCGGCACGACCGGGCGCCCTCCGCGCCTTTCCGGGTTTTCCAACGGAGTTCGAGCCAAATGATCGTCGCCACCACGTCCCGGCCCACGATTACCCTCGAAGCGGCCACCCTCGTCCTCGACGGCGCCGAGAAGGCCGCCCGCGCCCAGGGCGTGCCGATGGTGATCGCCATCGTCGATCCCTCGGGGGTGCTGAAGGCCTTCCGGCGGATGGACGGCGCGGCTCTGCTCAGCGTCGATATCGCCGCCGACAAGGCTTACACCGCGGTTTCCTTCGGCATGCCCACCCACGCCTGGCACGACTTCATCAAGGACGACCCGCCGCTGCTCCACGGCATCGTCAAGACCCCGCGCCTGATCGTCTTCGGCGGCGGCTATCCGCTGAAGCTCGGCGAAGCGGTGATCGGCGGCATCGGCGTCAGCGGCGGCCACTACAGGCAGGACATGGTGGTGGCCGAAGCCGGAGTGCAGGCTCTGGAGGCGGTGCTCAGGGCCGGGGACGCGGCGCCCGGATGACGGAGGAGCCCGGCGCGCCGCAGAGCGGTCGACCTGCCGGTCCCCTGGCGGACCTGCGCGTCGTCGAGATGGGTCAGCTGATCGCCGGGCCATTCTGCGGCCAGCTCTTGGGCGACGTGGGCGCCGAGGTCATCAAGATCGAGCCCCCCGGCGCCGGCGATCCGATGCGAGTCTGGGGCCAGGGCGCGCCGGTCTGGTGGCAAGTCATCGCCCGCAACAAGAAGTCGGTGTCGCTCGATCTGCGCCAGAGCGAGGGCCAGGCGATCGCCAGGCGCCTGATCGCCACCGCCGACATCCTGGTCGAGAATTTCCGCCCCGGGGTGCTGGAATCCTGGGGCCTGGCGCCGCAGGCCCTGCGCGCCGCCGATCCGCGCCTGATCGTCGTCAGGATGTCCGGCTATGGTCAGACCGGCCCTTACGCCGGCCGCGCCGGCTTCGGCGGCATCGGCGAGGCGATGGGGGGCTGGCGCCACATCGTCGGCGAGCCCGACCGGCCGCCCTCGCGGATGGGCGTCTCGATCGGCGACAGCCTGGCGGCGACCTACGGCTGTCTCGGCGCACTGGCGGCCCTGCATGACCGGAACTCGACCGGGCTTGGCCAGATCGTCGATTCCGCCCTCTACGAGGCGGTGCTCCAGGTGATGGAGGCGCTCGTCGCCGAGTACTCGGTCGCCGGTGTCGTCCGCGGCCGGTCGGGTTCGATCCTGCCGGGGATCGCACCCTCCAACGTCTACCGCTGCGCCGACGGCGAGCTGCTGATCGCCGCCAACGGCGACGGCGTCTTCACCCGCCTCTGCGCGGCGGTGGGCCGCCCGGAGCTCGCGACCGACCCGAGGTTCGAGACCCATGCGGCTCGCGGCGCCCGCCAGGCCGACCTGGATGCGCTCATCGGGGCGTGGACCGCTTCGCGCTCGGTCGCCGATATCGAAGCCACGATGATCGAGCATGGCGTCCCGGCCGGGCGGATTTTCACCGCCCCGCAAATGCTCGCCGACCCCCAGTTCCAGGCCCGCGAGGCGATCATCCCCGTCGACCATCCCGATTGGCCGGGCCTCGAGATGCAGAACGTCTTCCCCAAACTCTCCCGCACCCCCGGCTCGGTCCGCACCCTCGCCCCCCATGAAGTCGGCCAGCACAACGCCGAGATCCTCGGCGAAATCCTAGGGCCGGGCGATCCCTCTCTCGAAGACCTGGCGGCTCGAGGCGTGATCTAGCGGCGCGGCCAGACAAATGGCGCCCGACGCGCCCGGGGGTGGTTCGACCTTCACCGTATCGCTCCAGAGGCCGGGAGCGATCGCGGCTTCTTTGTTCAGGTCGCTCCGTTTCCTCCTCGCCTCTCACGTCCACCTTACCGCGCCTCACCTATTCCGCCGCTCTCGTCTGCTTATCGTCGCTTCTCGTCCACCGGATCGCTCCGACAGAGTGCCTTGACAAGTGGGGGTGGAATGTTGCAATATGCATTCTTTCATAGGGAAGATCACGGAAGTCCGCACCTCCCATGCCCATTCTGCAAAATCAACGACAGGAAGCTTTCGCCCAGGCCCGCGCCAGGGGGGCGCGGCTGGTGGACGCCTCGGAGGAGGCCGGCTACGCCTTCGGCGGCAATCACGGCAGTCGGCTGGCCAGCATGCCCGAGGTGGCCGAGCGCATCGCCGAGCTGCGCGCGGCGCAGGAGCATTTCGCCGACTGCACCGAGGAGGCGGTGATCACGACCCTGGCGCGCCTGGTCAAGACCGGCGAGAAGGCCATGACCGGTCCAGCCGCGCTCAAGGAAATCCGCCAGACGGCGCTCGATCTGAGCCGGCTGCTGAGGGAACAGGCCTCCGATCGCGCCAGCGATCGCAGGATCATCCTCGCGTTCCAGGAAAGAGAACAAAGACTTCAATCAGTTAAGTGAAAGCGTAGCCGCCGCGCGATAGCCAAAACAAGCCATCTGATAGCCATTCACTAGCCATCGACAAGCCATTCAGTAGCCATCCACTAGCCATTCGGTAGCCATCTGCTAGCCATCGAGAAGCCATCCACTAGCCAGAACACCGCCAAAAGCAGCCATCGAAACCGCCAGAAGAAGCCATCGCGGCCGCCGTTCGGGCGTGAGGCCGTTAGCGCACCAACTCGCGCATTGCGGCGTCCAGGCCCAGGATCGTCAGCGGGAACATCCGGTCGCCCAGCAGCTGGCGCATCACGCCGATCGAGGGGGTGTGGTCCCAGTGCCGGGCCGGCGTCGGGTTCAGCCAGGCGACGCTGTCCCAGGTCTTGGCGGTGCGGTCCATCCAGACCGCGCCCGGCTCTTCGTTCCAGTGCTCCACCGAGCCGCCGGGATAGGTGATCTCATAGGGGCTCATGGTCGCGTCGCCGACGAAGATCACCTTGTAGTCGCGGCCGTACTTGTTGATCAGGTCCCAGGTGTCGATCTTCTCGGCGTGGCGGCGGCGGTTGTCCTTCCAGACGCTCTCGTAGAGGCAGTTGTGGAAGTAGAAGAACTCCATCGTCTTGAACTCGGTGCGCGCGGCGCTGAACAGCTCCTCGCAGATGCGGACGTGGCTATCCATCGACCCGCCGATGTCGAAGAAGATCAGCACCTTGATCGCGTTGCGCCGCTCGGGCTGCATGATGATGTCGAGATAGCCCTTGTTGGCCGTCTCCTTGATCGTCCCCTTCATGTCCAGTTCGTCCGGCGCGCCCTGGCGGGCAAACTTGCGCAGGCGCCGCAGCGCGATCTTGATGTTGCGGGTGCCAAGCTCGACCTGGTCGTCCAGGTTCTTGTATTCGCGTTTGTCCCAGACCTTGATCGCCTTGCCGTGGCGGCCCTTGTCCTGGCCGATCCTGATCCCCTCGGGATGGTAGCCGCCGGCCCCGATCGGGAAGTTGCGGCCCTCGCCGCGTGATTCCTCGTCGCCCTCGCCGTCGCCCTCGCGGCCCTGCTTCATCCGCTCGGCCAGCATTTCCATCAGCTTGTCGAAGCCGCCCATGGCCTCGATCTGCTTCTTCTCCTCGTCGGTGAGGAAGCTCTCGGTGAGGCGCTTCAGCCACTCGGCCGGAATGTCCTTGATGTCCTCGCGCTGCAGGAGTTCGAGGCCCTTGAACACGTGACCGAAAACGACGTCGAACCGGTCCAGGTGCCGCTCGTCCTTCACCAGTGTCGCGCGCGAGAGGTAGTAGAAATCCTCGACCCGCCGGCCGATCACGGACTTATCCATGCCCTCCATCAGCATCAGGTATTCCTTGAGCGTCACCGGCACCTTGGCCGCCTTCAGCTCGCTGAAGAACCGCATGAACATCGAAGGTCGCCTTCTTTATCGAAGCAGTCGAACAATCGTTCGAGGGGAAGATGCGGTCCCTCCGCCCCCCTGTAAAGCCCCGCGCCCCTCCGCGCCCGGCGCGGCGGCTCGCCTGCTCAGCCTCTGCGCAGGATGAACTCGTGATCGCGCACGCCTCCGACCTCGAAGGCATATTCGCCGACCCTGGCGAAACCCATCCGCTCGTAGAGTCGCAGCGCCCCGAAATTGCGCGACCAGACTCCGATCCAGATCCGCCTTGGCCCCTCGCGCTCGAGCCAGCCGAGCGCCGTTTCGAGCAGCCGCGAGCCGAGCCCGCCCCGCCAGGGGCCAAGCACATAGAGCCGCTTCAGTTCGCCGCAGGCCGGGCCGACCTCCGGGTGGGGGAGGGCGCAGGGCCCCGCCAGCGCATGGCCGACGATCTCGCCCTCCGCCTCGATGAGCCAGGCGGCGGTCGCCGGATCGGCGAGATGGGCGCGGGTCCTATCGATCTCATAGGCCTGGTCGAGGTAGGCGGCGAGGTCGGCCGGCGGATAGCGATCGCCGAAAGCCTCCGTAAAGGTCGCCCGGGCGATGGCGCTGAGGGCGGCGGCGTCGGACCGCCCCGCGCGTCGGATCACCGGCTGGGTCATGGATAAGACTCGGCGCTCCCGTTAGGATCAGGCCATGGCGGTCGCCCTCTACACCCACCCCGACATGCTCGGCCATCGGCCGCGCCCCCATCACCCCGAGCGGCCGGCGCGCCTTACGGCCGTTACCGACGCTCTGGCGGACGCCGGCGACCTCGACCTGGACCAGCGCGAGGCGCCGATCATCGCCCCCGAGGACCTGCTTCGCGTCCACGCGCGCGCCTACGTGGGCGCGATCGAGGCCGCGGCGCCCGCCGAGGGTATCGTGGCGCTGGACGACGACACCGACATGTCGAGCGGCAGCCTTCTCGCCGCCCGGCGCGCCGCCGGGGCAGTCGCCGCCGCCGTCCGCGCCGTCGCCGCCGGGGAGGTGGGTCGCGCCTTCTGCGCCGTCCGTCCGCCGGGCCACCATGCAGGCCCGCAGTTCCCGATGGGCTTCTGCATCTTCTCAAACGTCGCGATCGGCGCGCGCGTCGCCCAGGCGGCGGGCCTCGCCCGCGTCGCGGTCGCCGACTTCGACGTCCACCACGGCAACGGCACCCAGGCGGCGTTCGAGGACGATCCGAACCTCTTCTGCGCCTCGGTCCACCAGTCGCCGCTCTGGCCCGGAACCGGCGATCCGCGCGAGACCGGTCCACTCGGCAACCTCGCCAACGCCACCGTCGCCCCCCATGCGCCGAGGGAAGCCTGGCGCGCCGCCTTCTCGGGCCTGATGGCCAGGTTGGACGCCTTCGCCCCCGACATCATCCTGATCTCGGCCGGTTTCGATGCTCACGCCCGCGACCGGATCGCCCACCAGTCGCTGGAGGCCGAAGACTTCGCCTGGGCGACCAGGGCCATTCTGGAGGTCGCCCGCGCGCGATGCGGCGGGCGCGTCGTCTCCTCGCTCGAGGGCGGCTACGAGTTGGAGGCCCTCGGCCGCTCGGCCGTCGCCCACGTTCGCGCCCTTCAGGAGCCCTGAGGGTGGCCAACGCCAACGGAGTTCTGGACCCGGCCGCGATGCCCGCCGCGCCCGACACCGCCGAGCGGCCCGGGGCGGTGATCCTCGCCCGCCACGGCGAGCCGGGTCTCTCCCGCAAGGTCAAGGTCAACGCCGCCGGCTATCGCCAGTGGTGGGCCGCCTACGAGGCGGTGGGCCTGGCCCCCGACCAGGCTCCGCCGGCCGGCCTGAAGGCCGCCTGCGAGAAGGCCGGCTTCATCGTCGCCTCGACCCGGCCCCGGTCGGTGGAGACGGCCAAGCTGCTCTCCCGCGGCAGGACTTTCGCCGAGGATCCGCTGCTCGTCGAGGCGCCGCTGCCGCCGCCGGCGCTGCCCGGCTGGATCAAGCTTTCGCCCCGGACCTGGGGCCTGCTCTCGCGGACCTGCTGGTGGTTCCTCGACTACCACGAGCACGAGACCCGGGCCCAGGCCCAGGTGCGCGCCGACGAAGCGGCCAGGCAGCTGGCGGCGCTGGCCTCGGGCGGCCAGGACGTCCTGGTCGTGGCCCACGGCTTCTTCAACGCCATGGTCGGCCGCGCCCTGATCCGCCAGGGCTGGCGCTGCATCGACGGCCGCGGCTACCGCTACTGGTCCGCGCGCCGCTACGAACGTCCGTGAAGGAGCCGCTGATGGCCAAGGCCGACGACATCGCCGATCTCTCCTTCGAGCAGGCCCTGGCCGAGCTGGAGCGGATCGTCTCGGAGCTCGAATCGGGCAAGGCCGAGCTCGAGCGCTCGATCGCCGTCTTCGAGCGCGGCGCGCGCCTGAAGGCCCACTGCGAAGCCAAGCTGAAGGCCGCCCAGCTCCGAGTCGAAAAGATCATCATCGGCCCGGGCGGTCTCGTAACCACCGAACCGGCGGAGTTCAGGTAGAGAGGAGCGCGACTTACCCCTCGCCGTGGGCGTCGACCCAAGGAACGAGCTGGGCCAAGACCTTGGTGAGCGCCGCGTCGTAGGCGGCGACGATCGCGCCCACCCGGTTGTCGGAGGCCGCCGCCTCGCCGACGAAGATCCTGCCGTGATCGACCCTGTCGGTGGTCTTGCCCAAGGCCGCGTAGACCTCGATCCGCACCGTCGGCGCGGCGTCGGGACCCGAGAGATAGCGGGCCTCGAAGGTCCTCACGTCGAGGGTTAGGCTGTAGTCGGCGCGGGTCGGCTCGCCCCGGGCGATGAGCCTGGCGGGAGCGCCCTCGAAGGCCCGCCCGACGGCCTCGTCGAACAGCGCCGCGGCCGGGCTCACCCAGCGGACGCCGGCGATGTAGGCGGTCTCCTCGCCGGTGACGGTCAGGATCCTCTCGCCGGCGGCGGCCGGGCTGAAGTCGAGGGTCCCCCGCGCCACGGTGAAGCTCGGCGCGGAGGACGCGGCGGCCGGGGCTGCGGTCTGGCCGAAGCGATAGACCTGCGCCGGCTTTTCCTTGGGGAAGACGGAGATACAGCCGGCGAGGCTGGCGGCGGCCAGAGAGAGGGCCACGGTCCGAAGGAAGCTCGAGAGCGGTCTCATGGCTTGACCTCGACTTGCTTGCCAGGGGGTTTGCCGATCAGCCCTTGGGGGCTCGCCTGAAGTTCGTTCAGCAGCTTGTCCAGATCGTCGCTGGTGCGATGGAGGCTGGAAAGGGTTCCGTTGAGCTGCGGCAGGCCGGTCGCGGCGAAGTCGGCGGTCGGGCCCTGGAGCCTTTCGATCATGGTGTGGAGCGCCTTGGACGTGGCTTGCAGTTCGGTGACCGCGTCGCCGATCTTGACGATGGTCTGCTTGCCGTTGGTCTCGACTAGGCCCTTGCTCGACTTGGCGAGGTCGCGGATGTTCCCCATCGCGTCCGTGGTGGTCCGAAGCGTCGTCTGGGCGTCGGCGATGATCGACTTGCGCTCGCGCAACTCGGCGGTCACCGACTGGACGTCGCTCAGGGTCGCGGTGATCGTCTTGATGTTCTCGTCGGACATGATCCGGTTGACCCGGTTCAGCGCCTCGACAGCCCGCTGAAGCACGGTCCCGCCGTTGGCCAGCAGGTCGGAGAGCGCGTCCCTCTGGCTGTGGAGAATGGGCACCACGCCTTCGGGAACGGTGTCCTTGAGGAGCGGCTTGGTGGCGGTGCCGGCGGTGATCTGGACGTAGTTGACGCCGGTGATCCCCTGCGGCTCCAGGGTGGCGTAGGAATCGGAGCGGATCGGAACGTCGGTCGTGACCCGCGCCCGGGCGATGACCAGGCGGGGATCCTTCTTGTCGAGGGAGAGGTCGGTGACGTCGCCGACCTTGATGCCGTTGAAGTCGACCTCGGCGCCCTTGGCGACGCCGTGGACCGGTCCGACGAAGACGATGTCATAGAAGTCGTACTGCTTGCTCCACTTGGCGCCGGTCAGCCAGACGATGAAGATCAGCAGGCCGATGACCAGGATCGTCGAGGCCAGGCCCACCAGAGCGTAGTTGGCGTTGCGCTCCATCTATCGTGCTCCCCCGCCGTGCATCCCGTGCGGCGCCGCCCCGGCGGCGCGGCCGCGGGGGCCCTGGAAATAGCTCTTGATCCACGGCTGGTCGGACTTGGCGACTTGCTCGACCGGCCCCATGGCCACGACCTTCTTGTCCGCGAGCACCGCTACTTCATCGGTGATCGTGTAGATGCTGTCGAGGTCGTGGGTGATCATCAGCACCGTAAGGTCCAGCGATTCCGAGAGATCGTGTATAAGTTCGTCGAAAGCCGCGGCGCTGATCGGGTCGAGGCCCGAGGTCGGCTCGTCGAGGAACAGGAGTTCCGGATCGAGCGCCAGGGCTCGCGCCAGGCTCGCCCTCTTGATCATGCCGCCGGAAAGCTCCGAGGGTTTCAGGGCCCCGGCGCCGGCGGGCAGGCCCGCCAGGGCGATCTTCAGGTCGGCCAGCTCTCCGATCTCCGACCTCGGCATCTCCGTGTGCTCGAACATCGGCGCGGAGACATTCTCCTTGACGGTGAGGTTGGACCACAGCGCGCCCTGCTGGAAGAGCACCCCCCAGCGCCGCTCGATCGCCGTCCACTGGCGGCGCTTGGCGTAGCGGATGTCCTGGCCGAAGATCCGCACCGAACCGGCGTCGGGGGCCTTCAGTCCGATGATGGTGTTGAGCAGCACTGACTTGCCGGCGCCCGAACCGCCGACGACCGCGACCACTTCGCCACGCGGCACCGTAAGGTTCAGGCCATCGTGGATGATCGTGTCGCCGAACTTGGAGACCAGGCCCCGCACCTCCACCGGGGGCGCGTCCATGTCCAGCGGATCCTCGGGCTCGGTGCTCATATGTTGAGCTTCATGTAGACGAGGGCGAAGATCGCATCGATGAGGATGGCGGCGAAGATCGCGTGGACGACCGCGGCGGTCACCCGCCGGCCCAGCGATTCGACGTCGCCGCCGACCTCCATCCCCTGACGGCAGCCGATGCCGGCGATGACGATCGCCATCACCGGCGCCTTGGAGAGGCCGACCCAGAAGTTGGTCGGGCCGACGTTGTCCAGCAGGCGCTGGAAGAAGGTGTCGGGGCCGATGCCGAGCGCGGTCGTCGCGACCATCAGGCCGCCCGCGAGCCCGGCCAGGGTCGCGATGAAGGTCAGCAGCGGGATCGTCAGCAACAGGGCCAGGAAGCGGGGAAAGACCAGGGCGTCGAAGGGGTCGACGCCGAGGACCTGCATCGCGTCGATCTCCTGGTTCATCTTCATCGCCCCGATCTCGGCGGCGAAGGCCGACGCAGAGCGACCCGCAAGCAGCAGGGCGGTGATGACGATGTTGAACTCGCGAAGCACGGCGATCCCGATCAGCTCGACGACGAAGACCTGGGCCCCGAAGGTCCGCAGCATGTTGGCGCCGAGCAGGCCCACCACCGCGCCGATGAAGAAGGTCGTCGTGGCGACGACCGGGATGGCGTCGAGACCGGCGCGCTCCATCAAATCGACCACCGCCGCCCACCGGATGCGGCGCGGGTTCCTGATCGCGCGGCCGACCGCGATCAGGAGGTGGCCGTTGAAGATCAGGGTGTCGAAGACGCTCAGGCCCACGTCCTCGACGCCGCGGCCGATGCGGGCGAAGAGCTGATAGAAGCTCCGCCGCCTGATGTGCGGGGTCGGCTCGGCCTGGGTGGCGGTACGGACCAGATCCAGCAGCCGCTCGATGTGCGCGGGCGCCAGGATGCGGCCAGGCTTGGCGCTCATGTCGGCGGCGCGCAGCACCCCGTAGGCGCCCGAAGTGTCGAACCGGTCGACCTGGTTGAGATCTAGGTCCACGCCCTGCGCGCCCTTCAGGACTTCGCCGAGGCGTTCGTTGGCCAAGCCCATCTCGACCGCGGTCCATTCGCCGAGCAGCACGGCGGTCTTGCCGCCCTCGCTCTGCTCGAGGCGGAAATCGGCGGGCTTGGTCATCGAACCGTCCAGCGCCGGGGCGCCGTCCGTCTCGCGGTTAGGATCACGCCTTCTGGAGCCATTTCACCCGACCACCCGACACCCTCGAGCCGCCTTGCAGGAGTCCCGGGCGCGCGTCAACTGAGCGTCCTCGCTCGAGGCGCGTGGGTGAGTCGAAGCAGGTTGGCCGCCCCCGGCGCGCCCAGGGGTGGGCCGGCGATGATCAGGATGCGGCCACCGGGGGGCGCGAGGCCGAGATCGGCGGCGAGGTGGGCCGCTTCGTCGGTCATCGCCGCTATGCCCCGAGGCTGCGACGCGGCCCTGGGCTCGACGCCCCAGACCAGGCAGAGGCGCCTGGCGACGTTCATGTCGGGGGCCAGGGCCAGGATCGGATGGCCGGGGCGCTCCCGCGCCAGCCGGCGGGCGGTGACCCCGGTCGTGGTGTAGGCGACCAGGCAGGCGGTGGAGCGCGTCCGCGCGGCGCGGGTGGCGGCGGCGATCAGGGCGTCGACGTCTTCGTCGGCCTCCTCGCCGTGTTCGGCGCGCATCAGGCTCGGCCACATCGGGTCGGCCTCCACCCGTCGGATCACCGCGTCCATCATGCCCACCGCCTCGCGGGGGAAGGCGCCGGCTGCGGTCTCCGCCGACAGCATAAGGGCGTCGGCGCCTTCGTAGACGCCGTTGGCGACATCCGAGGCTTCGGCCCTGGTGGGCGTCGGACTGGAACTCATCGAATCGAGCATCTGGGTGGCGATGATGACCGGGACGCCCCGGCGCCTGGCGGCCCGGACGATGGTCTTCTGGGCCACGGGCACTTCCTCGGGCGCCATCTCCACCCCCAGGTCGCCGCGGGCGACCATCAATCCGTCGCTGACATCGAGGATCGCCTCGAGGTCGCGCAGGGCGGAGGGTTTTTCGATCTTGGCCAGAATCGCGGCCCGGCCGCCGACCAGGCGGCGCAGGTCGGCCATGTCGGCGGCGTGCTGGACGAAGGAGAGGGCCACCCAGTCGACGCCGACGCGCAGGGCGAAATCGAGGTCGGCGCGATCCTTCACGGTCATCGCCGGGACCGGAATCCGCGCGCCGGGGACCGAGACGCCCTTGTGGTCGGAAAGGACCTCGCCGCTCGCCACCTCGGTGACCGCGAAGTCGTCGCCGGCCGAGACGACTCTCAGCCGGACCTTGCCGTCGTCCAGAACGACGAAGGCGCCGGGCTTCAGAACCCGGAGCACTTCGGGATGCGGCAGGCCGACCCGGCGCGAATTTCCGGGCGCGGGATCCAGGTCCAGGCGCAGGCGCTGGCCGGCGGAAATGGCGATCTGACCGCGGGCGAAGACGCCGAGGCGGAACTTCGGGCCCTGGAGATCGCCAAGGACGCCGAGTGGTCGGCCGACGCTCTCCTCGGCGGCGCGAACCGCTTCGAGGGCGGCGACGTGATCGTCGTGCGAGCCATGGCTGAAGTTCAGGCGAAAGACATCGACGCCGATCCTCGCCAACTCGGCGATCTTCGCCGCCCCCCGGCTCGCGGGTCCGACCGTGGCGACAATGCGGGTCCGGCGCTCGCGGATCATCGTCGCCAGCTCCTGGGTCGATCGGTCGCGGGCGGGCGCCCGCGGCTCAGGTCGAAAGGTCCTTGGCGGCCGCGTCCAGGCGGTCGCTGAGGGCGTTCAGAGCCTTGGCCGTTCGCCCGATGTAGTCCGCCGCCTCGTCCCAACGCCATCCCTCGATCGCCTCGCGCACCCCCGGGAGGGTCTTGGCGCCATAGCCGGTAAGCAGTCCGGGCGCGTAGACGAGGTGGACATACCAGGACCGACCGGGAAGGCCGCGCGGATCGGTCATCGCCTGCTCTGCGCCCTGGAGGATGGCGTTCGCCGCCGCCAGCCGCTCGGGCGAAGTTGGCGCGGCGCCCGCCGCCGCCTTGTCGAACGCCGCGGCGCTCGCCCGGAGCCTCGTAGCGGCGGCGGTCAGCGGCGCGAAGTCGAGCGTCGGGACCGGGCCTTCCGGCAGCGGGGCGGCCGACGGCTCGGTCGGATCGGCCGCAAGGGCGAAGGCCTTCTGGGCCAGGAGCCTGTCGAGGGTCGCGCTCCTCTCCCGCTCGCTGGCGACCAGCTTTTCGAGTTCCCCGACCTCTTCGCCGACGCGGGCGGCGAAGTTCGAGAACTGTAGCGGAATGAGATCGGCGTCGGCGGTCCGCAGGATCAGCCGGCCGCCGGTCTTGGCCAGCACCACGCCATAGACCATCCCCGGATCGCCGAACCGCTCGAAGTGCTCGAAGGTGTCGTAGGCCGAATGATAGACGCCGGACGATTTTCCCTCCCCGCCGTAGCCGAGGTTGATCGCCGCGACGCCCAGGTGCTGGACGAAGGCGGTGTAGTCCGATCCCGATCCCAGATCGCCCACCGGCATGTCGGCGCCGGCCGCCACCGCCTTGGCGGCGGCCTTGAGCTCTTCGTTGGCGTCGGGGGCGAGGGCTCTGACCTGAATCGCCGCCAGGGCGCGATCGTGGACGCTGGCGCCGGTCTCCGGGTCCTTCACGTCGGCCCCTGTCTGGTCGATCAGCCGTCGCGTCGAGTAGCTCGCCTGGGCCTGCAGGATTCCCCGGTCGTTGGTGTCGGAGTTGACGTAGAGGACGCCCTTGGCCTGGAGCTCCTTGGCGTGGGTTTCGGCCCATTCGGTGGACCCGAGAAGCCCCGGCTCCTCCCCGTCCCAGCTGGCGTAGACGAGTGTCCGCTTCGGCCGCCAGCCGGTCCGGGCCAGCGCTCCGATGGATTTCGCCTCCTCCATCAGCGCCGTCTGGCCGGCGAGCGGATCCTGGGCCCCGAACACCCAGCCGTCCCGGTGATTGCCGCGGATCACCCATTGGTCGGGCCACAGCGAGCCCTTCATCGTGGCGATCACGTCGTAGAGCGGCTTCTGGCTCCAGTCGGAGAGGACCAGCAGGTGCGCTCGTCCGGCCCCTGGCCCGACGTGATAGGTGATCGGCAGCGCGCCCCGCCAGTTCTTGGGCGCCACCGGCCCGGAAAGCGCCGCCAGGAAGTGCTGGGCGTCGCCCCAGGAGATCGGCAGCACCGGGATGTGGAGGATGGTCTTGGCCTCGGAGATCGGGATCCGCGGCGCGTCGGCGGTCGCCCCGATCCCCGGCGTCAGCGGATCGCCCGCCTCGACCGGCATGTCGAGAACCGAGCCACGCTGGATCCCGCGCTCGGGGCGCCAGGCGCCCCTCGGATAGGGGTCCCCGGCCCCGTAGCCGTCGTCGGCCGGGTCGGAATAGATGATGCAGCCCACCGCGCCGTGCTCCCAGGCGAGCTTCGGCTTGAGGCCGCGCCAGCCGGCGCCGTAGCGGGCGATGACGATCTTGCCCTTCACGTCGACTCCAAGCTGCTCGAGCGTCCTGTAGTCCTCGGGCATGCCGTAGTTGACGTAGACGAGCGGGGCCGTGACATCCCCGTCCGCGCCATAGACGTTGTAGCCGGGAAGCGCCCCTTGGGTGCGCGCGGAGGTGGCGTCGCCTGGGATCGGCGGTTCGACCAGCGTCGCCTTGAACGTCTCGGGCCCGACGAGTTCGAGAACCTCGTTCTTCGGCGTCGGGTAGAGGACGCTGAAGACTTCGATGTGGGCGTCCCAGCCCCAGGACTTGAACTGGTCCAGGGTGAATTCCGCGTTCTCCTTGTCGTGGGGAGAGCCGACCTGGTTGGGGAGCGCCGCCATCCGTCGCAGGCGCTCCGAGATGGCGGTCGCGGAGAGCCCTGAGTCAAAGCGCGCCTCCAGGTCCCTCTGGGCGCCCGCGCCCTCTGGGGAAAATCCCAGCATTGGCTCACCCTGGGCCGCCGCGCCGCCCGCGCCCGCCATCGCGGCGAGGCAGAGAAGATCTCGAACAGGTCGCATCACGCCTCTCCCTCGCATGTTGGTTCAGCCCTCGCCGCTCAGCCCTGGATCGACCAGCCGCCATCGACGGCGAGCGTCGCGCCGGTGATGAAATCCGAGGCGGCGCTGGCCAGGAAGACCGCCGGACCGGCGAAATCGGCGGCCTCGCCCCACCGGCCCGCGGGCGTGCGCGCCACGATCGCGGCGTCGAAACCCTCCAGGCCCCGCCGCGCGCCCCGGGTCATGTTGGTGGCGATCCATCCGGGCAGGAGCACGTTCACCTGGATGTTGTCGCCGGCCCAGGCGATCGCGAGGGACTTGGTGAGCTGGACGACGCCGCCTTTGCTGGCGGAATAGGCCGCCGAGTACCAGGCTCCGAAGATCGAATACATCGAGCCGATGTTGATGATCTTGCCGCCGCCACGGGCCTTCAGGATCGGGTAGGCCGCCTGCGATCCGGAAAAGACGCTGGTGAGGTTGGTGTCGATCACGCTCTTCCACTCGGCGAGGCTGAGATCCTCGGGTCTCTTGGCGATGCTGACGCCGGCGTTGTTGACCAGGATGTCGAAGCCGCCGAAACGCGAGGCCGCGGCGGCGACCAGGCGCTCGCCAAATCCCTCCGCCGTGACGTCGCATTCGAAACAATCGGCCGCGCCAAGGGCGCAGAGTTCGGCGACGGCGGCGGCGTTCTTGGCCGCGTCCCGCCCGGCGATCATGACCTGGGCCCCGGCCGCGGCCAGGCCCTTGGCGACGCCCAGGCCAATGCCGCCGTTGCCGCCGGTGACGATCGCCGTCTTGCCGGAAAGGTCGAAGAGGCTCACCCGGGCTCGACCCGGTAGCCGACGCGCGGGAAGTGGAGGTGGAGACGCCCCAGGATCGCCTCGTCGCGTGCGATCACCACCCGTTCGGCGTTGGCCGCCACGAGGGCGCCCACGATCGGGTCGCGCCCATAGTCGTCCGCGGCGACCATCACCTGGTCGCCAGGGGCGAGTCCGAGAGGGTCGTCCTTGTCGTTGGCGACGATGACAGCGGGCGAGCTCGTCCGCGCGATCTCCAGGGCCTCGGGGCCAGTGAGCTCGGTCCGGCGTCCGTGTCCAATCGCCGCCATCCGCCCGCGCCAGCCCTCGAGTCGGGCGAAGCCGGCGAGCAACTCGGTCGCGACATGGGGCATGGCGCCTGTGAGAAACCAGACGTTCATATAGGCCGCGATGTCTGCGACGCTGGCGGCCGGGCCGCCGAGGAACGAGCGTCCGTCGGCGAGCGCGTTTTCGATCCACGAGGCCTGGGCGCGCCACTGGCCGCGCGAGGCCCCGCCGGCGGCCTTCATGGCGGCGATGTCGAAGGGCCGCCCGGAGAGCCGTTCCCGGTCGGCGATGAACTCGGATGGAACCTTGTCGCCCAGCTCGCCGAAGATGATCGGCACCGTGGCCGCGAAGAAGAGCCGATCGGCCCAGATGTTGACCGCGTAGGCCGGACCCGCGGCCCCGGCCGGACCGGGCGACCTGCGCTCGATCTCGGCCAGGATGACCTGGCTGTCGCAGAAGACGTCGGCGCCGATCTGCATCACCGGCGCGCGCCGATAGCCGCCGGTGAGCGGCGTCAGATCGGGCTTGGGCATGATGTTCGGCGTGATCACCGAGCGCCAGGCCAACCCCTCGAGGCCAAGCATCAGGCGGACCTTCTCCGAGAACGGAGAGCGGTCGTAGTGGTGGAGAATGATCTTGTCGTGGGCGACCATGCCGGCTTTAGGCCGCCGGCGCCGGGCGGGCGCGCTGGTTGAAGAGCAGCTTCATCCGCCGTTCGCGTTCTTCGGGCGACAGGGCGGCGAAATCCTCCTGCGGACCGGCGGTCACCGCCATGCCGCGCTGAACCGCGGGCCGGGCGCCGATCTCGTCGAACCAGCGCTTGAAATACTTGAACTCCTCGATGTCCTGGCCTTGCGCCTCCCAGCTCACGGTCCAAGGATAGCTGATCATGTCGGCGATCGTGTACTCCTCGCCGGCCAGGTAGCGGCGATCGTAGAGGCGGTTGTTCAGGACCCCGTAGAGGCGGTTCACCTCGTCGGTGAACCGCCGCACCGCGTAGGACTGGTCGCCGCGCGTGTCGCCCAGGCGCCGGAAATGGCCGCTCTCCCCGGTCTTGGGGCCCTGGTTCGCCATCTGCCACATCACCCATTGGGCGACCTCGTACTTGCCGCGCAGATCGGTCGGCGAGAACTTCCCCGCTTTCTCGGCGATGTACATCATGATCGCCCCGGACTCGAAGATGGCGATCGGCGCGCCGCCGCCGGGAGGTTCGTGATCCACGATCGCCGGCATCCGATTGTTGGGGCTGATCGCCAGGAACGAGTCCTCGAACTGTTCGCCCTTGCCGATGTTGCAGGGGACGATGCGATAGGGCAGGGCGCATTCCTCGAGCAGGATGGTCACCTTCTTGCCGTTGGGCGTCGGCCAGTAGTGGAGGTCGATCATCCGGTCTTCTCCTGAAGTCTCAATAGGGCCGGTCGCCGATGATGGTCACCCGCTCCATCCGGCGCACGGCCGGCCAGTAGTCGGAGACCGCATAGTGCTGGCTCGAACGGTTGTCCCAGAAAGCGAGCGAGTGGGCGCGCCAGCGAAACCGGCACTGGTATTCTGGGATCGCCGCCTGGGCGTAGAGGTGGCGCAGGAGCGCGTCTGATTCCGCCTTGTCCACCCCGACGATGTGCTTGGTGAAGGCGGCGTTGACGTAGAGCGACTTGACGCCCGTCTCCGGGTGGGTGCGGACGATCGGATGCTCGACCATCGGGTAGGCGCGGTCGAAGGCGGCGATCTCCTCTTCGCTCTTGCCCGCCTTGCGCATGCCGTTGCGAAAGTAAGCGAAGTCGTGGACCGCGACCTTGTCCTCGATCTTCTCCTTCATCGTTTCGGAGAGGCCCTCGTAGGCGGCGCCCATGTCGGCGAAGAGGGTGTCGCCGCCGACCTCGGGAACCTCGAGAGCGTGGAGGATCGAGCCCAGCGACGGCTTCTCGCGCCAGGTGACGTCGCTGTGCCAGGTGTTCTCCCGCCCCCGACTTTGGCGGTCGTGGGTGAGGGCCAGGACCTCCGGATAGCCGGGTTTATGCGGGGCGAACGGGTGGATCTCGAGCTCGCCGAAGGCGCGAGCGAAATCGAGATGCTGCTCGGTGGTGATCTCCTGGTCGCGGAAGAAGAGGACCTTGTAGTCGAGCAGCGCGGCGCGCAGGGCCGCCAGCGTCGCTGGCGCCAGGCGCCGCGCCAGATCGAGTCCGGCGACCTCGGCGCCTATCACGGGGGTGAGGGGCGTGACGGCGATCACGGCCTGAAGATCGCGCACGTGCTCGTTCACGTCGAGACTCTCCCGGGAGGCTGGTGGCGGCGCTCCGCCCTGCGAAACCAAACTATCGCTTCGTCCGGGAAAATCCAGGCGCGGCCGCGCGCCTCGCTCATCCTTAACAAATCGTAAATTTGCCTGGACTTTTGCAGCGGAATGCGGGCAAATTGGCGAAGTTCCTGTCCGAGGGTTCGCCGTGTCGCGGCTGAAGCGTCTCGCTCCGTTCTTCCTCGCCGGGCCGATAAGCGGCCCGCTGCTGGCTGGCGTGGTGTTCAACTACCGCGAGGGTCGCCCGGTGCTCGGCACCCTCTACGCGATCGCGCTCGTCGAGATCACGATCTGCCTGCCCATCATCGTCGCCCACCTGGGCCTGAGGCTGATCTACTAGCCAAGCCGGCGTCGGTAGAGGGCGATCAGCCGCTCCCAGTGTCGCTCGGCCGCGCCCTTGTCGTAGGCGGCGCGCTGCGGGAACGCGAAACCGTGCTCGACCCCGCGATAGAGCTCGACCTCGGCGTTCGCGCCGTCCTCCTTCAGCGCCGCGCCAAGCGTCTCGACCATCTCCAGCGGCGCCCACGTGTCAAATTCGGCGCAAGCGAAGTAGAGTTCGGCGCTGGCCTTGGCCGCCATGCGATGGGGACTGTCGGCCTCGTCGGTGACCAGCCGGACGCCATAGACCGAAGCCGCAGCCGCGATACGCCCAGGGTGGCGGGCGGCGGCGTTGATCGCGTACTGGCCGCTCATGCAATAGCCAACGCATCCCACCGGTCCCGCCGCGGCGGCGTCGGCGTCGGCGAAGGCGATCAGCGTGTCGGTGTCGTCCATGATCATCGGGATCGTCAGCGAGCCCATCAGCTCGCCCATCCGCTTTCGCGTCGCCTGTGCGTCTTCGCCCGTCAACGGGCCAAGCTCCATGACCCCTGAGCGGTAGTAGAGATTGGGCAGTATGACGTAGTAACCGACGCTCGCGAGCCGCCGGGCCATGTCGCGCAGCTCCTCGCGAATGGCCGGGGCGTCCATATAAAAGAGGATCGCCGGATGAGGCCCCTCACGCTCGGGGTGGACGATGAAGGTCGTCGTCGCGCCCGCCTTCGTTGGAATGTCGATCTGCTTCTCGATCATGCGCGCCTCGCTCCTTTTCTCGCCGTCACGATCCAGCTTGCCGAGTCGAGCAGAACTCGTCCGCCAGAGAGATGCTGCGCCAGCGCCTCGCGCACGGCCTGCTCGACCTGGGGGGTGAGCTGCGGCTGCTCCCGCAGCGCCGCGCCCAGCGGTCCGATACTGAGGGCCGTCCGCACCGTCTGGTCGAGGTCGCCCGCGCCGATCGCCAGGTCGTGGGCATGAAGCTCGATCTCGCCGAATCCTGCCTGGGCCAGGATGCCCTGGATCTTGTCGGCTGCGGCGAAGGCGAAGGGGCCCGGCGCGTCGGGATCAGGCCTAGCCGGCGGGGCGGCGAGGAACCGCGCCGCGGCGGCCAGGGGCGCCGTCATGAAGGGATTGAGCTCCATCGCCCGCCAGCAGACGAAAGCGAGCCGCCCTCCCTCGGCGAGGCCGGCGCTGATGATCCGAAAGGCGGCCGTGGGGTCGGAGAAGAACATCACCCCGAATCTTGAAAAGACCGCCTCGGCCCCGCACGGCTCGAAAGGGTGGGTCTGGGCGTCCGCGCGCAGAAAGCGGGCCCGCGCCTCGCCAGCCTGCTCGGCCCGGCGCACGGCCACCGCCAGCATCGGCGCCGAAACATCGACGCCGAGAGCCTCGCCCGACGGACCAACGCGCCGCGCGAGTTCCAGGGTCGTCTGACCACATCCGCAGCCGATGTCGATCACACGCTCTCCGGCGAAGGGGGCGAGGGCGTCCATCGCGCGCCGGCCCAGCGGTTCGATCTGCCGATCGAGGTTCTCCTGCAAGGCCGCCCAGGTCTCGCCGGCGGTGGCGTTCCAGTAGTCGATCTGATCGGCGTTGGTTAGGCCGGTGTCTTGTTCTGCGGTCACCATGGGTCTTCCGGCAGGCTCTCGGTCGGGTGTTTCTGCTTGCTTCCGGCCGCGACCACAAGGCACTGACGAAGGCGCGTCATTCAGCGGGGAGATACTTCGGATGATCGGCTATGTGACACTGGGCAGCAACGACTTCGAGAAGGCGAAGGAATTCTACGACGCCGTGCTGGCCGAGGTGGGCGGCAAGAGGGTGATGGGGTTCGAGCGCATGCAACTCTGGGGCTCACGCCCGGGATCCGGGATGCTCGCGGTCTGCGAGCCCTATGACAATAAGCCGGCCACCGTAGGCAACGGCGTCATGCCGGCCCTGACCGCGGCCTCGAAAGAGGCCGTCGACAAGACCTACGCCAAGGCCATGGAGAAGGGAGCCACCGACGAGGGCCCTCCCGGACTGCGCGGCGACACCTTCTACGGCGCTTACTTCCGCGACCTGGACGGCAACAAGATCTGTGTCTTCCACTCGGGCTGACCTACGGACGGTAAGGGGAAAGGTCGATGCCGGGGTAGCGGGCTGCGACGTCCGCGAGAGTCTGGTCGTTCCAGTAGTCGGCGCCGGGCGGCGGCCAGCCGAAGAGATCGCGCTCACGCGGCGTCATCCGGATCAACGCCTCGGTCATGCCCTCCATGTCCGCGTGGTTGGGCCAGCTCATCTTGCCCATCCAACGCCAGCCGTTCTCCTGGAAGTCGACCAGCATGACGAAGCGCGAACGCCCGGGCGCCTTGAAGTCCGAGCCCCGGTGAAGGACGTCGGTCTTGTAGATGAGCAGGCTGCCGGCGGGCGCGACGGCGCTGACCTCCCGGTCGAAGAGGGCGCCGAAGGGCTGTTCCTTGGGAATGAGCGGAATATCGCGGGATTGCGACAGCGGGACAATCTTGGTCGGGCCGTCGGCTTCGGTCACGTCCGAGAGCAGGATGAAGGTCGTCATCTGCACGTGGCGTCCGTCCTCGCGCGGCACAACCAGGGTGTGGTTGCCGAAGTCGCGATGGTGTCGCTGGTCGTAGTTGATCGCGCCGGCGTACTTGGCCCAGAGCTCGACCTTGTAGATCTCGATCTCCTCGGCGCCGAGGAACCTCTCGGCCGCGTCGACCAGATCGGGATAGACGGCCACCCTGTTGAGATCCCAGGAGGGATAGGGAAAGAACCTCAGGCCGGAAAACTGGCTCCGCCCGAAGCGCGGATACTTCGTCGGATCGGCGAAGTAGTCCTCCGGCCTTGGATAGATGCCCCAGAGCGCCTCCTGCGCCGCCAGAAGGGTCGTCGGATCAAGGAATCCCTCGACAATGGTGAAACCCTGGTCCCAGACCTGGGCTAGATGGGCGTCGTCGACCCGCATGCAATTCTCCGCTCGAGGCCGCCTATCCTGTCGCGAAAGAACCGCGAATGGGACCCCTTGGGCGAGAAATGTCGGCGCCTGGGGCCAGAATCGCCGCCGTGGGCGTTGTGGTCGCTAGGAAAGGTCGATTGAAGGACGCCATGATCAAATTCACCCGCCGGCGGGCGCTCGAGGCCGCGCTCCTCGTTGGCTTTCTGGGCCAGGTCGCCGCGTTCCCGGTCCAGGGTCAGAGCGCCGATCCGGCCGCGGTTCAGATCGAGGCCTTTCACGGGGCCCTCCTGGAAACAATGAAGGAGGGTCCGACCCTCGGCGCCAAGGGCCGTGATCGCAAACTGACGCCGGTGGTCGAACGCGCCTTCGATCTTCCGCTGATGACCCAGTTCGCCGTCGGCCCCTCGTGGGCGGGCATGGCGGAGGCCGACCGCCGCGCCCTGATCGACGCTTTCACTCGCCTGACGGCGGCGAGCTACGCCCATAATCTGACCCGCTACAGCGGCGAGAAATTCACCATCGATCCGGCGGTCCAGACCCGAGGCGCAGACAAGGTCGTGCAGGCGCATCTGATCCCCACCCACGGCCAACAGGTGAGCATCGCCTACCGGATGCGCCAGGGCGGCGGGACGTGGAAGATCGTCGACGTCTACTACGGGGCTGTCAGCCAGCTCACGACCAGGCGCGCCGATTTCGCCGCGCCCTTGGCGTCGGGCGGGGCCGCGGGACTGGTCGCCCACCTCGACGCACTTGTCGCAAAGCTCCTCGCCTAGCCGCGGTCCTTCGGCGGCGGGCCCATCAGGGCCGGCTGGAACAGGAGGGCCGAAACGAGGGTCCAGATGAGCGAGATCATCAGGATCTTGCCCATGCTGGCGGTGCCGGGGTGGCTTGAGGCCCAGAGGCTGCCGAAACCCGTGGCCGTCGCCAGCGCCGAGAAGAAGATCGCCCGCGTCAGGCTCGACTGGAGCAGATGCGCGCCGCCCGATCGCCAAGCCATTACGAAATAGATGTGAAAGGCGACCCCGATCCCGAAGAGCAACGGCAGGGCGATGATATTGGCGAAGTTCAGCGGCTGACCGATGACGACGCAGCTTCCCATCGTCAGCAGTCCGGTGAGGACGATCGGCGCCATGGTGATCGCGACGTCCCGCACCCGGCGCAGGACGAAGAACAGAAGCGCCGTGATGACGATGAACGAGAGCACGCCGGCCTCGACGAAGGCGGTGGCCACGGTTCGTCCGCCCTCGCGCACGTCGATTGGCGTACCGGTGGCCGTCGGCGCGACCTTGGTGACGGCGTCGATGAACCTCGTCAGGACGCGGTTGTCGTTCGGGTTGCCCTTTGGGATGACAGACACGCGGGCCCGGCCGTCAGGGGCGATCCAGTCTTTGCGCACCTCGGCGGGAAGGGTGGCTAGGCTCACCGGTCCGGCCTGCAGCAGGCTCCTTGTCTGCTCTAGCAAGGTACTCAGACCGGGCATCAGCGCCCGCGAAGCCTGACCCCGCACCGGCGGCCCGGCGGCGGCCAGCCAGTCGAGGTCGCCGGCGAGCCGGAGGGTGTCGCCGGCTGATAGCCCCGAAGAATCGGCGGCGGCGGCGCGCAGATCGCTCGCGGTCTGGCGCAGGCTGGTCACTGTTTCGGCGTCTGTCGGCGGCGGTGCGACGACGAGGGGATCCAGGGTAAGGTCGAGCAGGTTTGCGGCGTCGGCGATGGCGGCGAGTTTGGCCGGCTGGTCGCCGGGCACGAGGTTCGAGATCGTGCGGACCTCCCGCACCTCCGGCAGGCCTCGCAGCTTGGCGGCGAGTGCGTCGGCGCTGCTCAGCGAACTCGAAACGATCTCGATGGCGGACATCGACTCCTCGGGATCGGAGTTCAGATCGAGGAGAGTCGACACCGACTCGGTCCGGGCGCTCTTGAGGTGCAAAGGGTTGAAGTCGAAGCGTAGCCAGGGAAGCAGCGCGAGCGAGGCGACGGCGGCCACGAGGGCGGTCTGGAGGACCAGGCGGCGGTGACCCAGGATGAAACCGTCAAGTCGTTCGAGTCGGCGAGCGTCCTCGAAAGCCGCTCGCCTGGGCGGCGACATCAGCGTCACCAGGGCCGGCAGGAGGGTTAGATTGAGCCCCAGGGCGATGAACATGCCTAGCCCCGCGATAACCCCAAGCTGCGAGAGGCCGACATAGGCGGTTGGCGCGCAGGAGAGGAAGCCGCAGGCGATCGCCGTCGCCGCCAGGGCCAGGGAACGACCCATCCCCATCGCCGTGGCGACAAGGGCGCCTGGAACGCTCGCGCCGGCGTCGTGCTCGGTGCGAAAGCGGACGCTGAACTGGATTCCGAAATCAAGTCCCAGGCCGACGAAGAGCGGGATGAAGGCCACGGAGATGACGTTGAACTTGCGGAATATCAGCAATCCGAACGCGCCCGCGACCACCAGGCCGACGATCATGGTGACGAGGATGGCCAGGATCAGCCGTCGCGAGCGAACCGCCAGCCACAACATGGCGAGGATCGCCGCCAGGGCGATGGTTGCGATCAGGCCGGCCCGATCGGAGAGGGTCGCGAGTTCCTCATCCTCGAGCGGCGTTGGACCCGTGAGACGAACCCTGACCCCATGCGCTGGATCGAGCCCCAGGGCGCGGGCGGCGCTTCGGATGAACAGCGTGGGCCGCGCGCCGGCCTGAAGCTGATCGTAGTCAAGCGTCGGGCTTACCAAGATGAAGCGACGCAACTCCCGTGGATCGGGCGCGTTGCCCGTGATCATCCCGCGCCACGAGAACGGAGCTGGGCGTCCAGCGCGCAGCTGCTCGAGGGTGACCGCCAGGGCGCGGATCGGCCGGCCGAGATCGGAGAGCTTGGCTTGGCCGCCGCCAACGCCCTGAAGGGTGGTCGACAGCGTCGACATCAGGCCGCGCAGGCTGGGATCGGCGGCCAGGGGGCCCAGGAATGGCTGGGCGGCGATGAGCTGATCGAGGTTCGAGCGAACGTCAGTCAGAGGTTCGTAGAGAAGGCCCTCGCGGGTGAAGAAACCTTCGTCCGGTCGGTCGACCCCGTGGAACAGATCCGGCCGACCTCGCAACTGGCTAGCCATGCCCTTGGCCGCTTCTTCGGCGAGTTCCGGCGTTGCGGCGTCGATCACGATCACGATCTTGGCGCCTTGCGGCTGGAAGAGGCGATTGTAGACCGCCTCGCGCTGGCGCCAGGGCAGATGCCTGGAAATCAGCTGATTGGTGTCGGTCGTCATCGAGAAGCGGGCCCCGAAGAAGGCCAGAGCCGCCAACCCCAGCAGGATCCCCAGCGCTGCCACGAGCCGCGGCCGAGCGCTGGAGAAGGAGACCAGCCGACCTAGGAAGCCCGCAGCCCCGTCCGCCTGGCCGCTCGGCGTGGTCAAGAGGTCGCTCCACCGTATCGTCGGGTTGGTTGCGCCACCCGCGGGCGGGCGGATAGAGCATTGCGGAGGTTCCCTGTCCAGCGCATCGGCGATGCGCAAGAAGGCGGCGCTAAAGGGCCGCGCGAAAGGTCGAGATGAAGGGCAAGAGCGTCATTGTCACCGGCGCCTTCGGGGTTCTGGGGACGGCCGTGGCCGCCGCGCTGGCGTGCAGCGGCGCCGAAGTCTCGGCGATCGATCGGGCGACTGAGCCGTCTGCGGGCTTCGACGAGGCGCTGGGCGACGGCGTTTTTGTGGTCGGCGGCTGCGATCTGACCGACGTCGCCGCGGCGGCCCGCGGGGTCCGGTCCGCCGTCGAGCGTTTCGGCCGCCTCGACGCGCTGATCAACATCGCCGGCGGCTTTGCCTGGGAAACCGTGGCCGGGGGCGATCCAGCGACCTGGGATCGCCTCTGGGCGATGAATGTGAAGACCTGCGTCAACACCTGCCGCGCCGCGATCCCGCACCTGGAGCGGTCGGGCGGCAGAATCGTCAACATCGGGGCAGGCGCAGCGGTGAAGGCGGCCGCGGGGATGGGCGCCTATGCGGCCTCCAAGGGCGGCGTGCATCGCCTCACCGAAGCTCTGGCCGAGGAGCTGAAGGGCAAGGTCGCGGTCAACGCGGTGCTTCCCTCGATCATCGACACGCCGATGAATCGCGCCGACATGCCCGGCGCCGATCCTTCCAAGTGGGTTTCGCCAGGCGACCTCTCTGAGGTCATACTTTTCCTCGCTTCCGACACGGCCCGAGCCGTCACTGGCGCGCTTGTCGCGGTCAATGGTGGCGTCTAGGCGAGGGAGGAACGCCTGAGCCAACCCCCAGCGTCTCTGGAGTCAGAATGCGCCGCATCATACTCGTTGGCTTCTGCCTCGCCGTTTCGCTCCCTGGCTTGCCGGTCCAGGCCAACGCGGCGGCGGTCAGTCCGCCCGCGCCGGCGCACGCCAAGGGAGATCCCTTCGAGAGCTTCAACCGCGCCAATTTCACCGGCACCCGGAGCCTGCAAAAGTTGCTCCGCCCGTTCCTGGCCCTCTATCGAGCCCTGACTCCCGGAGTGATTGGCAAGGGCATCCACAACGTGCTGGTGAATCTCAAGGAGCCGGTGGTCGTTCTCAACGACCTGCTCCAGCTGCGCGTCGGCCGGGCGGGCGAGGCCGGGGCGCGGTTCGCCTTCAACTCGACCATCGGCATCCTGGGACTGATCGACGTCGCCGGCGCCGCTGGTAATCCCCATCACGACAACGGCTTTGGCACCACGCTCGGCCATTACGGCGTCGGACCTGGGCCGTACCTTTTCCTGCCTTTGCTCGGGCCGACCGACATTCGCGACGTTATTGGAAGCGGCGCCGATCTGGCGGCGAGCCCGGTGCGCTACGTGCAGTTCCCGTACGATGTGACCATCAACATCGGTGTTCTCGTGTTCGGGGGACTGGACACATTCGCGAATTCAGAAAACCAGCTCGACGCCCTGATCGCCGAGTCGGCCGATCCCTACGCAAGCCTCCGCTCGGCCTACCTGCAGAACCGGGAGGCGCAGATCCATGGGAACAGCGCGCCAACCGTCCTTCCGGACCTGGACGAGTTGGACACTCCCGCGCCACCGGCCACCCCGACCTCGCCGACTGCGCCCGGCCCGTCCGCCGATCTCCCCGTCCCAGGCCCGATTCAGCCGGCCGCCCTCGACACTGCTCCGGCGCCCGCGGCGGCCTCCAACGACAACACCGCGCCGCCGAGCGAGGATGCCGCGCTCGACGCACCGATCGCCACGGCGATTCTCTAGCCGAATCAGCCGACTCTCAGGAGGAGCGGCTGGCGCGGTTCACTAGGCGCCGGCCTTCGACGCCCTGCCAGATGACGAGAGCCGGCACGCCCACGGCCAGGGAGGCCGCGCGCTTGATCAGCGAGACTGCGACGGCCATGTCGGCGGGAAGGCCGAAGACCGGGCCGATGAGGCCGTAAGCGGCCTCCTGCACGCCCATCGCCATCGGAGCGAGGAAGCCGGCGGTGCGGACGGCGCCAACCAGACTCTCGATCGCCAGAACCGCGCCCAGGCCGATCGCGAGACCCGCGAAGCGCAGAGCGAGCCAGACGCCGACGGCGTTGGCCACCCATGCGCCCAGATGCAGGACGATGCTGGCGACTACGCCCACGGGCCTCTCGTAGACCCCGTCCAAGGCCCGGCCGAAATCGGCGACGTGCATCACGAGGGCGGGGAAGAAGCGCTCGGCAAGCCGCCCGATCAGGCCCGACGACCGGCGCTGGAGGATGACGAAGCCTGCGGCCGCGACGATCGACAGGGCCAGACCCGCCAAGGCCGCGCCGAACAGGGCCCCGTGCAGCGAACGCGCGCCGAGCGCGGCAGTGAGCAGGGCGATCCCGACGGTCGCGAAGCCGATCTGGGCGATGAACTCGGTGGTGACATCGACGACGGTCGTGGAGGCGGCGGTCGTCGCGGAAATCCCCTGGAGCACCGCGGTTCTGGCTCCCATCACGTAGCCAGCGAGCTGGGTGAAGGGCAGAAGATCCCCGCCGGCGTCCCGGACGATGCGGGCGAGAAAGTAGATTCGCCAACGGCGAGGCGGCGAGCGAGGGGCAAGGACGAGCCAGGCGGCGCCCAGGAGCGAAGCGGGAAGCGCCGCGTAGACGACGAGAAAGGCGAAGCCCCTCCAGCCAAGCAGCGCCAGCGCCGAGAAGACGGCGTGAAAACCGATGTAGCCGATGACGCCGGTGGCGAGCGCCAAGCCGACGAGGCCGGCGGCGATGACGCCGAATCTGGCTTTGGACCGCAGAACCGCCGGCGGCGCCGGGCCGTTCACGCCAGAGGCCCACGCGCGCTGGCGAAATCGGAGAAGCCGCCGCGCGGGGTTCCACGGGCCGCCCGGCGCACACCCGGATCGACGGTGGCCGCGAGCTCCTCGGCGTAGCGATAGCCCTTGGCGGCGCCGTCGAAATCTCCGTCGGTCGCTGGGTGCAAGTAGATCTCGGTAAGGCCGTCGGGCAGGCGCGCGATAAGCGCGGCCAGGCGGTTGGCGGTCATCGCTCCGCTCCATTGCAGACCAAAGACCTGGTCGGGGACAAGGATGCCGCGGCGGAGAAAACGCCTTCGCGCCAACGACGACCAAAACTGGGCGACGAGGTTGGCGCCGTGGCCACGGCCCGGTTCGATCTCGCCCAGGGTGGCGCCCGGTTCAAGGGGAATGCGGATCGCCGTCATTCCGTGGCGCGCGCCCACGCGAAGGACGGCGCCGGCGATGGTTGGGTGAAGATGAAAGTGCTTGTGGGCGTTGACGTGGTCCAGGGTCAGACCGGTGGCGGCGAAGGCGTCGAACTGGGCGTCGATCTCGGCCTCCAACTGCCGCCGCGCCCCTGGATGGAAGAAGATTCGCGCACCCGCTCCGACCATGTCGTTGCGGAAGCGCCCCTGGCTGTCGACAAGATAGGACGTCTGCTCCGGCGGCAGGATCGGCCGGCCACCGACGAGGACCAGGTGCAGCCCAACGCGCAGGTTTGGGAGCCGCCGGGCTCGCTCGACCGCGTCGGCGGCGGCCAGGCCGCCGACCATCAGGCTGGCGGCCGTGAGCACGCCTTCCCGATGCCCAAACTCGACGGCTTCGTTGACCTGCCGACTGACGCCGAAATCATCGGCGGTGATGATCAGGCCCCGGCCGCCAGCGCCGAACCCTTCGCTTCCGAGCGTCCGAAGGCGCACCCCTCAAGCCGCAGCTCCGCGACGCTCCTTGAGAAAAGCGAAGAATTCGACTCCCTCTCGCAGCCGGCGCTTCATCATCTCTGGGCTGCGCACCATCTCGGAGACGATCGAACCGATCTTCCCGGGTCGGAAATAGAAGCGTTTGTAGAAGGTCTCTACCGAGCCGAAGATCTCGGCGTGGCTCAGATGCGGGTAATGCAGGGGCGCGATCTGGATGCCGTGATCGTCGACGAGTTCGGCGTTATCGGCGTCGAGCCAGCCGTTCTCCACGGCCTGGTCGTAGAGGAAGGTGCCGGGATAAGGCGCGGCCAGAGAGACCTGAATGGTGTGCGGATTGATCCTGGCCGCCCAGCGCACCGTCTCGTCGATAGTCTCTCGGGTCTCGCCGGGCAGACCGACGATGAAGGTGCCATGGATGGTGATGCCGAGTTTGTGGCAGTCGGCCGTGAACCGCTCGGCGACCTCGACCCGCACGCCCTTCTTGATGTTGTAGAGTATCTGCTGGTTCCCGCTCTCATAACCCACGAGCAGCAGGCGCAAACCGCCCTCCTTGAGCACCTTGAGGCTCTCGTAGGGAACGTTCGCCTTGGCGTTGCAGGACCAGGTGACCCCGAGCTTGCCGAGCTCGCGGGCGATCGCCTCGGCGCGGGGCAGGTCGTCGGTGAAGGTGTCGTCGTCGAAGAAGAACTCCTTGACCTGCGGGAAGGCCTTTTTGGCCCAGGCGATCTCCTCGATCACGTGGCCGACGCTTCGAGTGCGGTAGCGATGGCCGCCGACCGTCTGGGGCCAGAGGCAGAAGGTGCATCGCGATTTGCAGCCACGCCCGGTGTAGATCGAGATGTAGGGGTGCTTGAGATAGCCGATGAAGTAGTTCTCGATGGTGAGATCGCGCTTGTAGACCGGCGTCACGAAGGGCAGCTCAGGGTTGTGAACGATCACGCCGGAGGGATTGCGCCAACTCAGGCCCGGGATCTTCGACCACTCGATATCGTCGGCGACGTCCTTGATGGTGAAGTCGAACTCGTTGCGAGCGACGAAATCCACCGCCGGCGCCGATTTGAGGCTGCCTTCGGCGTCCACCGCGACCTTGGCGCCGATGAGACCGGCCTTCAGATTGGGATTCTCGGACTTCAGCGCCTCGATGGTCTTCACGTCCGAGGCGAAGGAGGGCGTCGAGGTATGCAGGACCGCCATGTCGTAGCCCCGCGCGATCGGAAGGATGTCGGCGAGGCTCTGATGGTGGGGCGGGGCGTCGATCAGGCGGCTGCCCTCCACCAGGGCCGCCGGCTGAGCGAGCCAGGTTGGATACCAGAACGACCTGATCTCCCGCCTGGCCTGGTAGCGGGAGCCCGCGCCGCCGTCGAACCCATCGAACGAAGGCGCCTGCATGAAGAGGGTGCGCATCAGAACCTTCCTTACAGATTGGACAAGGCGCCGTCTCGCCCTACGCGAAACCGCCTCCCGCCCCAGACCACGACGTTGCTGAGGAAGCTGGCGATGAAAACGATGAACGCCAGGAGGTCGCTCGCCGGAACGAGCCACCATGGACCCGCCCGGGTGCGCATCGCGGCGTCGATATGAGACTTTGATCCGATCCGCGCCACCAGAATGGCGAAAATCAGGCCGAGGCAGGCGGGCTGGAAGCCGAGCATGGCCGCGCCGAGGAGCGCGAGGGGCAGCGGATGGGTGATGCCGCTGCCGGAATAGCCCACGGGGTCGATCAGGCGGACGGTGCGCGCCCAACGGATTTCGTGGTCCATGAACGCCTGGAAACTGTCCTCGGCGCAGGTGTGGGTTACGAGCTTGTGCGCCAGGACGACGCCTAATCCCTGCTGCCGCACGGCACGGCCGATCTCGTAATCATCCGCGAGGCAGTCGGAGAAGCGGGCGAAACCACCGATTCGCTCCAGCAGCGACGCGGCGAGGGCGATGCTCGGACCAAGGCACGGCCGGGCCAGACCAAGACCCAGCCCCAGGACCACGCTCGGAGCGAATCGATAATCGATTCCCATCGCCGACAGCGTCGACCAGAGCCCTTTGACGCCTCGACCGTGGTACAGGCAGGTGACCGCGCCCACGCCCGGCCCTCCCAGTTCGGAAACAAGGCATCGGAGGTAGTCGCGAGACGCCACGACGTCGGCGTCGCTCAGCACCAGGACGTCCCAGCGCGCCCGCCGCGCCATGTTGATGAGGTTGGAGACCTTTCGGTTCGCACCGTGCAGCGTCTCGTCGACGACGAGCACGATGTCGAGATCCGGGTGCCCGAGCCGGAGCCGCTCCACTACCTCGATAGCCGGGTCGGCGGGATCCTGGACCCCCAGAACGATTTGGACCACTCCGGGGTAATCCTGTTGGCAAAAGCTCTCCAGCGCGACTCCCAGGCCTGACGTGG
>Ga0302325_10003561_pt1 | contig 36633 bp, 31 predicted proteins | sample Palsa_T0_2_FD_201948 | JGI IMG/M metagenome (GOLD analysis project Ga0302325, IMG submission 201948) | Peat permafrost microbial communities from Stordalen Mire near Abisko, Sweden - Palsa_T0_2 | ecosystem: Environmental > Terrestrial > Soil > Palsa > Peat permafrost | place: Sweden: Abisko...
CGATAGTCCGCTCCCGGTTGCACGATGAAATCGTGTTCGAGCATGCGCTGGTTGCCGTAGAAAAGCAGATCGACGCCCGGGTACAAAGATTTGTAACGAACCTGCGAGTAATTCTCGATGTTCGTCCGCCATTTCACGGGATCATTGCCCAGAAAATAATTGCTCCTGCCCGGCTGAATAGCCAGCGGCAGAAGCTCGGCGACAGGGTTGCCGTTGGCGAAGCGAATCTTGAGTTCGTCGGAGCGCTGGCCGGCGGGATTTTTGCCATCCTTCGTGCGCGGCTTGGCCACCAGGCGCAGCACCGCTTGATCCCGTTCAAGCATCAGCATCTGCCCCGGACGAATGACATAGAAAGAGGATTGAATCGCTCGCCTGTCCGCGGTTTGGTTCGAAAGCTAATGGCAGTTCCCCGTAGTGCTGCGCAACGGAAGGCGCAGTTGGCGACGACTGCGTAGCGGCCACAGTCGCGTTTTTTTCGGGCGATTGGGCCCGCGAAGGCACTGCCGTGGCGAAAAACAGCGCAATCGCGCAAACGCATGCAAGCAGAAGGCGATTCAAGGTGCGCACGAGGGATCTCCCTGTACAGCTATGGGTGTAGGCGTGAGAAACAGAGCGCTGCCAAGCGGCGAATGGCAGCCCCATTTCGGAGCGTAAGCTAGACGCTATGTAACTGTTTGTCAAGTATCAAAAACGAGACAAAAAAGATTGTGACGGTACTAGACCGTCACTATTCCCAGACGCCGCGCCAAGTTTTTTGGGGGGAGGTCGATCTCGAGGCTCTGGTCGCGCGTCTACAGGCTCGCGTTCCGGCGGCACCAATATTCGAGGACTTGCAGATTGTGGCAACCGATCGAGGGGCCGTTGCGGCGGCGGCCGGGGCTGGGTGGATCGCCGAGCAGCAAGTCGCCGCGGCGAATGAAAGTTGGCTGGGAGGCCTGGACTCGAACCAGGATAAGCAGATCCAGAATCTGCTGTACTGCCAATTGTACGACCTCCCAACACGGTGAACGGAGGGCTTCACTGAGGCGCATCGCCAGCTTTGCACTTGCTCTAGTCCCGCACAGACTCGTGCATCGCGACTGGCGCAGTCGTAAATTATAAGGCCAGAGCCGCGCTCGTTTCCAGCTTTATCCGCGAATTCCGATGACGCAAAGGGCTGTTCATTTCGCCGATATCTGCCTACTATGGGCGTACAGGACACCGGGAAGGCGAGAGGGGCCAATTGAAACGAAATGCGCCGTTGATCGCAACGCTGGCCGCGAGCCTCGCGCTGCTGGGATTCAGTTCCACGAAGCTGCTGTTCAGCTGGGTGAACCCAAATTATTCCGGCGGGCAATTTAAGAAGATTCTGGTGCTGGCGCTCAACGGCCGGGCGCGAGTTCGCGCCGAATTTGAAGACCAGTTTTCCGCGGCGCTGGCGCAGCACGGAGCCGAGGCGATTCCCAGCTATTCCCTGCTGCCGCGGCCGAACGGCACACCGATCGACGTGAATCAGCTGCGCGACGTGATTCAAGGGCAGAACATCGACGCGATCTTCGTGTCGCGATTGATTAAGTACACGAAAACCGTGACGAACATTCCCGGGCAGGCCTACACGCCGTATCCCTACTACGGAACGTTTTACGGTTATTACACCGAGGTCTACCCGGTGGTGTACACGCCCGATTACCTGCAAGTGGACAAGACCGCGCAGATCGAGACGAACTTCTATTCCACCGCGAAGAAGGACGGAGAGCTGATCTGGACCGGCACCAGCGACACGGTCAACCCGCGCACGCCGACCAAGGGCGTGGATGCACTGGTGAAGGTCTTGATTCAAGAGCTTCAAAAGCAAAAAATTATTCAGTGAGCGCGCCGAAGACAGCAAGACTATAATGAAAGTGTACGGGTCAAGCGGAAGTGCGCGTGGCGCGTGCGGCAAAACGATTCGCGAGCGCCCGGCTGAATTCGAAAATCCAAGAGAAGCAGGCATCAAAGGAGTGCGATGTTCCCTGAAGAAATGGTTCGACCGTTCCGCGAAGAATTGACGAATATTGGTTTTCGCGAGTTGCGCACGCCTGCGCAGGTGGATGCCGTGCTGAAGAACGAAAAAGGCACGGTGCTGGTGGTGGTGAATTCGGTATGCGGATGCGCGGCGGGAAAGGCGCGCCCGGCGATCGCGGCGGCGCTGCGTCAGGGCGCGCGCCCCGAAGTTCTCACCACGGTTTTTGCGGGGCAGGATCCGGACGCCACCGCGCAAGCGCGCAGCTACTTCACGGGCTACGCTCCCTCGTCGCCGTCGATTGCGTTGATGCGCGACGGGAAATTGCAATACATGATGGAGCGCCACCAGATCGAATCGCGCGACGCTCGCGCCATTGCCGAAGACTTGACCCGCGCGTTCAGCCAATTCTGCGCGCCAGCCAGCACCGTAAAAACCACAGCCTAGGGATTTTCGGCGCCAAGGATGATGCGATATTTTCGTGCGCGCGCAGCTCGCGTTCCGGAGATCAACATAGCGGCGCGGCGCCTCAATTCGGTTGCGATTAGAACCATGTGCCGTCCTTTGTTTTGTTATAGTTACGTCGCTTTCTAATCGTGAGCCATTCCCGATTAGAAATGAGGGATCAGGTGGCATACGCCACCCTGGCCCGGATCGTCCTTTCGCGCCGCGTCTCATGAAAATACCCCCAAAATAGCCTAGCACAGCAGGCACTTCTTTTCATTTGCGCGTCGTGTACACGAAATTTTAACGTCGTGGAGTGACTGGAAGAAGAGGCATGTGCCGCACTTACGGCGCTCGGTTTCTTCGCTGGTTGCGTTCCCGGCCCTTTACGAACCGGGCGAACCTATGCCGCGCCTACTGCGCTTTAAGATAGGGTGGAGGAGTTGAGGCGGGGCGCCGAGACGGGCTTCGCTCGACACATCTGCGGCAATTCGCTACAATTTTGCGCATGAGACTATCGGCGCGCAATCATCTGGTGGGCAAAATAACCGAGCTGCAGTTGGGAGACATCATGGCCCATGTGACGGTTGAAGTGGGCAGCAACCTGGTGGAGAGCGTCATCACGCGGCGCAGCGCGGAGGAAATGCACCTGAAGGTCGGCGATACCGTCGCCGCCGTGATCAAATCAACAGAAGTGATGCTGCAAAAAGCGTAGTTCCCCACATCGAATCAATATTTCGCCCGCACCGACTGACCTGCCCGCCCACGTCGTCATCCGAAGGAGTGCAGGGTCCGCGCGCCGAAGGTGTGCGCCCCCTGCATGCGCAGCAGCGAAGGCGTGAGCGAAGGGCCTCTCTTCGATTGCTACGTTGCGAAGCCCGTTACTTCGAAGAGAGATTCTTCGCTTCGCTCAGAATGACGGGAGGGGAAGTTAGGTGCTCTTGAGTTGGGACGCCCCCTTCCGTCGTTGTTTGAGGGCGTGCGGCAGTCGGCGCTACTTCAAGCTGAAACCACCGACACTGCGCCATGCTCCTTGCGAGTGGGGCGGACCGTGATTTCAACGTCCTGGCGCAGAGCGGTGAGGAATTCCATCAGTCGTCCGACAGAGAAGTTGCCCGCGCGATTCCGCATCAGCAATGAGACTTGAGGCTGCTGCACGCCGAGAATTTTGGCGATTTCGACCTGCGTCATGCCGCTGTCTTTCAGTATCGAATAGATTTGCAGAGTGAGCTGCGCTTTGACCAGCTCTTGCTCCGGATTGGGGAGACCCAAGTCTGCGAAGACGTTGCCGCTCCCTGTGGTTACTCGGGCGGCGCTCTTGCGAGTATTCTTTGTTCTGGTTTTCATTTAGTCCTGCCTGGCTCGATAGTCCCGCTCGGCTTCGGCGAGCCGCTGGTTGATTCGTTCGATCTGCCTCGACGGAGTAGCAATGCCTTTCGTGGATTTCTTCTGAAAGGCGTGCAAGACATAGATCGCGTCCTGAAAACGCACCGTATAAACTGCCCGCCAAGTGTCACCACGGTGTGAAGCTACAATCTCCACCACACTGGCACCGCCAAAACCTTTCAGAGGTTTTGCGGAGGGATCGGTGTCACCCTGTTGGGCTGTAAAAAGCGCGTGTCCGATGCCGATCCTCACCGGACCAGGGAAAGAGCGTAAATCCCGGAGCGACGTTCCAACTCATTTAACGGGTTTCAAGACCGCGTCCATGTATACCAGTATACGTATATTTGTATTTCGGTCAAGGCTTATCGGTTCGCGGAAATCCGTGCCGTCAAGAACCTCGAAATTCAGAATAGCAATTTTTCGCCCTCGCCAGGCCTTAACTCCTGGCCGCGTGCTGATGCGCTGGCCTTCCTGCGATATTGCGGCCTACGGCTGGGGCGATCATGCGGACTTCGTCCATTAGCTGGTCGAACTGGTCCGGGTAGAGGCTTTGGGCGCCGTCGCTTAGAGCGCGTTCTGGGTTTTCATGGACTTCGATGAGGAGGCCGTCGGCACCGGCGGCTACCGCGGCGCGGGCCATGGCCGCAACTTTATCGCGGCGGCCCGTGCCGTGGGAGGGGTCGGCCATTACCGGGAGGTGCGAGAGTTGCTTGATGACCGGGATGGCGGCGATGTCCATGGTGTTGCGCATGTAGGTGTCAAAGGTGCGGATGCCGCGCTCGCAGAGGATCACGTTGTAGTTCCCGCCGGACATGATGTATTCCGCGCTGAGCAGCAGCTCCTCGATGGTGGCGGACATTCCGCGTTTCAGTAGAACTGGTTTTTGAATTTCGCCCAGCGCGCGCAGGAGGTAGTAATTCTGCATATTGCGCGCGCCGACCTGCAGCACGTCCACGTAGCGGACCATCAATTCCACCTGCGAAGGGTCCATCACTTCGCTGACGACGAGCAAGCCATGCTGGTCGGCGGCGGCACGCATTATTTTCAGGCCCTCTTCGCCGAGGCCTTGAAAGGAGTACGGTGACGAGCGCGGCTTGAACGCGCCGCCGCGAAGGAGTTTTGCGCCGGCGCGCGCGACGCGTCCGGCGACCTCTTCAATTTGAGGCGCGGATTCGACCGCGCAGGGGCCGGCGCCGACGACGACTTGCGTGCCGCCGACGGTTACGCCTTTGCCCAGGTCGACGATGGAGCCTTCGGGGCGGACGCTGCGCGAAGCGAGCTTGAAGGAATTGGCGATGGGAATAATTTCGTCCACGCCGGGCGCGGCGCGCAGGGCTTCGAGCTGGCTGCGGTGATGATCACTCTTGCCGACAAGTCCGATCACGGTTCTTTCCTCCCCTTGAATCAGATGGGCCTGGTAGCCACATTCCTTGATGCGTTCGACGACGTGGTCGATTTGTTCCTTGGTCGCGTTCGCTGCCATGTTGATGATCATCGGGCGCCCTCCGCCGAGTGAGATTCGATTCGTCGATTCTGATATCAAAGCAACTGCGCCCGCCTGAAGGCGGCCGCTACAAAGTCAAAAGCTGGCGTGATACACGGCGCTCCTCGGCATTTCTGAACACGCGGGTGTCTCGATCAGCCATTGGCAGGCTCGCGGCTTGCGGCTGAGGTTTCCGCGGATTTGTAGGAGCCCAAGAGCTTTAATTCCACGGCGAATTTCGCGAGCTGCGCGAGCGCATCCACGGTTTGGGGGTCGCGCGCGGAAGCTTGCAGGTCGATGTAAAAACGGTATTGCCAGGGCTTGCCGTGCACGGGGCGGCTTTCGATTTTCATGAGATTGATATTCCGCTGGGCAAAAGGCGCGAGGGCCTGTTGGAGTGCGCCGGGCGAGTGCGGGAGCTGAAAAACCAGGGAGATTTTGTCGGCGTCTTCGGAAACTTCGCTTGACGATGCCAGCAGGAAGAAACGCGTATAGTTTTCGCGGTCGTCTTCCAGGTGAGCCTGGAGGATTACGGCGCCATAGAGTTCGGCGGCGCGGGCGCTGGCGATGGCGGCACGGCGGAGGTCGCCCGCGCGCATGAGGTCGCGGACGCTGCCCGCGGTGTCTTCGGTGACGATGCGCTTCAGGTGGGGATGCGCGATGAAAAATTGCTCGCACTGGGCGAGCGCGACCGGATGCGATTCGACGGAGACAAGCGCGGCACGACTTGACGATGGCAGACCGATCAGATTGTGGACGATGGGGATGACGACTTCTCCGATGATGTGCAAGCCGGATTCGACGAGGAGGTCGAAGGAACGATGGACCGAACCGGCGAGGCTGTTCTCCATGGGCGCGAGGACGTAATCGGCGGAGCGATCGCGAATCGCGCTGAACGTGGCTTCGAAGGAGCCACGCGGCACGAGGACGATGTCGCCGCCGAGCAGCTTCAAGGCGGCTTCTTCGCTGAACGCGCCGCGTTCGCCTTGAAAGGCGATTCGCGCTTGGGGACTGAGGTTCATGCGGAGGCCGCCTTGCGGGGCTGCGCGCGCCGGCTTCCGCCTCTGCCCGTTTTCGCGGGCAGCGCGGCTTTGCCCAGGCCGTGTTGCACCTGAATGCGAATCGATTCATCAAGAATGTGCTGATAGATTTTCTCGACAGCGGCGGTATCGAGCGGGCCAGGATTGAGCGCGGTCATGCGCGCCAGGATTTCGCGTTCGCGCGCCGGGACGCGCAGGGCGAGGCCGCTTTCTCCCTTGAGGCGGCCCACTTCGAGGGCGAAGCCCGCGCGCACGTTGAGCAAATGCAGCAGCGTCGTATCAATCGCGTCGATTTTGGCCCGCCAGTCGCCGATTTCCATGGGACTCATTTGCTGCCTCCAGCGGGCGGTGAAGCCCGAAAACAAAAAAGGCCGCGCACTCTTTCGAGTTCGCGGCCGGCGTAAGAAGACTTTTGCGGTTTCTAGCTATGCTTTGGTGCCACTCCCGCGCACGTCTCGCCGGCCCGCTTCCCCGTATAGGAGAAGCGGTAAATAAAAGCGAAACGGTAATAGAAATCCTTGTTCACGGTGTCTGGGTTCCGGGCGGTATCGAATGCGGGCCGGAAAACAGAACTATACGAAAGTCGGGGGCGCCCGTCAAGCGATTCGTGGAAACGACGAATAACAATCTCTTATAGTTTCCGCAAGATTTACAAATTTGACTTATACTGGCCGGAGCCGCCTACTACCCAGGAGAAACCGAAATGCAAAGCGACGCCATTAAGAAGGGTGTATCCCGGGCGCCAGCCCGCGCCATGCTGAAGGCCACGGGCCTGACGGACGCGGACCTGGCTCGCCCGCTGGTGGCGGTGGCGAACACCTGGACCGAAGTGACGCCGTGCAATTTCCATCTGCGCAAGCTGGCGGAGCACGTGAAGGCAGGGATTCGGGCGGCGGGTGGCACACCGATTGAATTCGACACGATTACGATTTCCGACGGCATCACCATGGGCACCGAAGGCATGAAGGCTTCGCTGGTCTCCCGCGAAGTGATCGCCGATTCGATTGAGTTGTTTGTGCGCGCGCACGCGTTCGATGCGGTGGTCGCGATTTGCGGCTGCGACAAGACGATTCCGGGCACGGTGATGGCGCTGGCGCGGCTGGATATTCCTTCCCTGTCGCTGTATGGCGGGTCCATTCAAGCGGGCACATTCGAAGGCCGGGAAGTGACGATTCAGGATGTTTTCGAGGCGGTGGGAGCGTGCGCCGCGGGAAAAATGACGGAAAAGCAGCTGGGTGAACTTGAGGATCGGGCGTGCCCGGGAGCGGGCGCGTGTGGCGGGCAATTCACCGCGAACACCATGGCAACGGCAATTACGTTTCTGGGGATTTCGCCGATGGGCGCGAATGAAGTGCCAGCAACCGATCCGGGCAAGGAAAAGACCGCGTTCGATTGCGGCAAACTCGTGATGCAACTGCTGAAGGACGATATTCGGCCGAGCCAGATCATCACACGCGAATCGATGCGCAACGCGGTGGCATCCGTGGCGGCGACGGGCGGCTCGACGAATGCCGTGCTGCACCTGCTGGCAATCGCCAGCGACGCGGGCGTGAAGCTGGACCTGAAAGATTTTGACGAAATTTCGGCGAGGACGCCAATTCTGGCAGACCTGAAGCCGGGAGGCCGCTTTACGGCTCCCGACATGTTTCACGCGGGCGGGATGCGCGTTCTGGGTCAGCGCTTGCAGGAGGCGGGGCTGCTGCATGACGGGATGACCGCGTCGGGACGCAAACTTTTTCAGGAGATCGAGGAGGTAAGGGAGACGGCGGGCCAGCAAGTGCTGCGGCCGCTGGCGAAGCCGATGAAGGCCAACGGCGGCCTGGCGATCTTGCATGGGTCGATCGCGCCGGAAGGTTGCGTCGTAAAACTTTCCGGGCACGAACGCGTGCTGCATACCGGTCCGGCGCGGGTCTTCGATTCCGAAGAAGCGTGCTTCGCGGCGGTGCAAAACCGCGAAATAAAACCAGGCGATGTTGTGGTGATCCGCTACGAAGGCCCGAAAGGCGGGCCGGGAATGCGCGAAATGCTGGCGGTGACGGGGGCGCTGGTTGGGCAGGGACTCGACTCATCGATCGCGCTCATCACGGACGGCCGCTTCAGCGGCGCCACGCATGGATTGATGGTGGGGCATGTTGCTCCGGAAGCGGCTAACGGCGGGCCGATCGCGCTGCTGCGCGATGGCGACATGATTACGCTGGATGTGAAGGCGCGCCGGCTGGACGTGCAGGGCGATGTCGAAAGCCGCCGGGTGCAGTGGAAAGCGCCGGAGTCGCGGTACAAATCCGGGGTGATGGCGAAATACGCGAAGCTGGTTTCATCGGCGTCGTTGGGCGCGGTAACCAGCGCCGCCTAGAAATTCGAATTGCGAAATTGTTTTCGAGGTGGACGCACAAAGGAGAAACAAGATGGCGAAAATGTTCTGGGCAAGCGATACAAACCCCCGCGCGCTGGAAGGCAAGCGCGTTGCCGTACTCGGCTACGGCAGCCAGGGGCGCGCACACGCGCTAAATCTGCGCGACAGCAAAATCAATACAGTGGTTGGGCTGCGGCGCGGCGGGCCATCGTGGAAGCAGGCAGAACAGGACGGGTGGGCGCTGGTGGGGCCTTCGGAAGCTGTGGAAGGCGCGGACGTGATCGTAATGCTGGCGCCGGACATGGCGCAGCCCGCGTTGTACGCAAACGAAGTGGCGCCGAATTTGAAAGACGGCGCGATGATTCTTTTTTCTCACGGGTTCAATATTCACTACGGGCAGATCACTCCGCCGAAAACCGTCGACGTAACGATGGTCGCGCCCAAAGGCCCCGGCAATCTGGTGCGCCGAACGTACGAAGACGGCCGTGGAGTGCCCTGTCTGCTGGCCATTCATCAGGATGCCTCCGGCCATGCCTTCGATCGCACGCTGGCCTACGCGCATGCGATTGGCGGAACCCGCGCGGGCGTGATTCAAACGACTTTCAAGGAAGAAACGGAAACGGACCTGTTCGGCGAGCAAGCAGTGCTGTGCGGCGGAGCGCGCGAATTGATCCAAGCGGGATGGGAAACGCTGGTGAAGGCCGGCTACCAACCCGAAGCGGCGTATTTCGAGTGCCTTCATGAATTGAAATTGATCGTCGACCTGATTTACGAAGGCGGGATCGCGAAAATGCACCAGTTCATCAGCGAGACGGCCAAATATGGCGACATTACGCGCGGCCCACGCGTGATTGACGCGCACGTGCGCGAAAGCATGCAGAAAATCCTCGAAGAGATCCAGTCCGGCGCATTCGCCAAAGAGTGGATCCTCGAAAATCAAGCAGGGCGCCCGCAGTATTCGAAGCTTCTCGATAAAGACCGCAATCATCCCATCGAGAAGGTGGGCGAGGAATTGCGGGCGCAAATGTCCTGGCTGAAACCCGACACGGCGACGGCGGCGCGAGGTGCGAAATGAAAGGCGCACAATTTCTGGTTAAGGCTCTCGAACAAGAGGGCGTCGAAGTAATTTTTGGCTATCCGGGCGGCGCGATCATGCCGGTGTACGACGCGCTGATCGATTCAAAGATCCGGCACATCCTGGTGCGGCACGAACAGGCCGCGGCGCTGGCCGCGGATGGTTACGCGCGCGCATCCGGAAAAGTTGGGGTGTGCATGGCCACATCCGGGCCCGGAGCAACGAATCTGGTCACGGGAATTGCGAATGCGTACATGGATTCGGTGCCGGTGGTGGCGATCACGGGCCAGGTGGCGACTTCCCTAATGGGAACTGACGCTTTCCAGGAGGTGGATATCTTTGGGATCACACTGCCGGTGGTGAAGCATAGCTTCCTGGTGCGTACCGCGAGCGAGCTTCCCGAAATTGTCCACGAAGCATTCCGCATTGCGCGGTCGGGACGTCCGGGGCCGGTGCTGATCGATTTGCCGAAAGACATCGCCAACACGATCGCCGATTACGAGTTCGACGGCACGACGAAGGCCGACGGAAGCGCGGCGCCCGGCAAGGAGGCTATTGCGCGCGCGCTCAAATTGCTGCGCGCGAGCGAACGCCCGGTCGCCTACGTGGGGGGCGGCGTGGGGATGGCAAACGCGCTGAATGAACTGAAAACTTTCATCGAGACGACCGGCATTCCGGCTGTCGCGACACTCAAGGGACTTGGAGCAATTCCCACGAAGCACGATTTGGCGCTGGGCATGATGGGAATGCACGGCAGCAAAGCCGCGAATCATGCCGTGCAGGAAAGTGACTTGCTGGTGTGCATCGGCGCGCGGTTTGACGATCGCGCCACGGGACGCCTGAACGCCTTCGCGCCACACGCCAAAGTTGTGCACATGGACGTGGACGCGGCGGAGATCAGCAAATTGCGGCACGCGGAGGCGCCGGTGGCCGGCGATCTTCGCGATAGTCTACGGGCGCTCGCCAGCCCGCTCGAAATCGAACCGTGGCGCAGAAAGTGCGTGGCCATGAAGAAGGCCAACGCGTGGGATTACAACGCGCCCGGCACCGACGTGTATGCACCGGATTTTCTGAAGAGGCTATCCGAACGCGCCGGCGAAAATTGCATCGTGGCGTGCGACGTGGGGCAGCACCAGATGTGGGTGGCGCAGCATTTTCATTTCAACAATCCGGCGCAGCACCTGACGAGCGGAGGCTTGGGCACGATGGGTTTTGGGTTGCCGGCGGCGATCGGGGCGCAATTCGCGTTCCCTGACGCGACTGTAATTAATGTTTCAGGTGACGGCTCGATCATGATGAACCTGCAGGAATTCGCAACGCTGCGGCGTTACGATCTGCCCATTAAAGTCGTGTTGTTCGACAATTCGGCGCTGGGAATGGTGCGGCAGTGGCAGGAATTATTCCACGATCGCCGCTACAGCGAAGTCGATCTCTCGGACAATCCCGATTTCGCGCTGGTGGCGCAGTCCATGGGCCTCACTTCGTTCCGGGTGGATCGGCGTGAGGATGTGGATTCCGCGATTGACCAGTTGCTCGCGGCCCGCGGCCCGGTTTTGGCGCACGTGATTATCCATCAAGAAGCGAACGTCTGGCCGATCGTAGGTCCGGGCAAGTCGAATTCGGAGATGATGGACGAGGTCACGCTGTGAACACGTTGCGATTGCAACTGCGCGTAAAGCACACGGAAGGCGCGCTGGTGCGCGTTCTGGGCGTGACGCGCAGGCGCCGCTTCGACCTGCTGCATTTGAGAGCGGATGCCACGGAAGACGGCAATTTCCTCGAAGTTCAAATGACCGTGCAGGCGGATCGCGCCGGACACACGCTGCTGGCGCAGTTGGCCAAGCTCGAAGACGTTTCCGAAGCGGAAATCCTGGAACCCGCGGCACTCGAACGAGATGCCCAGGCGGCGAGCTTCGGAGGCTGACGGATTTCCCTCGATTGAATTAGACTAGACGCGTGTCTTCACCGAAAACTCCAGTTCCCTTCCAGCGTGCGGCAATCATCGGCACGGGATTAATTGGCGGCTCGTTCGCACTCGCGCTTCGAAAGCATTTCCCGGGCATCCTGGCGGTCGGATTCGATCGACCGGAGGCTGCGGCGCACGCGCTGGCACGACGCGCAGTTCAGGAACTCGCCGGCGATTTGGCAAGCGCGGTTCGCGGCGCTGATCTTGTTTACATCGCGCTGCCCATCGCCGGAATTCTTGAAGCCCTCCCGGTCATCGCCGACCATGCGAAGCCGCAAGCGCTGATTACCGACGCAGGCAGCACAAAAACCCTGATTTGCCGCCGAGCGGCCAAGCTTTTCGGCAACGGAGCGCAATTTCTCGGGGGCCATCCGATCGCCGGTAAAGAAAAATCCGGCCTGGAGCACGCCGACGAAAACCTATTTCAAGGCTCGCGGTACGCGCTGATCGCCGCGAAGAACGAAACCGGCGCTCGCGTACAGGGCTTCGCCGATATTCTTCAGGCCTTCGGCGCGACCCCGGTTTGGTGCGACGCAGAAACGCATGACTGGGCGGTCGGAGTCGCGTCTCACTTGCCGCAATTGCTTGCGGTGGCCCTCGCGGGCGTAATCCACGATGAAACGGACGAGACAGGATTGCCGCTGGCTCTGGCTGGTCCAGGCGCGCGAGATATGCTGCGGCTTGCGGGCAGCCCGTACGGCCTCTGGCGCGATATCGCCCATACGAATTCCGAAAATATTTCGCGCGCGCTCGACCGGCTCACCCAAGCCGTGGATCACCTGCGCAGGAGCTTGTCGTCAAAGGAATTGGAGCATGAATTTCGCGCGGCCAATGAGGTATACAGAAGCTTGCAGAAAAAAGACTGAGCCACGACGCGCGACTACGGTTGCCGGCTGGCAACCGGAACCAGCCGCTTCTCCCGAACTTGAAATTGCCGCCCACGCCAAAGAATTCGCTGCGGGAAAAAACTCACAATCCAAACCACGAACGCGAAGGCATCGCGCAACGGGAGCAGTTCCATCTTGTGGCGGAGACTTGCATCTTTCATTCCTGCAACGCCAATCCGCCATGCAGAAGCGCCACGCAAGACCAGATACGACCCAAGAATCGCCACGGCCCACAGGGCCGAAGGAGCAAAAATCGCAGCAAGAACGGTGAGCGGCAGGCCCTGCGTGAAAATCAGGCCCAGATGTCCCGCAGGCCGTGAATAGCGGATGCTGACATTCCAGCGGAGTTGGTGGCGAAACGCCTCGCGGAGAGTCTGGTGCGGATAAACAATAGAAACGGCATGCGGGATCAATTCCACAAGGTGGCCCTTGCCAGCGATCCGGTTGCCGAGCTCGTAATCATCGGAGAAATAATCCACCAAAGCTTCGAAGCCGCCGATTTCCGCGAGGCATGTCTTTCGGGCCGCCATCGTGGCGCCCAGCATGAAATTCACGTCGCTAAAAAGCCAAGCCACCAGCACGCCCGCAGCGAAATCAGTGCTGTTCCCGACCGCCTCCAGATCGGCCGCGAGTGAGCCATCGCTAAGGCCGCGATACAGACAGGTTACAGCTCCCACTTTGGCATCTTGAAATGGCGCAACCACCGCGCGCAAATACTCAGGGCCGACACGCACGTCGCTGTCGCTTACGATGAGAATGCCGTGCCGGGCTTCGTGGGACATCCGGCAAAGCTTGTTGACTTTGTCGCTCACGCCGAGCGGCTTGGAGCCGATCAGCAAGCGAATCGAACGATTCGGAAAATCCTCGATCAGTTTCTGAATGACCGGCACGGCAGGATCCTGCGCATCACTGGTGCAAAATAGAATCTCGTATTCTGGATAGTCCTGCAGGCAGAAACTTGCATAGTTTTCGTAGGTTTCGCGGTCGAGACCGTAAATCGGCTTGAGGATGCTGACGGGAGGAGTAAAGCCGGCGGATGCGAGGATCGATCCGCGCGGAGCAAAGAAACGCGCCGCAGCGAAGATCGCGATAAGGTAATACGCGAGCGGCGCGAGGGCCAACGCAAACAGCGCGTATCGGATCGCCGGCACCACCATCGGGCCGCTAGCCTCCGACCTGACACACCCGATTGGCGAAAGCGAGAACCATCAAGCCCGCTCCGTCGTCCGAGGCGGTGTGGCTCCAACGACCAGCACGCCTGCGCAAATGATCAGGATGCCAATCCACCGCGTGGTGCTGACAAATTCGCCCAGAAAATAATGTCCGAGCAGGGCGACGATCGCGTAGGCAAACGAGGATGCAGGTTGAACGAAACTGAAATCCGCCCAGGAAAGTACCAGGGTATAGGCGGCAAAAAAAGTAGCCAGCAATAAAATTCCGATCCAGACCGTTTCGGAACTGAAGGCGCGAAGGAAAAAATGAACAAGATCGGCGGGAGTCCGGATGCCCGCGGTTTGCAGGCGCCGCATTCCCTTACCGAGAAATACGTCGCCCAGCGGGCCGAACACGACCATGACAAGCAGAAGGATGAACGTCTTTAGATGCAGGCCTTCCGATGACCTCATGCGCCTTGCGATTCGCCTGCTTGCGGCATTGGGGGCACCTGGACCATGGCCTTCTTTTGGACGCCCTTTTTCGCGACTTTAATGCGGTCGTGGCGCAGCTTCATGAAAGAAACCGCTTCGTGATAGAGGCGTTTGCGTTCATGCGAATCCCAGAGAGCGTCGCGGACAATTCGCCAGGCCACGCGCGGACGGAAATAGTATTCGTCGTAAAAGCGATTCACCGAGTCCACCATGTATTCGCGCGAGAGGCCGGGATACTGCAAGTGCGGAAGTTGATGGCCGAGATCGTCGGTGATCGCTTCGCCGGCCAGGAAGCCTTCCTTCATGCCCTGATCATAAAGCGCAGTTCCGGGATAGGCGTGGGCCATGGAAACCTGAATCGTCTCGCAATCGAGTTCCTTCGCGTATTCGATGGTCTTCTCGATTGTCTCTTTGGTTTCGCCCGGCAATCCGACAATGAAATCGCCGTGAACGCGGATGCCGACCTTTTTGCAATTCTGGACGAAGGTGCGGCCCATTTCGATCGTGGCGCCTTTCTTGATGTTCTTCAGAATTTGGGGGTCGCCGGATTCAAAGCCAACGATGAGCAGACGAGCGCCGCCGTCAGCCATGGCCTTCAGAGTTTCGTAGTCGCTGTGAACGCGCGCGGTACAGGACCACTGAAAGCCGACCGGCTTGAATTCCTTGCACAACGCGATGACGCGATCCTTGCGGATGTTAAAGGTATCGTCGTCGAAAAAGAATTCCTTGGCCTGGGGGAACATCTTGTGCGCTTGCTTGAATTCACGAGCGACATTTTCCACGGAGCGAACGCGCCAGGCGTGGCCAGACAGTGTCTGCGGCCACAAGCAGAAGGTGCACAAGGCGGGGCAACCACGCGCAGTGTAGAACGAGACATACGGGTTGAGCAGAAACGGCACATTGTAGTTTTCGATGGTTAGATCTTTTTGATAAACGTCCGTCGCAAACGGCAACTGGTCAAGCTCCGCGGTTTGCAACATGGCGCGAGGCGGATTGTGGACCACCTTTCCGTCTTGGATATAGCTGCAGCTCAAAATCCCGGAGAGAGGCTTACCCTGCGCATATTCGACAATGGAAAGGTCGAACTCGCCGCGAACCACGAAGTCGATGTCCGCGCTGGCCAGCAAACTTTCCGCCGGCTTGATCTGCACCTGCGGACCAACGAAAGCGATCTTGATGCCGGGCTTCTTCTCCTTCATGGCTCTCGCCATCTTCAGGTCGCTGAAGAAGCCTACGGTAGAAGTGAAAAGCACCACAAATTCGTAGCCTTGGGCAATCTGCACAACCTCTTGCGGAGTGATGTGGTTCGGCGGCGCATCGAGCAAACGGCTGCCTTCCAGCATTCCCGCGGGATACGAAAGCCAGACAGGGTACCAGTAGGATTCGATCTCGCGGGTTGCGGGCCAGCGGGATCCCGCGCCGCCATCGAACTTTTCGAAGCTCGGCGGATTCAAAAACAAAGTTTTCATCACTGATGCCATGTACGAAATCCCCCTCAGGACTGCCTAGTATTGCGTAGTGGAAACACACACTTAGCGAGGTTCCATTTTACCCGATTTCAGCAGATAGCCCAAGCCATGGTTTTGGGGGGCGTGGTGCCTACTGGAACACTTTGGCGAGCTGCCCGGTGGCCCGCAAAAGGGTCAGCTGGCCTTGCTGGCGCGCAAAATCAGCATCGAGGAAGGCGACCCATTTGTCGCTCTCGTCGAGCCGGGCGTTTTCTATGTCACGAAGGTTGGCCCTGCCCTGATCGAACTTCGCCTGCAGCAATTGCAACGATTCCTGAGCCAATTTGAGATCGAGCCGGGCCACTTCCCTAGTGGCGTCCAGCTCGCGGACGGTGCGTTGTTTTTGAAGCAAGTCCAGGCGAACTTGCTGGCGCTTATTTCCCAGAGCAATTTCCGAGACGCTCAATTCGCTTTTGGCAAGAGCCACGTTGGCGCGCGTCTTCGCCGAAAAGATCGGGATCTGGATTTGCACACCAATATCGAAATTGTTGCGATGGAACGCCGCGGGAGGATAGTACTCGTCGTAGTTATTGAATTTGCCGAGGACGCTGTACTGTCCGACGACGCTCAGGGTGGGCCAGTAGCCCAGTTTTGCCCCGTGGAGGATATGCTGGCGCGCGAGGCGGTCGTTTTCCGCTTCCTGAATTCCTTGGTCGCTGTGAAGCCCCAAGTCGAGGACCTGCGCATCCTGAAGGTCAACTGCAAATCCGGGATCTTCGGGAATCACTTCGATGGCCTCGCCATCTGGCAGGCCGGTCAGATTGCGAATCTGCTGGGTCAAGCTATCGTCGCGTCCTTCGAGCTTGATGATGCGTTCCTGAATGCGCGCCGCCGTCAGTTCGCTGCGCGTCACTTCAATGGAAAGTTCCTGATTGGCCTGAACGCGCTCGCGGGTGACATCCTGAATTTTTTCGGAGCTGGCCTGCTCGCTGCGGAGGAGTTCGAGCGAATGGCGGACCTTGGCCAATTCCAAATAGGCGGTAGCTGTGCGCACGATCACGTCGTCGCGGGTGCGGTCCACTTCCATCTTCATGGTCTTGGCGTGCTCTTCGGCGGCTTGCTGCTGCGCTTTCAGTTCGGGGTTGAAGATGGCCTGATCGTAATTCATTTGAAATATGGCCGGGGGCGAACCGTTCAACGAGGGAAAGCCGTACGTGTAGGCGGCGCCAGAACCGGTATAAAGGTTCGGCCTAAATGCGGCACGGTCCAGAGCGGTTTGATTCAACGCGACGGTGTACTGGACGCGCGCTAAAGCCAGCTCGCGACTGTTCTGGAGGGCCAGGGTTACGGCGTGGCGCATGGTCAGCTTGCCGTCGTCCTGCGCTTGGGCACGCGCGGAGCCCGCGAGGCCAAACAGAGTCAATGCGCAAAACACGAAGCGAGGGGACTTTGCCAAATTAAGCATTCGAATTTTATTCATAGCGAAGCGATTCGGTGGGATGGAGCCGAGCCGCACGGTTTGCCGGCAAATAGCCGAATAGCAACCCCGTGGAACAGGATACCAAGAATGCCAGCAGGACCGAGAGCGCGGAAATCGGGATGTGTATTCCGACGACGGCCGGGAACAGCCTGAGCACAAAATTCAGGGTGACGGGAATGGCGACCCCGATCGCGATTCCCAGCAGCGCTCCCGTGCCGCTGATCAGCAGCGCCTCGGTTAGAAACTGATACAAAATGGCGCTGCGCGGGGCTCCAATGGCCTTGCGAATGCCGATCTCGCGGGTTCGCTCCGTCACGGTGACGAGCATGATGTTCATAATTCCGATGCCACTGATCGTCAGCGCGATCATCGCGACCACAATCAGCAGAACGGTCAGCGCGAGTGAAATTTTCCGGGAGGCATCGAGCAGCGAACTCAGATTTTGGATCTGGTACTCGGCGCCCGAGCGATGCCGGCTTTTTAGAAGCTGCAAGACTTCCGAGGTGAGTTCCGGAACATCTTCGGCGCGCGTCGCCTGAACGTAGAAGGTCCGCAAATAGTCTTCCCCCGTGTAGTATTGAATCAAGCCAATCGGGACGATCACGGAATTTTCGGCGATTTCGGTCAAACCGAAGGTCGCCGTCCTTTCTCGAAATACACCGATGACCGTGAAGTGCAGATCCCCGAGGCGCATGTCTTTGCCAATTGGGCTCTCGTTTGGGAAGACGAGGTTCGCGAGGTGTTGGGTGAGCAGGCAGACTTTGCTGCGCGTGATCATGTCGTCCTGATCGAAATAGCGGCCCTGCAGCACTAACAACCTTCGAATTTCCTGAAACCCATCCGTCACACCTACCAGCTTGACAGGGCTGGTGATTCCGTTGACTACGACGGTCATGTCCAGATCATGCGTTCCGGCGCTTACCGCCACGTTCGGTAATTCGTCCTTCGCCGCTTCCATATCCGCCACGGTGATTTCGTCAGCCAGGGCGGCGTGTTGGTTTTCACCGGTGTGGACGAGTTCCCCGTAGATCAAATTCGAACCGACACCTTCGATTAAATTCGTAATGTAGATCTTCCCGGCCAGAGCCACGGTTACGACCAGAACGATGCATGCGCTTCCGATAATCACGCCCAACATCGTGAGCATCGCGCGCACTTTGTTGGCGCGCAGAGCTTGCAGAGCCAAACTCCAGGTCTCTCCCCAGAGCACGGGAGCGTTTTTCGGGATTCCCAGAACTTCGCTCACAGAAGAGTTGGATGCGACGACGGGCTTCGGAGATAGCGGAGACTCGTTCACGGGGCTCGCAGTTCGCTCAATGCGAACCCTTCTCGAGATTTTCCAAGCGGGATTTCGCTTCCTTGCTGTTCGGTTCCAGTTGCAGGGCGGCGCGATATTGCTCCGCCGCTTCGGAACGCTTGCCCTGCGATTCGTACAGACGCCCCAACCATTCGCGGGCCGCGGCGTGGGATGGCCAATCGCTTCGATCGGGCGTGCTTGCCAGGTAGGATTTGAGATCCTTCTCCGCATCGCCGAGGTCGCTGTTGGCAAGCACCAGAGCCACTCCGCGGGCGTAGGCCAGGCGCGGATCGTTCGGGCTGACTTGCGCGGCCGCCTGGATCGCGGTCTGCATATCCGCGGGCTTATTCTGTTTTTGAAAAAAGGCGATGACTTCGAAGTACGGCTCAATTTTGGCGGGTTTTGCGGCCAGGACCGCGCGATATTCCTGTTCGGCCAGATCCATCTTCTTGGAATTTTCGGTATCGAACAGGGCGCGGGCGAGGTGGCCGTCGACCGGATCGATTGCCGCGATCGCGTCAACCTGTTTGGCGGCTTCATCTTTATTTCCGCCGACCACCCAGGGCGCTTGAATCAGGTACTCTTCCAAGTCGCGGCGCGCCGCAATGTTCGAAGGATTCAATTGCACCGCCGTTTCGAATTCCTTTTTTACTTTTCGCGCATACGAAAAACTACGATCGCGGTCCGCCTTGCCTCCATAAATGCGGCCCAGCCAGTCGTGATACGCGGAATTTTTCGGATCGAGCGCCACGGACTTCTCGGCCGCCGTGATGGCAGTGTCATAATCGCGAATTTCGTAGTAGCTGCGTCCCAGCCAATAATAGGCTTCCGCATTGGAAGAGTTGAGGCTGATCGCGGCCTGCAGAGTCGAAACCGAGCCGGAATAATTACCGGCATTGAACTGGCGCTGCGCCGTCTGGACCATGGTCGCGGCATCGGCAGACGTAAAAATTCCCGCGAAGCGTTCCAGGGATGCGCCCGGAGAGCCCGGCGCCGTGGCGAGCGCGGCAGCCATCAGAAGGCCCCCGCCTAAAACGTTCGCATACCGTTTGACTGCGATTTTCATTTGGCCTCCGACGCGCGCACTTTCATTCCGTCCTGCAATTCACTTTCGGTCACGGCGACAACTTGATCACCCAGAGCCGCACCGGAAAGCAATTCGTAATTTTCGGCACTCGCAATCCCAATGGTGATATTGCGACGGTGGACCGCGTCGGCCTGGTAGAGCCAGACGTAATGCACGCCGTTCTCGAGGTTGACGGCGCGACGCGGAATCACCAGCACAGCGTGCAACTCGTGAACCAGAATGCGCACTTCGACGTTGATGTTCGGCAATAATTCGAGCTTGTCATTGTCGATCGAGCAAAGAACTTCGCCGACGCTGCGCGAGCCGCGCGGCACTACCTGCTTGGGAACCTGCTCGATCTTTCCGGTCCAGGTACGGGCCGGCATCGCGTCCCATTCGATCTGCACTCCCTGATTTACCGCCAACGATCCGAGGTCCGGCTCATCCACGTAAGCACGGACACGCACATGCCGCAAGTCCGCGATTTCGGCGAGAATGTCGCCCGTTTTCACGAAATCACCTTTGCGCACGGGGAGCGAGTATAGCGTTCCGTCGGTTTCCGCGATCACCGTTGCGGATTGAACTTTCCTTTCGAGCGCGACCACTTGATCCTGAGCCTGGCGCACCCGCAGGCCGGCGCTTTCAACGCTGACCGTGCTGCGCTGACCCAACGCCGTTTTCTTTTCTTGAAGGATCAGTAGATTCGCGCGCGCCGTGGCCAGCGCGGATTCATTCTGGGCGACCTCATCCTGGGTAGCCGCCTGTTTGGCCAGAAGCTGCTTCAGGGCCTGGTGGGCTCGTACAAGGCTGTCAACCTGGGTCTGGGCATTTACCAGGTTGCCCTGAAGTTGGGCCACTTCGTCCGGGGGACCGCCGCCGCGCCCATTTTGCAAATCGGTTTTCGCCGCGAGCAAATCGGCGCGAGCCTGGGAGAGTTGCGCGCGAACATCCGCCGCGTCGAGGGTGAGAATTAGCTGACCCCGGCGCACCGCTTGGCCCTCGGTCGCCTTTACGTCCGTCACAAAGGTGGAAAATTCCGCGCGCGCCGTATCCGGTGAAACCGGCTCAACCTTGCCGTTGCTGGTTATCGCGGAAACTAAATCCTCGCGCGTGATGCTCGCGACCTGCACCCGCGGCGCATGTCCGCGGCCCGTTAGGATCACCACCAGCACTAAAATCAAGGCGATCGTAACAATCGCCACGATCCATTTTCTTTTGGTATTTTCCGCCATGTAAAGCCGCAAATCGCGATCGCGCCGGCTTCCTCCGCAGTCGCGAAATTGTAGCAGACCCGTTCAACGCTTGACCATGCAATCGCCGGGGCGCCGCAGAATCATACCTCTTTGGGGATGCTGGGTCCCGCGCCGAGATGCACTGTCTTGGTCGCCACTCAAGAGCGAATGTTGCGAAGCTTTTCTCCAAGCCCGCGCAACATTAAGATAGTCCCCGTGTAGTACAAGTTCCGGCGAATCGGGGGACACGGCCCCGGTAAATTTCTAACTCCTGCGCGAAAAGGCGCGAGGCAGCACGGATGATCGAGGCTCCGCAGCTCAGTAAAAACTTCAGCTACAAGAAACGTGGCGAGGTCCGCGTGGTGGATTTCGTGAGCTTCCGTTGCGCTCCGGGAGTAATTTACGGGCTGCTTGGCGCGAACGGCGCGGGGAAAACGAGCACGCTGAGGAGTCGCGTGCCGGCAAGGCCGGGATTCCGCCGTCTCACTGCGGAAATTTCGAGCTACCCTTTGTGGAATTGAGCGTCTAACTCGGCAATCTCGTTCTTCGCGCCGGAAGAGCGCGTTGCGCGGTGCGATGCTAGAATCTTTCCGTCCATGAGCGCTGATTCCCTCATCCACGTTCACGAGTTGAGCAAACACTTCCGGAGTTTCAAACGCCGGGAGGGCGTGTGGGGCTCGGTACAAAACCTGTTCGTGCGCGAGCACCACACGGTCGCTGCCGTCGATCGCATCAGCTTTTCGATTGAGCGCGGCGAAATGGTCGGCTATATCGGCCCCAACGGCGCCGGAAAATCGACCAGCATCAAGATGCTCACGGGCATCCTGGTCCCCACCAGCGGTGAAATACGCGTGAACGGCTTCGTGCCCGCCCGAGAGCGGCGGCGCTACGTCAAGACGATCGGGGCGGTTTTTGGCCAGCGCACGCAGCTCTGGTGGGACATCGCGGTCATCGAATCCTTCAAGCTGTTGCGAAGAATTTACGATGTTTCGCAGCGCGACTTCGACGCGCGGATGGAACAGTTCGACGCGATCCTGAACATTCGCGATTACCTGCACACGCCGGTGCGCAAACTTTCTCTCGGCGAACGGATGCGCTGCGATATTGCCGCAGCGTTGCTGCACAATCCTCCGCTGTTATTTCTGGATGAACCGACGATTGGCCTGGACGTGGTCGCGAAGGATCAGATCCGGCATTTCCTGCGCGCGATCAATCGCGAATTACACACCACGGTTCTGCTGACGACGCACGATCTCGACGACATCGAAGAACTCTGTCGCCGCATCATGATCATCGACCACGGCAAAGTGCTGTACGACGGGCAACTCGCGCAACTCAAAGAGCAACTGCTGCGCACGAAATACATCAAATTCGCGCTGAAAGATCGCGCGCATGCCGCGGGCCTGGTGGCATTTTCCCGGGACGGCTGCGAAGTCGAACAGCTCGACGAGATCACGCACCGCATCCGCTTCGATCGCATGAAAGTTTCGACATCGGATCTGGTGCGGCAGATTCTAGCTGCGGTAGAAGTTCGCGACCTGCTCATCGAAGACGAGCCTATCGAGGAGATTATCAAGCGTATTTACGCGGGCGAAGCGCAATTCGAGATTCCGGTATGAGTGGCACTTACGAAGCGTTGATTCCCTACGCCGAATTTTCGCGGGTCGGGTTCGTCAATATGCTGGCGTTCCGGCTGCGATATTTCACCGGGATCATCACGTATTTTCTAAACGTCACGGTGTACTACTTCATTTGGAGCGCCGTATACAGCTCGGGGCAAACCATCGCGGGATACAACCTCACGCAGATGCTCACGTACGTGAGCGTCGGCTGGATCATTCGTTCGTTTTACTGGAATACGATCGATCAGGAGATGGCGTACGAAGTGATCGAGGGCAAGATCGCGATGGATTTGATCAAGCCGGTTTCGATGCAGTGGATGTGGATTTCACGGGCGATGGGCGAATCGGCGTTTCGCCTGGGCTTGCTGACTGTTCCGGTGGCTATCGTGGTGGCACTCGTATTTCCGGTGCAGGGTCCGGCGTCGCGCGAGAATTTCGCGCTTTTCTTGGTGAGCGTGCTGGGGAGTTTCTTCTTGATGGGCGCGATCAATTTCATGATTGGCACCTGCGCGATCCCGCTGCAATCGATTCTGGCGCTGATTCGCGCGAAGTTCTGGCTGATCGAGCTGCTTTCCGGCCTGCTGATTCCAATGAGTTTTTTCCCGGATCGTATCCAGAAGATTCTGGCGTGGCTGCCGTTCGAACACATTGCCTACACGCCGTTGCAAATTTATCTGGGCAAACTCGATCGTGGCGCAGCGTTGCGCATGCTCGGCATTCAGTGGTTCTGGGTTTTTGCGCTGCTCGCGCTGGCGCACGTCTGGTGGGATCGTGCTTCGCGCAAGATTACGATTCACGGCGGATAAGATTTCAAATGTCACCTAGTCAACAAATGAGCCGTTTTGCGGGGCGGAGCGACGGAGCATCGCCTCAAGAGAGACGGGGCACGGCCGGGTTGGTCGACGCCGTGAAGCGCCATGCGTTGCTGTTTGTGGATTATTTTTCGCAGTATGCCAAGGTTCGCGTCAGCTATCGCGGAGATTTTTTCATCAGCCTTGCCACCAGTTTCGCCGCAACCGTTTTTGCGCTGGGGTTCGTGATCGTGCTGTTCAAGAAGGTTCCGCAGATTGGAGGCTGGAGCTTCGACGAAGTTCTGTTTCTCTATGGGTTTTCGCTGATTCCCTACGGGTTCTTCAACATCATCAGCCTAAATCTCTACGAGTTCGGCAATACGTACATCATCGAAGGCAAGTTCGATCGCGTTTTGCTGCGGCCCGTCTCCTCGCTCTTCCAGGTGCTCTTCGAAACCTTCCGGATTGAAGCCCTCCAGGAAATCGCGACCGGCACATACTGCATGTTCTGCGCGTCGCGCCAGCTCGGCATTGCGTGGACGCCGACACGATTTGCGATGCTGCTGTTTTTCGGCGTGTGCGCGAGCATGATTTACGTGTCGGTTTTTCTGATGCTCACGACGATTTCGTTCTGGTTCGAAGATCGCATCGGCGTGCACCCGCCGGTATGGAACATGATGGCGTTTGGCCGCTATCCGCTGACCATCTATAGCCCCGTGGTGCAATTCTTCCTGTGTTGGATTGTTCCGTTCGGGCTCGCGTCTTTCTATCCCAGCGTTCGGATGCTTGGCCGCACTGTTTCGCCCGCCTATGCGCCGCTGGTTCCGGTCGTCGCCGTCGTGTTTCTCACCGTCGCGATTTCGCTCTGGAATCTTGGCACTCGCCGCTATTCATCGACCGGCTCGTAAATGGCGGCGGTGAGATCAGCAACGGGCCGCGCAGAGTGTGATTCAGTTTTTTGAGAAATATCCGGCGGGGAAACAGAATTAAATCAAACCACTTTCAGAATGAAGATCACGCGGTCGTCGTCGTGAGCGCCGCCACGTGAGAATAAATCCACTTCGGTCAGCACGGACTTCACGATTTCCTGGGCCGGCTGGGTGCGCTTGCTGGCGACGAGTTCAACCAAGCGTTTCGATCCAAATTCTTCTTCGGCGGCATTATCCGCTTCGGTAATTCCGTCGGTACAGGCCACCACCACGTCGCCGGGATAGAGCTTTACGTGGCCGCGCTCGTAACGCATGCCCGCAAACAGGCCCACGACGATCCCGCCTTCGGTGAGGTATTCGATGTCGCCGTTGGCCCGAACTACGCCCGGCTGCACGTGGCCCGCATTCACGTAATGGAGGGTCCGGTTGGGCTGGTCGAGAAGCCCGACGAACATAGTCATGAACTTCTGGCCGCGCGTATCGGCCAGCATCATGTCGTTCAGCGATTCCACCAGACGTTCGAGGGAATGCAAGTGCGCAAGCAAGGCGTGCAATGTGGCCTGCAGGTTGGCCATGACCATGGCCGAACCGACGCCTTTGCCTTCCACGTCCGCGACGACCATGAGAATCGTATCCGGCGCTAGCGGAATGAAATCGTAATAATCGCCGCTCACTTCCAGCGACGGGCGATGCGAGACGGCAATGTCAAAACCCGCGAGTTGCGGAGGCCGCTCCGGCAGCAGGCCCACCTGAATGCTGCGCGCGAGAGCAAGCTCACGCTCCATGCGCTGCTTGTGAAGCAGGTCGCGATGGAGTTGGGCATTTTCAAGAGCCAGGGCGACGTGGTCCGAAATCGCGCGCAAGAGGTTTTCGTCGGTGGTGGAAAATGGCCCGGTTTTCTTGTTGAGCAGTTGCAGCACGCCGATCGTTTCATTGTTCTTGCTGAGGATGGGCAGGCAGAGCAGCGATTTGGTCCGGAATCCGAGCCGTAAATCCACTTCCGATTCAAACCGGGGATCGCTGTACGCATCCGCGAGGTTTACGACTTCGCCGTGCCCGGCCACCCAGCCTGCGATTCCCTTGCTGATGGGCAGGCGGATCTCGTGCTGCTCGAGGCCCAGGCCCACGAGCGACCAAATTTCGTTTCGCTCGCGATCCACCAAAAAAACGGTTCCGCGCTCGGCGCCCGTGTGCCGGGTCGTCAACTGCAAAATAATGTTCAGCAGTTCAGCCAGGTCCAGGGTCGAGTTCAGGCGCTTGGTGGCTTCGACGATCGTCGAAAGTTCGATAACCGCGTGGCGCCGCTCGCTGCTCTCGAGGGCGACTTCCGCGTAGCGGCGGAACAGATCCATCCATCCGCGCGTATTCGCATCGAGCTTGCCTTTCGGCTGGGCCTCGAGAATTCCGATGGGATTCGGCCCACGCCCGAGAACCCAAGTGCTGCCATCGCCGTTCGCGTTGGGATTCTTGCCGTGTAAAATTCGTTCGACATGGCCCACATCCGCGGCTGAAAGCTCGCCGCTTTCTTGCCATACCACAGGCGTGCCATTCACGATGCGCCACAACCGCGCACCCTCAAAACGACCCGGCGCCGCCAACGCGCAGACCATTTGCGCCGCCAGTTCGCCTGGATCCATCTCGGGATTCAGGGTGGCGACGACCTGTCCGAGAGTTTCGAGCGGCAAGCCTTCTTGCATTCCCGTTGCTGGCGTTCGGGGCGTGGCCTTCCGCGTCATGCGAGGTTTCCCTTGTACTCGATCACCAGAATTGTGATGTCGTCGGATTGCGCGGCGCCTTCGGTAAACGCGCGCATGCCTTCGCGAATGGCGTCGCCGAGTTGATGCACGGTATCGCCAGTGAAATTTTCCAAGATTGCGCGCAATCGCGATTCTTCAAACAGCTCGTTCTGCGTATTACACGCTTCCGAAACTCCGTCGGTGTAGATCACCAGAAAATCGCCGGCATCGAGCTGCACGCGCGCGGACTGATACTCGGCTTCGAGAAACATTCCCACGGGGAAATTCGCCGATCCGAGACCCTCGAGCCCTCCACTTTTTCTTTTTAGAAGCGGCGGCACATGGCCCGCGTTCACGTATTCGAAGCGGCCCATCTTATCCAGAACGCCGTAGAAAACCGTCGCGTAGCGGTCTTCGCCGGTGCGTTCGCATAGATATTGGTTTACGCGGGCAAAGACCCCGGGCAGCGATATATCCATCGCAGCGGTGGTGAAGAAGACGCCCTGCAGCAGCGTGGCCAGCAACGCGGCGGTAACTCCCTTACCCGAAATATCGCCAACAAAAAATCCGTGACGCCCGCCACCGAGTCCAATTACGTCGAAGCAATCACCGCCCACCGAATGGCAGGACAACGTAGAGCCGGCCACCGCCACATCGGGCAAATTAGGAAGCGCTTTCGGCAAGAGCTGCTTCTGAATCTGGCTGGCGATTTCGATCTCGTGATCGAGGCGCTGCTTGGCGCGCGACGAGGCAAAGAGCCTTGCATTTTCGACCACCGTTGCGGCTTCGCGCGCCAGCGTGCGCAAGACCTCGCGATCCAAGTCGGAGAAGGCGCTCGACGGCACGTGGCTATCCAGATACAGCACGCCGAGCAGCTCGCCCTGGCGGGTGGAAATCGTGGCATCGAGAGTTTCGATGACGGGAAGCTTATCGACGGGAATGGCGATAATCGTGTGGAGTTCGAGCCGCGCCACACTTTCCTGCTGGCTCATCCCACCATCTTCGCCGGTATCGCTGACAATCAACTCGCGGCGAGTCTGCGCGACCCTCTTCACCACCGACTGCGAAACCTGGAGTTGGTCGGGACGCAAAGTCCCGCGCTGCGCGTCACGCGCGACGATCATCTGCAATTCCTGGCCTTCGTTCGCGAGCAACAGCACGCCACGCTCGGTGCGGGTGATCTTTATTGCGGCGTCGACCACAGCGGTGAGCACGTCTTCGAGGGACAGTCCGGTGCCGAGCGTGCGCGCAACCTCGAGCAGTACGCCCAAATGATACAGTTCGTGAGATCCGGCATGGGAGGGTGGGGGCGCTTCGACGCGTTCGACCAACTCCTCGATGGTCGCGCCTTCACCTAGAAAAAGCAGTTTGTAGGAATCCGCCATGCCGAAATCCACCTGGTCTTTCGGCTTCAACTCGTGGCGCAGGGTTTTTTGGCCGTTCACGAAAGTTCCGTGACGGCTGCCCATATCTTCCAAAACCATCGCGCCGTCCACGGCGAGGATTTGCGCTTGCTGGCGGCTGATGCGACTGTCTCGAAGAGTCAGTTCGTTGCCGGCCTGACGGCCAATGCGATATGGGGTGGTGCCAATGGCGACCTCACGGCGGACGCCGTTAGGTTCAATCACGACAAGTCTTGGAGCGCGTGGCATCGTCTTGGTCTGTGGAAATCGAGGCACTACAACGCAAAGCCGCGCCCAGGCACGAGTTTGCTGGCACCGCACATGGTAGGGAAAGTCGCGCCCGAAGTAAATAGGGCCGGCCCGACTATGAGCGCTTCCCGTGGATCGGCGTGGACGGCCGGGTTGCCCCGGCCCGGGGGTCGCGTGTAGAATCGCCGGGTCACTCGGTCTCTGATCTTCTCTTGCAGATGCTGGTCATTTCCAATCGCCATTTTCTTTCCCGATCGTCTAACCAGCCATAAGTCCTTAGGAGGCAAAATGAAAAGAACCCTCTCAGCTTTGATTCTGATGTTCGCGCTCGCTTGGCCGGTTCCGGCGTCCGAAAAAGAATGCGATCGCGTGGACAATGCCGGAAAAGTCGCGCAAGAGATCATGGACATTCCGGACGATATCCCGCAAAGCGTGATCGATAAGGCAGACTGCGTGGTCGTGCTGCCGTCGGTCGTAAAAGCGGCCTTCGGTATCGGCGGCAGTTACGGACGTGGCGTGATGACGTGTCGCAGCGGCGCGGATTTTCGTGGCCCGTGGGGCGCGCCCACGATGATGGCACTCGAGGGCGGAAGTTTCGGATTCCAAATTGGGGTGCAAGCTACGGACTTCGTGCTACTCCTCATGAACGACCGGGCTGCCAGCAGCATTCTCACCAGTAAAGTGAAACTGGGTGGCGACGCTTCTGCCGCTGCGGGTCCCGTAGGGCGGAGCGCTTCCGCCGAAACGGACGTGACCATGCGCGCCGAAGTTCTTTCCTACTCGCGCGCTCGTGGATTGTTTGCGGGAGTTTCCTTGACCGGCTCGACGCTTCGCGCCGACAACAGCGCAAATCGCAACCTGTATAGAAAGGACATCAGCGCTCAGGACATCGCGCTGAATGGCAAAATTGCCCCGCCGGCATGCGCCAAACTGCTGATCGCCACTCTCACGCAACACTCGCCGAAAAATATGTCGGGAAGATAAGCCACCATCGCTTCACTCGATGAGAACCTCTCGATCATCGCCGTGGTTGGCGGCGTTCGCACTGTGTGTCGCGCTCACTCCGGAGACGGGTTTGTCGCAAGCCCAATCGACGCCGGCCAATTCGGCGCGCCATTCTGGCCCAAGCGCCCGCAGCCTTGCGACGTTGCAGTTCGATGTGGATGCCGCGAAAGAATGGATGGATACGAAGTTAGATTTGCGGCAAGGCGAAAAACTCCGAATTACGGCTACCGGAAAGATCACTTACCCCGCCGACAAAAAACATCCGGACGGCCGCACGTTCGGCCCGGCGGGGATGGCCCGCGGTTTCGACGATTTGATCCACCAATATCCCGTCACCGACTCCGGGCACGGAAGCCTGATCGGGCGGCTGGGCTCGGACGAGGGCGCTCAGGCTTTCGCGGTCGGCAAGAGTTTGGAGTATGAAGCTCCTGTCGGCGGGCGGCTCTTTTTCGGCATCAACCAGAGCATGAAAGACGCAGGCGCTGCCCAGGGAAATTTTCATGTAAAAATTGAAATTATAAATCCTGGACTCTCCGCCGCGACAGCGATCGCGATTGGTGGACCTCCGGAAACTCCCGTGCCGGCGATCACCCCGGCGATCCTGGCCAAGATCCCGCGGCGGATTGCGGACCAGCGGGGAAATCCGGGAGATATGGTCAATGTCTTCGTAATCGGAACTCCGGCCGAATTGGAAAAGGTATTCAGCGCGGCCGGATGGGTTCGTGTGGACAGCTCGGTTGAGAATTCAGTAATGAACGCGGTGATGGACTCCTTCGAGAAGAAAGATTACCTGACCATGCCGATGAGTACACTTTACCTGTTCGATCGACCGCAAGATTACGGCTTTGCGCACGCCGAGCCGGTGCGCGTCGCCATGTCGCGGAATCACCTGCGTGCGTGGAAATCCCCCTACCTCATTAATGGCCGGAGGCTATGGTGCATCGCGGCGACGCATGACACCGGCTTCGAGCGGGACCAGCGGAACAACGGTGTCACACACAAGATTGATCCGGCGATTGACGGCGAACGCGAATACGTCAACGGCACCTTGTCGGAGACGGGCCTGGTCGCGCAACGCGCGCACGTGACACCCGCCGACCCGTTGATTACTGCAAAAACGGCTACCGGTGGGGAATTTCATTCGGACGGACGCATTCTCGTGCTCGTATTGAAAGATGAGACCGCGAGCAACGCGAATTAGCAGCCCGCTCCCTGCAGACCTTAATCGAGCTCGCTGGGCGTTTTGCTCGCCGGCTTTGTCGCCGCAGCTAGGTGGATCTTAGCGCCTGTGACTGGCCTTCCCACGCATCGCTCAACTGACGGATGGTTTCGCGGAGGCGCACGGCTAGTTCGACGACGGTCTGTAGTCTCTGAATGTCGGCGGGTGGCAATTTCACGGCGTGGGATAACACCAGCTCGGCGTTCCCCAGAATCCCCGTGAGCGGATTGTTAATGTCGTGCCGGAAAATTTCGGCGATGTCGTCGGACATTACGCCCCGGGAGGCGACGGCCCCCAACCGTGCGAGCTCTGCGCCACGCAAATGTCGCAACACAAGACTCGCAGCGAGCGGAGCAAAATCGCCCAGGCGGCCTACAAATTCCACCTTGCCGTCCTCGACGAGGCCGGCGATTTCTTTTTCGCGGTCGAATGAGCCAATCAGAACCACGGGGGCGCTTTCATTCAACTGGCGCAGAAATTCCGCCAGGGGCGCGCCGGCCACCAAATCATCGTCGAGCAAGACAACCCGCGGGCGGCTGTGCACCATGCTGCCGACCAATCGCGAAAGATTTTCGGCCACCGAGACCAATGCCGCGGGCTGTCTCCGCCGAATTTCCCGGGATATGGATTCGGCAAGCTGGCCGTCCGCGATTCCGCAAAGCGCTTCGGCTTCAATGGATGCTATTGGTTCCTTGGCCGCAATGGGCATTGCGTTTCATTCCTCCTGGTCATCGCGCGTTGCTCTGCTCCGGTTGCCGATGCGCTTCCTCGGGCCCGAACGCGAGTGCCTCCAGCCGACGGTTGACGGCGAGTTTCAATTCTTCGACCAGGAATGGTTTTGCCAGATACATCAGTTTCGCGGTTTGCAAGAATTTCATCGTGCGGGGCGCCAGGGTGTCGCCGGTAATGAAAATGATGCGATCGCGTGCGGCGCTCCCGGAGCGAACCAGGGCTTCGTAGAAAGCGGGCCCGTCGAGGCGCGGCATGCGCAGATCGCAAATGATCAAGTCGTAGCGTCCCCGCGATAGCCGAGTCAATCCCTCCTGGCTGTCGAGCACCGCTTCCACCTGATGGCCTTCTTCCCGCAAGACATCCACAATCAATTGCGCGACGGTGGGTTCATCCTCAACTACGAGCACCCGGCTCTTCGGCGCCGTCGTGGTAATTCTTGATTCGCGCTCGACGGCCGTGCTGTGGGCCACCGGAACTTCGACGACCGGCAATTCAACGGTGAACCGGGCGCCGCCCCCGGGCTGATTTTCCACGGAAACCTCCCCGTCGTGTTGCTTGACGATCCCGTAAACGATGGAAAGTCCCAGGCCGGTTCCCAGGCCCGAAGGTTTGGTCGTAAAAAAGGGATCGAATATGCGCGAAACAATTTCGCGCGGAATTCCCGGACCGTCGTCACTCACATCCAACGCAATCCGTTTGGCGTCGGAGACGCGCGTGCGGATGCGCACGCGGCCTTTTCCCCTGCCGTGCAACAACGCCTGCTCGGCATTGACCAGGAGATTAAGAATTACTTGCTGTAATTGATACGGGTCGGCCATGGTTTCCGGCAAATCCGCGGCTAGTTCACATTCGATTAAAATATCTTCCACTTTCAGTTCGTAACTGCGCAGGGCGAGAGCACGCTCGACGATTTCATTCAGCGCCACGCGAGTTCGCTCCGGCTCGTTTTCCCGCGCAAAATACAGCAGGTTTTTTACGATTCTCCTGGCCCGCTCCGCCTCGTGGAACACACGGCTCGCTTGGGAAAACTGCGCGGCGTTCAAACCGTGGCCGAGCAAGAGCTGTCCATAACCCATGATCGAGGTCAACGGATTATTCAATTCATGGGCGATGCCCGAAACCAACTGGCCCACCGCGGCCATTTTTTCGGTCTGCAAGAGCTTGGACTGGATTTGGCGCTCGCCGGTGACGTCGTAATAGAGTTCGAGCCACCCCATGCGCAGGCCGGCGCGGTCGAGCACCGGACGCGCAAAACGCTCCAGCACGCGCCGCGCGGGCCGCAACATTTCGAGTTCATCATGCCCCGGCTGGTCCTGGCCCTCGGAAAAGAGTTTCCACGGGGCGGCGAATCCTTCGGGAGAGCGAAAGCGCTGGCTGATCAACGACTCGAGCTCGCTGAAAGTCTCCGTAACAAGCAACTGCCTTCGTTCCAGACCGAAGTATTGACTGAAACGCGGGTTGAAGAATCGCAGGCGTCCAGCCAAGTCCACGAGTACGATTCCGGCTTCCACGGAATCGAGCACGCTCAATAATTCGGCCTCAAGCTGCCGCCACTTGCCCTCGATTCGCTGCACGAGAGGCCCTTCCTCGAGACAGAGCAGCAGTAACTCCGTTCCTGGCAGGCTCGCGCGAAAATTCAGCCGAACCGGGAATCCCGTGGAAAGCTCGCCATCCACAGCGGCCACAGCGTGCGAGGACTGCGCCAGTTCGCAGAGCCTTTCGAATTCCTGCGCCGAAGGGCGCGATAAACGATCTCCCAGCCTCGAGCCGACAAGAGCCCCGGTTTTCGCCGGCACGATCTCGCGCGCCCGGCGGTTGGCGCGCCTTACAGTTCCCGAAAAGTCAACCAGCGCCAAAGCTTCATCACTCGAATCAAAGACGGCGCGGAACGCGGCATCGCCCGCGGGCCCGTTGGGAGCGGCCGAGGGCGCGGAATGTGCACTGAGTGTGTGGCGTGGCGAGTTGTTTCGGCAAGCGCGGGTCGTCTCGCTATCTCTCATTCGCGCTGCTCGCGTGGGCAAGACGAGATAGTCGAAGTCCGTCATTGTCCCTGACAGCATGAAACGCGGCTCCGTGGACGATTTGGGAAAGGGTCATGCTAAATCGCATTGCATGATCTTGACCACCTGCAAAATTTGTTAAATAGCGTAATTTCATGGCGATAGAAGATCTCCCATGGCGAAGTCCGATAGGACCTTCCCAATTAGACATGCAGACGCGCGAACCTTCCCTTCCTAGGAATTCTCAAGGCACTGGGGGCGCGTGCTCCGGCGGGTTCTTCGGGAGCCGGTGTCGAGGAGCTAGTTGGGCTGAATTTCCGCCTGATATTGTTTGAGTTTGCGATAGAGGGTGGTCTTACCAATGCCCAGAATCCGGGCGGCGGCCAGTTTGTCGCCCCCCGCATCACGCAACGCGCGGAGTATCGCGCGCCGTTCCAATTCTTCGAGGGGGAGCAGTTCATCGTTCTGCGGCAGGCGTTCGCCGGTTCCGTATTGCAGGCTGGTGGGCAGATCGCCAGCGTGCAGAATCGGCCCGGAGCCCAGCGCAATCGCCCGTTCAATGGCGTTTTCCAGTTCGCGAACATTTCCGGGCCAATCGTAAGTTCGCAGACGAGACATCGCCTCCTCGGAAATCGTCCGGATCTTTCCGTTGGCTTCGCTGAATTTCTCGAGGAATGAAATCACCAGCGCGTCGATGTCCGATTTACGCTCCCGCAAGGGAGGCAGTTTAATTTGGACGACATTCAGCCGGAAAAACAAATCTTGGCGGAATTTCTCTTGGCGCACGGCCGCTTCCAGATCCCGATTTGTCGCGGCAATGATGCGCGCCGCGAGCGGAATGCGCTCCGTCGATCCCACCGGCCGCACTTCCTTTTCCTGCAGGGCACGGAGCAATTTCGCCTGCATATCAGTGGGCATGTCCCCGATTTCGTCCAGAAACAGCGTGCCGTTGCCGGCAATTTCCATCAATCCTTGCTTGCTGTGCATGGCGCCGGTGAAGGCGCCCTTTACGTAACCGAATAATTCCGCCTCGATTAACGTGGGAACCAGGGATGAGCAATCCACCGGAATAAATGGCCTGTTCCGTCGTACCCCGGAAAAATGCACGGACCGCGCCACCAATTCCTTACCGGTACCGCTTTCTCCGAGAATCAAAACCGGGTAGTTATGCTGGCTGACTTTTTCAATGACGCGATACACCTTTTGCATCTTTAGTGACACCCCAATCAGCCCGCCGAATCCGGGACGCGTGCGCAGAGTTTCACGCAGTACCCGATTTTCCTGGTCAACCTCAAGCAAACGAACCATGCGGTCGATTTTGCTGCGCAATTCAGGGATGTGAAACGGCTTGGTTATGTAGTCCGCGGCACCGAGCCGGGTGGCCTCCACCGCGCTTTCGATCGTGCCGTACTGGGTGAGCACCAAGACCGCGGTCTGCGGAAAATCCTGCCGGACGCGCTTCAGCAACTCCAATCCACCGATCTGCGGGACCCGCAGGTCCGTAATCAGGATTTCGACGGGCGACTGATCGAGGATTTCCAGAGCTTGCTCGGTCGTGGCCGCCAATCGTGTGCGCAGCCCGGATTCGGACACCACATCGCGACACAGATTCCGTGTCGAATCTTCATCGTCCACAATCAGAATCGTCGGCGTCGCGCCGCGCTCCGGTGAAAAAGCCGTGCCCATCTCTGGTCTGGATGAGGCTCCCATGATTTTGCTGTTCTCCCAGGTCGTCGATGCGACAGTTACTGCACAATCAGGACCAAATAGGAACTAGGAGTGCTTCCCGATTTGCCTTAAAAGAATGGCCTTAGTTGCAAAACGCGACAGTGCAGGACGGGAGTCTAATATCGAATTGGGATATTTAACAAGTCCGTAATACTACGTGGGCAGATAACTCAAGGTATCCGTAGGGAGTGCAAGTTCGGTATTGTAGCTTTTTCAAAATTGGGAATTTCGCAATGAAACGGGTGGAAGGGCTTAGAATCTCGCAGCGATCCGTCAGTGGCCGCCTCCGGCCGGAACGCGCGTTTGAACCGCCCGGCCCTCGCCTGCATTGAGCACGCGATCGAATTCAAGCAAGTACAGGCCCTCACTTGCCGAACCGGCAAAAACCTCTTCAGGCACTCCCGTAGCCGCCAGCACGGGAAATTCGCCGCCCCCAAGCCCATCCCGCTGATTTCCATCGGCGGTCGTGACTCGCAACCACGACTTGCCCTCATCGCTCGACGCATAAAGCCCACCGGAATTCCCCTCCGATTGCGTGGATACCAGCCACAATCCTGGACGAAGCAACAAGTCTTGGGCGCGCGAGCCGGGCAGACCTGAGTGCCCTGTCGTCCACGTTGCCCCGCCATCTCTCGATATGTACAGCCCGGTTCGCGCCTCGGCCAACAAGGTGGATTCATCAGCCCCTTCGAGCTTCAGTGCGCCGCGCGAATCCATGGGTAAATCGTGCCAGGTCCACGAGTGTCCGGCATCGTCCGAGAACACCATGCCATTTGAAGAAACAATGCGAATCGACTTGCCGTCTGGCGACGCCAGGACGGATTGAACGGGCAGGTCAGTTGGGGCAAAGCGCAACGAGATCCAATTTTTTCCCTCATCCCTCGATACGAATAGCCCTTGCTCGGTGGCCGCAAACCAGCCCGCCTCACTCACGCACACATCGTTCACGATAGGTCGGACGCTCCTCTTACTGGAGTTAGGAGTGCCGGCGGCACCCAAACCGGCGGGGATTTCCCAAAAAGTTCCAGTCCGCAGCCAGGCCTTCCTGGCGTCGTCATAGCGGATCAGGCCACCCGACGATACAGTGGCCCACCAGCCACTCGGGAAGGAAAAAACCGACCGCACGCTCTCGGGCGCAAGGCCGCTATCCATCGCGGTCCAGCTTGTCCCGCCATCGTTGCTCAGCACCACGGAGTCGGGAGCGTTCGCCAGAACGGCGGCGACACGCCGCGCATCTCGTCCATCAACCGCGACCGAAAGGATTCGACGGTGATAAAACCCATCATTTGCGGCGCGGAAATGTGCTCCGCCATCGTCGCTGGCGATAACGCCCTGCCGCTCAGTCCCGAGGAGCAATCGCGCGGGCTGCGCTCGGACCGAGTCGGTCGCAGACGAATCGCCCGCCGGCTGAACGAGCATGGCGTTGATGACCCAATCCGCGGGTGAAATTCGCGTCCACGTCCCGCCGCCATCGCTCGACTTCCACAATCCCTCCGTGGTCCCGGCGTACCACACGTTGGGCTGCGCGGGATCCTGGCGAATCACCAGGGTGCGCCGCGATGCATACGGAATACCTGCGATCTTTTGCCACGTCGCGCCGCCCGAGTCACTGCGATAAATTCCCGAACACGCACTAGCGAAAATCCGCCGCGAGTTCGTGGCGTCGAACGCGAGGCTCAGGACGTCGGAATCCTCAATCATGCCTGCATGGATAGCCGACCAGTTCTGGCCGCCGTCAATCGTCTTCCACGGAAGATGGAATGTTCCGGCATATATGATTTCCGGATTCGCGGGATCGATCGCCAAAGAATCAAAATTACGAAGTTCATCATCGCCTGGCGGGGTCGCTCGCTTCCAATTGCGCGCTCCATCGCGCGAAACGAAAACGCCATCCAGAGCGCCCGCGACGAGCACGTCCGGGTCCGAAGCCGCCTGCACCAGCGCGCGCACCGCATGCGCCCGAAGACCAGATTCTTGCCAAGTCTCGCCGCCGTCGTGGCTCACGAAGATTCCTCCACCTTCTCCGGAAACTTCGCGCGTCCAGGTAGAAGCAAAAATTTGCGAAGGATTGCGCGGGTCAACAATCAATCCGGTGACAAGCGCGTTCGAATTCGTGCCGGCGAGGCCGAGCAACTTCCAGGATTCGCCTCCGTCCGTCGAACCAAAGATGTGCCCATCCGTAGTCCCGAGATACACGATCCGGGAATCGTTAGGATCGCTTGCGAACGCCCGAACGTCTCCGCCAGTGAGTCCGGCCGAGCGCCAGACCTGCGCCGACGCAGCCGATGCGAACAGGAACGCCAGCACCGCGAACGCACAGGTGCCGAGTTTTCTAAAATGAGAAAATTGGGTGTTCATACGTTTACATCTCAAGCCTCGCTCAGGTGAATCCGGGGCGATTCACGAAGCAGAACGAAGCTTCCACGACCACCACG
>Ga0302325_10003562_pt1 | contig 36632 bp, 50 predicted proteins | sample Palsa_T0_2_FD_201948 | JGI IMG/M metagenome (GOLD analysis project Ga0302325, IMG submission 201948) | Peat permafrost microbial communities from Stordalen Mire near Abisko, Sweden - Palsa_T0_2 | ecosystem: Environmental > Terrestrial > Soil > Palsa > Peat permafrost | place: Sweden: Abisko...
ACCGGCCCTCAACTCCGTCTCCGCGTTCTCCAGCTCGAAGGCGAGTTGGCCGACTACAAGGCGCACGCCTGGGTCGAGATGGGCGACTACATCGTCGTGCAGAGGCAGCGCGACGCGCTTCGCGAGCTGGCGCGGGAGCTGTGCGTGCTGGCGCCAGGGGAAAACGAGGATGACCTGACACCGAAAGGCCAGGCCCTTCTCGCCCGTGCCCACGCGCTGGGCGTGGAGGTTGGGAGATGAAGACGCCGGCGGAGTGGATGGATGGGCCGCCACCGTCGTCACCTGACGCATGGGTGATCCTGATCGAGGACATCCAGTCCGACGCCCGCGCCGGCATGGTCCCCGAGGGTGAGCTTCATGGGGACCGCGGCGATGGTCACTGCCAAGCGTGCATCGGGAGATCCGTCAAGGCCGAGGCCGAGCTGGCGAAGGCTCACGCGGGTATGGACCTGTTCGAGAAGCGATTGCAGCACGAGGTTGACAGTCGAGAGGCCGAGCTGGCGAAGGCTTGGGAGGCGGGGAAAGAAGAGGCGTGGCGCGCGATGGTAACCTGCAACGACAAGACGCACGCCGAGGAACTGCGCGCTATCTCGAAACTCCAACCGCCCGGAGGAAAGGCAAAGTGAAGACAGCATGCACGGAGAAGTGTCGCACGTCTGTCAACTGCACCGTCTGCGGCCTACGCAAGAATCCGATAGGCCGCTCGGCCCCGATGGAGATGGCGAACTCGCTCTGCGATCACGAGTGCCCCGGATACCGCGCGGACCCGTACCCGCCGCACCTGTGGCCGAACGAGGAACTACCGGCCAAGCCGAGACTCGATGCTCCGTGAGTACCAGACCGCTGCAATCCAGGCCCTCCGCGCCGAGATCCGTGCTGGCCGTCGTCGCCTCGTGCTGGTCTCGCCGTGCGGCAGCGGCAAGACCACTATCGCGGCCGAGATGATCCGCAGCGCAAACTCGATGGGGCGGCGCGTGCTGTTCATCGCGCATCGAACGATCCTGATCGAGCAGGCGAGCGCGCGACTCGATGAGGAGGCAATCCCGCATTCGATCGCAATGGGCAGCGCCAGCCGATACCGCAACGCGCTGACGACTCTCGGGTCGATTCAGACGCTCTCGCGCCGCAAGCTCCCGGAGTTCGACTTAGCGATCGTGGATGAGGGGCATCACCACTCGAAGGACAGCGCTCATACGGCGCTACTCGACCGCGTGAAGCCCAAGGCGACTATCGCGCTGACCGCGACTCCGCGCAATGGCATGGGCGACTCGTACGACGGCCTCGTGGTCGCTGCGCAGCCGCGCGAGCTGATGGAGCAAGGCTTCCTGTGCCGGTATTCTGGATTTGCGTTTCTTGCCCCTGACCTATCTGGCGTCAAGACGGTCCGCGGCGACTGGGATGAGTCCGGACTTTCGTTGGCCTATCAGAAGTCAACCGTGTTCGCGTCGGTAGTCGGCAAATGGCAGCAGCACGCGAGGGGTAAGCGCACGATCGCGTTCTGCTCATCGATCGAGAATGCGCAGGACGTGGCCGCGCGGTTCCGTGCAGTCGGGGTCGGGGCCGAGTCGCTGGACTATCGCTCCACGAAGGCCGAGCGGGACGCCGTGTTCGATCGGTTTCGCTCTGGTGAAACGCTCGTGCTCTGCAACTTCTCGCTGTTCGGAGAAGGTCTTGATCTGCCGATGGCGAAGTGCATCATCCTGGCCCGACCAACGAAGAGCTGGATCCTGGCGATGCAGATGTGCGGCCGTGGGTTGCGCCCCTGGAATGACGAGACGTGCGTGTTTCTGGATCATGGGCAGGTCATCCAGGCGCATGGCTTGCCGGATCAGACGATGAGCTACAGCCTGACCGTCTCGCGTCCCAAGGAGGTGGTGCCCGCGCTGCGCACCTGCAAGTCCTGCTTCTGTATCTGGGAAGGGGCCGGTGCGTGCCCGAATTGTGGCGCCCAACCCGTAGCTGTAACACGCACCGGCCCCGAGACCAGCCTAGCACATCAGGAAGTTGAAATCCGCTCCGTCACCGGGCTGCCGTCCAGGGCAAAGCAGATCGCGATGTTCGATGAGATGATGTCCGAGGCCCGCAGATATGGCAGTAAGCCGGGCGCCGCGATCCATCGCTTCAGGGAGGCTTTCCCTTCGGCACCGCTCCCATGGGGCAGGTGGCGCAAGGCCGTCGACAAGGAGACGAAGACATGGCGATGAACCGCTCCCTAGCCCACCGCAAGCTCGTGCGCGCCATCCTGGCCAAGTACGGTGCGCATCCGCAACTGCGACTTTGGGAGATCCAGGTCTGCCCCGTCGTGAATCCTCGGACTGGTAGGCGCATCGGCGGCATGTCAGCTCCGACCGGGCATCCCGACATTTCTGGAATCACGGCCACCGGCAGAAGAATCGATCTTGAAGTGAAAACTGGGACCGGGCGCCGTAGCGATCCGCAAGAGAAGTTCGGGGACATGCTCGAACGCTTCTCTGGCATCTACGCCGTCTGCCGCTCGGTCGAGGACGCAGGTCAGGCCCTGGGGCTGCCATGAGCCGCGCCCGCCAGACCCACTGCAAGCGTGGCCACGAGTTTACGCCAGAGAACGAGAAGTGGGACAATAATGGCCATCGAACCTGCCTGATCTGCTCGCGCGCTCATCGCGATCCGCTTGGAACCTTACCAGATGGCGCCGGCAGCCTCGAGACCAGACCGAACCTCCGATCCCGCGCCATCGCCTGGGAAGCGTGGGTTCGTGGCCACCTCGAGGCTGACAGCTACATCGACCAGGAGCGGTGCGAATGATCTCTCGATACCATGAGCCGAACTGGGGCAGCGCCGAGCATGATCACGAATGGCGGCGATCGCCCATGTCACACCTTCCGAACGTCCGCAATGGATTCCACTGGGACCAGGAATGCGCATGTGGGGCCACGCGCTGCGCCGAGACCGAGTATGAGCCAGGCGACCCGGATTTCGAGAAATGGCAGAACTGCTTTGGCGGCAAATACCCACCGAGACGCGCGAATAGCACTTGACGCGCCATGCGGCTAGGCGCAGAGTCGATCTCCCTTATGGCGACTGCGACCGCCTCCAGCGTAGTACCCCAGAGCCCCGCCGTGGTGTCGCAGCCACGCGCGGGGCTCGCTTTCGCTGAGGACGCACCATGACGATGCTCGCCTACCATTCCTCCCCCGCAGTCAAGCGCAAGATCCTGACCCAGCTCCGCGCCCACGCCAAGGCTGACCAGCTTGTCAAGGGCCAATACTGGGAGAACGGCAAGGGCTGCGCGGTGGGTTGCACCGTGCACTCTGGAGAACACGCCAAGTACGAGCCGCTCTTCGGCATCCCGCGAGTGCTGGCGCGACTCGAGGATCGGATCTTCGAGGGCCTGCCGAACAAGGATGCGCAGCGCTGGCCGGTGCAGTTCATGTCGGCGATCAAGCCCGGTGCATACCTCTCGGACATCTGGCCGCAGTTCGCGATCTGGCTGCTGGCGGATCCTGTTGCGGGCGTGATCAGATTCGCGAAGACCGATGCGCAGCGAGCCGCAATCGATGGCGTAGCGGAGTTGTATCGCCAGCGCGTTCCTCAAGGTGATCCGAAATGGGCTCTGGCTAGAAAAGACGCCTCCGCCTACGCCTACGCCTACGCCGTCGCCTCCGCCTCCGCCGCCGCCGCCGCCGACGCCTACGCCGACGCCGACGCCTACGCCGCCACCGCCGACGCCTCCGCCTCCGCCTCCGCCTCCGCCGCCGCCGCCGCCGACGCCGCCGACACCGCCGCCGACACCGCCGCCGCCTACGCCGCCGACGCCTACGCCGCCGCCGCCTACGCCAGATCAATCCACTGGGAGGCGTGCGCGGCCAAGATGCTCGAGCTGCTGCGGGCGGCCTGATGCATCCAGGCGAGAGAGGGATGATCGCAAAGGCAACTGAAGGTCTGCTGCGCGTTGAGAAGGCGCGCGCGATGCTGGCTGAAGCGGTTTCGGTCGATGAGGTGAAACAGATCCGGGACCAGTCGCTGGCGATGAAGGCTTACGCAAAGACCCAGAAGGCGGGTCACGCGATCGCCCTTGACGCCGCCGAGATTCAGCTCCGAGCCGAGGTGCGGCTCGGGGAGATGCTTCGGGAGTTGCCCAAGGATATGGGCGGGCGGCCCTCAAAAACGGCGGCCAAAGTGGCCGGAGTTAAGACGCCAGCCATCGAGGACATCGGCATCGACCTGCGGCGCGCGCGCGACTACGAGGCCGCCGCCGCGATCCCGAAGCCGCAGCTTGAAGCCTATGTCAAGGCATTCCGCGAGGACGACCGGGCTCCGACCTCGCGTGGGCTGATCGCCACTGTTGCGGCCGCAACGTCAGCCTCGCCTGACTATGACGGAGACGAATGGTTCACGCCGGCCGAGTGGATCGAACGCGCACGCGCGGCGCTGGGCGAGATCGACCTTGACCCGGCATCGAACATCCACGCTCAGAAGACCGTCAAGGCTAAGCGGTTCTACACGAAAGAGGATGATGGCCTCTCGAAGCCATGGACCGGCCGCGTGTTTTGCAATCCGCCGTACTCGCCCGGAATGGTTCGGAAGTTCACGGATAGGCTCCTGTTGGATCTAGATGCTGGGGTTTGCACTGCGGCGATCCTCCTGACTAACAACACCTCAGATAGTAAATGGTTTCACGACCTGCTTCGAGCCGGGGCAATCGTATGCCTCACCCGTGGCCGTGTAGCGTTCGAAGATACCGTCGGCCAGCATTTCGCCACGCGCCAGGGGCAGGCGTTCTTTTACTTCGGCCCAAATCCAGATCTCTTCACGGAGGCCTTCGCTGATGCCGGAACCATCGTCAAGGCAATCTGACTTCGACCAGAAGCTTGCGCTCGGCAACCAATATGAGCGGCTGGTCTCTGATTGGCTAATGACCAATGGCTGGCGTCTGCTGGCGGCATATGAGTACTCAGGAGAAGATAAGGCACCTCGCCTAATGGCCCTCGATGGAGATTCATTGATCGTCCCGGATCTCCTGGCTGCAAAAGACGGCAAGGCTCTTTGGTTCGAGGTGAAGTTCAAGACGAGTAGTGACTTCACCCGGATAACTAAGCGCCAGGAGACTGGCATTTCCGCCAGGCTTGCCGATCACTACTCTCGCGTCGAAAACATCAGCGGCATCCCAGTTTGGCTTATCTTCTGCCACCTCAAGCAGGATGAGGTCATCGCCGCTCGATTGGCTGAAGTCTTGCCGCTGGCTCGCGCCTCTAGCAGCCAGATCATGGGCCGAATGAAATTCTTCCCAGTCTCAGAATTCAAGCGCCTCGCCGCCCTCTCGGAGATAACCCATGCTGCCCACTGATCCTGAGCAGCCTTGGCCTGAGGAGGAGGGCGCGCCAGCAGAGGTGGTCAACATCCGCGATGGGCGCATCCTGCTCGATGGCGTGCCAGATGCCAGCGTCTCGAGCATCCGCACCCTACTGCGCGACCACCGCCGAGTGCTTCTGGGGTCGGACGAGCCAATCCGGTTCAACACGATGCGCGAGAGCCTTGAGCACGGCGCGCGCGTTTTCGAAGGCCGCGACGCGCTGGTCGAGACCATCCGTGTTGCGGCCGAGGACCGCGTGTGCGTTCTAGTCCACAAGCCAAACAAGCCGCCGATTCGGGCCAAGCTCAAGCTCCCCATCATGGACACCCAGCGCCAGGTGCTCAAACTGGCCATGGAAAACGCCTACAGCCCCGTGGTTGAGTATCTCGAGGCTCTGCCGACCTGCGAGCCAGGCGCGATCCGGATGGTCGCTACAGAAGCGCTGGGGCTCACGCGAGAGATCCAACTCCAGGTCTTCCGGATGTGGCTCATCTCGTGCGTGGCGCGCGCGCTGAAGCCCGGCTGCCAGGTCGATACGGTCCTGGTCCTGGTCTGCCCCGAGGGCGGCGAGGCCAAGTCCAGCTTCTTCCGAGCGCTGGTGCGAGATGACTACTGGTTCTCCGACACCTACTTGGACATCGTCGGCTTCGGTCGCAAGGACGCCTACCAGCAGCTCCACGGGACGTGGATCTATGAGATCCAGGAGCTTGAGGGCGTCCACACCAAGGAGGAGCGCGCCAAATACAAGAGCTTTCTTCCGAGCCGCTTCGACAAGTTCCGGGCAGCCTACGCGGCTGAGACCAAGAACCATGCCCGGTGTAACGCCTTCGGGGCCAGCTCCAACTCTGAGGACTTCATGACCGGGACCGACACGGCATTCGACCGCCGCTTCTGGCCGTTCCGGATCACCTGCGAGATTGACCTGGCGATGGTCCACACCCTCCGAGACCAGCTCTGGTCCGAGGCCCGCGATGCATTCTTGGCCGGCGAGCCGTGGCACTTCTCCAAGCGCGACCAGAGGCAGGACCAGATCCGAGAAATGCAGTCCGAGTTCATCAACGATTCAGACCCATGGGAGGAGCCGTTGTCGGGGTGGATTCTGACCGCCACGGACCCCAAGACCGTACCCGATGCGCTGACGTTTTTGGGTGTTCCCACCTCGGACCAAAACAAGCAGGCGCAGATGCGCGTGGCAGAGATCCTAAAAAAACTTGGCCTCAAAAAGCTCCCAAAACGCCGCCACGGCGGTAAAATCGTGACGCCATGGCTTCAGGTGGGAACATATGAAGTCTAGCAAATCCAACTACTTACCTCACCTGTAACTACCGTTACCACTTATATCTATTGGAGTACACAACACACACATAGTACAGAGTAGAGACGTGGAGTCACAGGTGGAGGTGGTGACGTGGGAACACCCAAACCGAGGTAAAACGATGGCAGTGCCGCCGGCATTCAAAGTTCAGCAGATGCTCCTCGACGGGGGCATGGGCCCATCCGAGATCATATTGACTTCTGTTAGTTCTGCGGAGGCCGAGAAATGACCGGCCGCTTCCTCAAGCTCCCGGCAGACGACTCCGTCCCCGTCGCCGTCAAGGTCGCCGGCCACCTGCTACCCAAGCGGCCATATGCGCTGGTCGACCACACCGTCAGGGAGCAGTGGTGGCCCTGCCATGGCGGCTGGCTGTTCCTGCTAGCCGAGAAGCCCAACGGCCACGTGCGCGTCAAGCTCAGCACCGGCAAGGTCGTGGAGTTCGGTGATGCGTAGGCTCTGGCTCGCACTCAAGCTCACCTTTGCCACGCCCATCCGCGGCGTATGCCACCACTGCGGCCTATACCGGCGCCTAGGCGTCGTGGAGCCTCTAACTGGGGTTCTGACCTGCCGAGGGTGCTCAGGCTCTGGATGACACACGGGGGCGAGATCTCATCCAAAATCGCACCACGGGGCAGCCAGGTGGCCAGGGAGGGCATTCCTGAGGCTGGTCAGTGACTATCTTGCCATCGTAGGGCCACCCACCAAGGAGCCACCCATGTTCGGAACCACCCAACCCACGAAGACCCAGCCAGCGCAGTCAGCCAGCCAGTCCAACAAAGACAACCTCGGCAACCAGGGCATCGAGAAGCACGGTCCGCCAGACCAGACCACCCAAGGCACGCCACATGCCGAGGATTACAAGGGAGTTCGGCCGGTCGACCAGTACACGATCAGTGGCAGATTCCAGAACGGCAAGCTGTTCCTGACCGGTCCAGTACAGGACTTTCGCGATGCCGCTGCTGTTCTGACTGCTGCTGCCGCAGCTGGAACCAAGGGCGCCGAGCACATCCACGTCCAGTTCGATGGCCTGGTTCAGCTGCCGATCAAGCAGTCCGGCAATCCTAGCTCGTAGGACTTGACAGCGTTGGCTTATAGGCTTAATATAGGCTTATTATGCCACGCTCTAGCACTACATGGCAGCCAGGATACCGTCCGCCAGGCGCGGGCCGTCCTCCAGGCTCCAAGAACAAGCTGAGCCACCTCGAGGCGCCGGCGATCGAGAACATCGCGGCCAACATCGCTGATGGCAATCTCCAGTCGGCGATCTACGTCTACGAGCGCATCAACGGCAAGGAGCCGAACCAGCTGACCGTCAACCTCCCAGAGATGAAAGCTCTCCTGGAGATCTTGCAGCGTCACCCCGACGCGCTGCGAGATGTCCAGGCGAAGTTTCTACCGGAGGCGAACGATGCGTTACCTGACGTTGACCCTGTTGCTGAGTAGCTGTGGTGGTTCCGAGGCGAATCAGGCGAGTCAGTGCCTGGCAGAAAACCAGGGGCCATGTGGTGGGGACCTTGGAACTTGCTGCGATGGGCTGTCTTGCATCCAGGAAGCTGGAGCGTGTCAGCCATCACCAACGACTCCAATGACTCCGACGACTCCGACGCCATGCCTTGGTTCGGTCGGCTGCTACGAGGCTGAATCTGCCTGCTATCTCGCCGAAGATGAGGCCTGTATCTCGAAGTGCGATGCCACATGCGTATCAGGGGACATCGTTGGCTGTCAGGGCCAATGCGGAGTAAGTTGCAATGCTGACTATGAGAGCCAGGCCAATCCAGCCTTCCTGGCCTGCCAGAATGCCCTAACCATATGCCTGGGCTGCCAATGACTCTCATTACCTGCATCTGCCTCTTCTTCATCGTTCCGGTCCTGGTTGGCTTTGGCGTGACGCTGAAGATCAAGGGTGGTTGAGCTCAGCCCGCAAGAGCTGGTGCTGCGCGACCTGCTCCGAGCTGAGCGGGTAAAGCCGCCAAGCGTCCTCGAGTTCGCGCGCTCGGTCGGGTTCGAGCCCGAGGAGTGGCAGGCGCAGTTACTTCAATCGGATGCGCAGCAGGTCGTACTCAACTGCCATCGAGGCGCCGGCAAATCCGCAGTTGTCAGCATCCTGGCGCTGCACCGGATGGTGACGCGGCCGAACTACGAGATCCTGGTGCTGAGCCGCACGGACAAGCAGGCCATGGAGCTTGTCTACAACCTCAAGCGGGCGTTCAATCGCCTACCGAACAGGCCAGAGCCGACCAAGGAGAATGACCACGAGCTTTACCTGCCGAACGGTTCGCGTCTTACGGTCGTCCCATGCACGGAGCCTCGCGGCTATCACGTCGACATGATGATCGAGGACGAGGCGTCATATGTCCCGCACGAGGTCTATATGGCCGCGCGCCCGACCGTCATTGCCAAGCGTGGTCGTTACCTGATGCTGTCGACGCCAAAGGGCAAGGTCGGGCATTTCTACGACGTCTTCGAAAACCAAAAAGGGTGGCTGAAGATTAAGGCGACCTGGCGTGATTCGAAGCGCTTCCCGCCAGAGGAGCTCGCGCGTATCGAGGGCGAACGCGCGTATGGTGACGAGTGGTTTCGACAGGAGTACGAGTGCGAGTTCCTACAGACCTCCGGGCAGATCATCGCGGAGACGTCAATCATGGCCGCCAGAACCGATGGGATAGTGCTAGACGACGTCAGCGATGTGTGGTAGGGGAGTGGCGGCGGGCTGAATCAGGCGACACCGTGCATAGCCGAGCAGGCTCGACGCAGGGCGCAGGCAGCCCGTCTCTATTTCGGAGGTTGGCAACGATGACCGAAGCCGAGAAGCAGCAGCTCGTGTCGCAGTTCAACCAGGCCAGCCAGATTGCGCAGCAGCTTCAGTGCCCGATGGCGCAGGGCTACATGCTTGGCGATGCCCTCAAGCAGCTGGGCCAGAGCATCAACGCGATCAGCGTCACGAAGGAGCCTGATGCCAGTCACTAGCCTGCTTGATTATGCGTGCGACAACTTCGCCACATGTGGAACACCGCCGGTTCTTCAGGCGACCGGTCAGCCTCCGGGCTGGGCGCGGCTGACAATTGACTACGTCGACCAGGGCGGTGGCTTGCATCACTGGAACATCTGCCTCTGCCCTCCTGATGCGCTGAAGTTCCCACCAGATTACCCGAGCATTGCCTTCCCATGAGGCTCGTATCGATCTACTGGGTGCTCGCCGCCGACCGAGTGAATCAGGCAGTGGTGTCTGGTCCGTCTGACGCTCAGTTCGTGAGCCAGCTCGCGAACGAGATCGAAGTGGCGCGCATGGAGAACGCCTTCATCTGGGTTGAGGTCAACGACTGGGACCGCTTGCTGCGCCTCGTGCCTACCGAGTTGCGCACGGCCAGAGCGCCGCCGAACTATGATCACATGAAGGCGAAGATGAAGGAGCTTGAGCTGAAGCGCCCGATGATCATGCGCGGCTCAGGACCAACCGAGGACGTGACCGAGAAGCTTCGGCTTGTCGATGCCGTCCAGGATGGCGCTGGCGAGGTCGAGACGCCGACGCCTGTCAAGCCGGTGATGCATTGACTTGGACGCTCATCATCGACGAGTACGAGGGTAAGCCAGACGGGTCAACCGTAGAGGCCGAGACGTTTGCCGAGATTGAGGGCATCATCCGGATCATGACCGGCAACAGCGACACCGGACATCGTCGCGCCATCACTGGTCATGTGATGCAGGGCGATCGGAAGTGGTTCGAGGTCCGCTGGGCCGAGATGACAAAGTCGCACTGGCTGAAGTACTGCCCGCCTGGTGCGAAATGAGTAAGTGGCTGCATATGAATGCTGGGGACTCGTTCGCCGTAATGGTCCCCACGACAATCCTGATACTTGGCGACGATGCTCCGATCTCGATTATCATTCCACCGCCAGTCGCGAGCGAACCGAAGCCGCGGCCAAGGAAGCGCCGCCGTGCTTGATTCGACCCATCTCCGCCTCGGGATGCTCTGGACCTGGCGCAAGGCTGAGGGCAAGCTCCAGGTTCGCGAGGCTGGCGGCCAGTGGTTTGATGTTGGGACGCCAGGCGACCTTGGAGAGCTGTTCGCGTTCTTCGGTCTCGAGCTACCACCTCAGCCGATGTGGATGCCATGGCACCCGATCCGGGACTGGTGGCTGCGTCGCCGGGCCAAGGCCTATGCGCATCACTGGTATGAGACGAAGCATCGTGTCGAGATGGAAGAGAAGAAGAAGCTGCGGATGGAACAACTGCGCGGGACGTATGTGAGGAAGACATGAGCGAAGCCGAGATCATCCCTGGTTGGGCCGCTCGTCAGGATCAGGCATGGAAGCTCTACGCTCTCCGCCTCGGTACTGAGACATTCAAGGGCGGCGGACGTCTCATGTTCGAGGGTAGCTTCAAGGACGCCCACGACTTTCTCGACTTCCTCGAGCGGATCCCGATGAACACGCCCGGCATGGAGGCGATCAAGAAGATCCAGAACCCTCAGCCGTTTATCGTGCGCGTGGTCGGTCCGCTCGTGACCGTGAAGCTCGGTAACGACAAGACGTGTTTGTCGCTGAGCTTCAACAATGAGTCGTAAGCACTTCTACGCGCACTGCCCGAAGAACGTCTTGCGCATCAACGAGGGAATGCGCTGGCTGATACCATGCAAGTTTGCAGCAGGTCACAGAGGCGAACACCAACCAGAGGAGACGCAAGATGAACAAGGGACAGCAGCTGCCAGTGGGACACGGGGTGGGGAGCCGGTTCGCGAGGGGACTTCAGAAGGCTGAGGACTACATCGAGCAGCTTCCGGAGAAGGCGACGGCCGATCAGAAGAAGTTCTACGATGACTTCGTTGCGAAGTTCAACGCGGACAGCGACTATCGCGTGAAGATCATCTACGAGAACAAGGGCGCGGTGGTTGCGCTGCCGGTGGATGAGCACGCCAAGCACGGCAAATAGCGCACTCGGCGTCGACCTTGGCGAGACTCATGACCACAGCGCGCTGTGCACGTTGCGGCAGATCGGGAACGACTTCCATTGCACGCTGCTGGAGCGACGGCCACTGAACACGAGCTATGAGGCGATTAATGCTGGCGTCGCTAGGCTCATGGACAAGCCGGCCTATCTCGACGCGGCTTTGGTCGTTGACGCGACGGGTGTGGGTCGGCCTGTGGTTGAGCGCATGGAAGATATTGGACTCAACCCGATTCCAGTGGTGATCACTGGCGGCGTCAACGAGATCCACGAGCCGGGCGACTGGTCATGGCGTGTGCCGCGCAAGACACTGCTGACGATCGTGCAGATCCTGTTCATGCGTGGCCAGATCAAACTGCCCATTGCGAGCCCGCTGACGGCCGAGCTAGAGCATGAGATCCGCAACGTCAAGCGGCGCGCCAAGGCTGGTACTAACGAAGCTACTGAGATCGGCCGCGAGACCGAGCACGATGACATCTTCTTCGCGCTGTGCTTAGCTGCGTGGCAGGTGACTAAGTACTATCAGCCAGTCCAGGAGACGCTTGCCAAGACCCTGGACAAGTCGACTTGGTTACTCGACCAGCAGAAGCGAGATTATGAGGAGATGAATCGTCGCATGAGCCAGAACCCGGAAGAGATCGAGGTTGACGACTGGCTCGATGGCACAGCGCGTGGGGTCGAGGCATGGTAGGCGCAGCCGCAACAGTCGACGAGCTGCTGACCGTCACGGCCAAGCACGGCCTCGTCCCTGCTGAGATCCGCCTGGCTGATGGCACGCATCTGTTGCTATCGCCCAAGGACGGTCCGGCTCCTCCCGAGGATCCCAAGGCGCCCAAGGAGCTCCCGGACGAGTTCGATGACCTGCCTATTCCCGAAGGCCTGCCGCCGAACTGGAAGGACCCACGCGACGGGCGAGATACCGAGGACAACCGCAAGCGGTCCGAGGCTGAGCAGGCTCAGGCCGACCGGCTCGTGTTTGGCGAAGCGATCCCGGAGGAGAAGTAATGCGACAGGAGGCCACGGGTGGTGACACGAACCCGCCGACCCAGTAAGCGACCCCAGATTGATACGCCCTGGTGGGCGATGGCTGAGAAGGACGCAGGGCCAGCCATGATCGACCAGGTAGCATCAATCCAGGGCCAGCAGGGAGGCATCAGATCGCGCAACTTCAGGGCGGCCAAGCTCTACGGGGGCCACGGCTTTATCAGTGCCGGACGATTCAGCCCTGCCTTGGGGAACGCTGGCGTCAATTCGGGCTACTTCGGCAGCTATACGAGCCCGCGCTACAACCTGATCTATTCGATGGTCAACACGGTTCTTGCGCGCCTGATAGCTCCAGGCTTGCCGGGCGTGCGGATTCTGACGAACGAGGCCGACTGGCCATTACAGGAGCGCGCGCAGCTGCTCGAGCGCTGGGTAGAGGGAATCTTCTACCAGTGCGACACGGACGAGCAGGCGATCAAGGCGCTCAAGGACTGCCTGGTGTTTGGGACGGGGCTGGTCAAGGCCTACACGGACAACGACGGGCGGATCGTCAATGAGCGCATCTTCCCGGAGTCGTTATGGACCGAGATGTTCGACGGCAAGGACGAACGGCCGCGCACGTACTACTACAACGACATCATCGACCGCGAGGTGCTGATTGACCGCTACCCGGACTCCGAGAAAGAGATCCTCGAGGCGCAGACATTCGCGCAAGAAGGCTACGACGGTGACCGAGCCGGCTCGCGGCAAGTCGCTTGGTACGAGGCATGGCACTTGCCAACCAGTGAGAAGCGCGGAGACGGGCTCTACCTCGCGGCGATCCCGGGGAAAGTCCTCGAAGCGCGCGAGTGGAAGCGCCGCAAGCCTCCGATCGCTGCAATCAAGTTTGACCAGCTCTTGTCTGGTTACCTCGGCCGCGGAATGGCGGAGCTCCTCTACCCACACCAAGCTGCGCTCAGTGCAATCCAGCGCGCCGAGTACTATGCCTGGTCGCAGGTCGCACTGCCCCGCCTGTGGATCAACATACGTTCCAAGATCAACGAAATCCACATGATGAGCAGCCGCTCGAGCGGCATCATGCGCGGCGTCGGTGACCCGCCCACGGTGCTGAACTGGAGCGCAACGCATCCTGCGTTCGTGGAGTACAAGGAATGGGTGATCTCGAGCGCCCACGAGTTCATGGGCGTATCGCAGATGTCCGCCAGCGGGATGAAGCCGGCCGGTCTGAACTCTGGGGCCGCTCAGCGCGAATACATGGACATCCAGGTCGAGCGCTTCTCGGTCCTCAGCCACAAGTGGGAGAAGTTTTTCACCGACATCGCGACGATCGATATCGATGAGGCCAGCGACTCCTACGGTGACGACGAGAAGGCCGGCGAGACTGCCGTGCGCGCGCAAGATGGATTCACGAAGACTATCAAGTGGAGCCAGGCCAAGATGGACCGCGACGCTTTCTGGATCAAGGCATATCCGGTCAGCTCGCTGCCGCACAGCCCGGCTGGTCGCCTCGCGATGGTATCAGAGTTGATGCAAGCGAACCTGATCACGCGCGAGGAGGGGCTCAAGTTACTGAAGTTCCCCGACCTTGACGAGACCCTCGCCATGGAGAACGCCCAAGATGACTTCGCCAACAAGAATGCCTGGCTGATCCTGCGCAAGGGTCAGCTGCCGCCTTACGACTCGATCGTGAACCTCCAGCTTTGCGTGACGAAGCTCCAGCAGCTCGCGACCAAGGCCATGAACGGCGGACTCTCGAGGGACTCGCCGGCAATCACAAACGCACGTAACTGGCTCGTGGGTGCCAAGGCAGCAATGCAGCAGGCTGCCGCATCTCAGCTGCCACCGCCATCGCTCCCACCAGCACCAGGACCAACCGCCAAGGGCCCACCCGCACCAGTCAACACGGAGATGCCGATAGCAGCCTAGGAGAACACAATGCCAGAACCTCAGGCGCCACAGCCGGCCACTGAGTCTCCGAAAGCGCCCGAGTCAGTCGATCCGACTGGGACGCTTTCGAAGGCTACAGAGGCAGCCCCGCAGCCCACCGCAACTGAAGCAGAGAAGGAAGCCCGCAAGGCCGCTCGCATCGCGAATGCGAAGCGTCAGTTCGACCGGCTTAACGGCGAGCGCGCTAAGTTCCAGGAGGAGCAGAACAACTGGAAGCAGATCAGCGCCCAGGCTCTGCGCGACGCGGGTGCGCTTCAGCAGCTGCGCAAGCTCGCGGCTGAGGATCCCGTCAAGGCCCTTGAGGCGATGGGCCACAAGTTCGAGGACGTCCTCAAGAAGACCGCGAACCGTGGCGCAGTAACGCCCGAGACTATTGAGGCGACCGTCAACGAGCGCGTGCAGGCCGAGCTGGCGAAATTCAAGGCCGACATGGACGAGATGTCTCGCGTCAAGGGAATCAAGGACCGTGAGCAGAGCGAGGCCAATGCCATCGCAAATGCGAAGAGACTGATCGCCGAGGAATTCGCGGCCCACAAGGACGAGTACGAGTTCATCGACGACTCGCCCAGCACTCTCGAGGACGCATGGAAACTGTGCGTTGAGACGTATCAGGCGACGATGGATCCGAAGACCAATCTCGGCGGAATCAAGCTGACCTGGAGAGAGGCACTTGACAAACTCGAGGAAAAAGGTTTCGAATACCATCTAGGAGTTCAGGAGAAGTCGAAGAAGGTCAAGGCAGCGCTGGAAGCCAAAGCCGCCAAGGCCAAAGAGGAAGCAGCAGCGGCAGCAGCAAAGGCAGCACCGGCCAAAGGCACCTGGCCGCGTAGGACCGAGAAGGTGGCGTCTTCTGCCCCTCTCACGGCGGCGTCGCAAGCCCCGAACCCAGCAGAGTCGGTTCAACGGCCTCTCAGTGTTACCGAGAAGATTCAGCGGAATCTTGAACGGTACCGAGCGGCCCGGGCTTCTAACGACGCTTGAGCGTCTCGGAGTAATACATGGCCGCACAGCTTCCCGTCCCCGGAACAATCGTCACCGAGCAAGCAATTGCTAAGGAGACGTACCTCTCAGCAGACGACATTGAAAATGTGATGATCGAGGCTGGCTATTGGGCCATGCACTTGATCAAGGGCGCCGACATGAGCGGTGCCAAGGGCAAGCGTACCCCGATCCCGATCATCTACGGATCAGGCGGTGGCGTCGGCTCGATCTACACGGCCGCCTTTGCCTCGGCAGGACCTGCTACGGCGGCGGTCTTCGAGGTCACGCCAGGAACGGCGTTCGGCGTCGGCCAGATCAGCCGTCAGGCGATCTTGCAGACCGAGGGCCAGGAGCACGCCTTCATCGAGGCGATCACCCTGGAGCTCGAGACCAAGCGGCGCCGGCTGCTTCAATACCTGGCCTTCTGCTTCTACGGTGACGGCTCTGGCGTCTTGGCCCAGGTATCCGAGGCTCAGGTCCTCTCGTCCACTGTGCTGACGCTGGCAGACGCTGCCACGGCGGTTCGGTTCAACATCGGCGATGTGGTCAATGTCTCGGCCACGGTCGGAGGCGCGGTTCTGACGGCCGGCACAAACGCCTCGCTGACAAACCAGGGCATCACCTATTCGGGTTGTGCCTATGTGGTCGGCGTGAACGTCATCGGTTCCTCGGCTGGAACCCTCGGCCTCTCGGCGACACCGGGCGGAGCTGCCACGGCGCTGAACGTCATCTGGACCGGCATCGCGGCCGGAGCGTTCATCTATCTGGTCGGAGACGCTGCAGTTCCGGCGAACCCGTACGGCTTCGGGAACGCGGTCATCCCAGGGATCATGGCCTGGCAGCCGTTGGTTGCGCCGATCATCTCGGACAACTTCTATGGCCAGAACCGGTTCAACAACACCTATCTGTACGGGGCGACGATCGACGCGACGTCGTTCGCAGCCACCAGTCTCAACCTCGGCAGCATCCGCGAGGCTCTGACCTACGGTGTAGCCCAGCTCCACGCAATCAGCGCGAAGCCGACCATCATCCTGGGAAACCCGGCGCTCTTCTACGCACTGAGCCTCAGCCTCCAGAGCCAGGGCATGTACCCGGGCTCGAGCGGCGAGGGACCCAGCGGCGAAGGAAGCTTCGGGTTCAGCTCGCTCAACATGCCGACCCCGCACGGGACCATCAAGGTCATGTCCGACCCGCAGTGTGCACCGTTCCTCAACCCTGCCTCGTTCGACCCAGCCAACGGGTACAGCGGCGCCTACACGGCCTTCATCCTGGAAGAGGATTCCTGGAAGCTGCTCGCGGCTGCTGAGGATGGCTCGGTCCCGTTCGTCGAGAAGCGCGGCGGGCGTGATGGCGATGGACTCCAGACGATCCCCGGACTCGATGTCATGTGGTTCGACCTCAAGTTCTACGGGTTGCCGATCACGTTTGCACCAGGACATGGTCTCTCGGTGCTTTGTCCACAGTCCTGAAGCGTAAGTAACCCATCCAGGAGGTGGCAGCGTGAGCAATTCCCTCTTCCAGAGCACCATCAAGAACACGACCCGGAACGCTCGTCTTATTGCGTTCACGCTCGCTCCACAGGGCGCAGCCACTCCGAAGATCATCAGCGGCACTGGAATCAAGAGTGTCTCTCGAACTAGCGCCGGCCTGTATGTTGTCAACTTCGCGCACGCCTATAGATTCCTGATCGATGCCCAGCTGACGCTGCAATTCAGCGCCATCACGCAGCTGTGGGGCACCTATGCTGGCCTGAACGTCAAGGCGAGCGGAACCGGCAAGCAGTCGGCGACGATCTCGCTGTTCAACTCTGCTGGAACCGCGACAGACATGGCAGCCAACGCCAATAATCTCATCTATGGCGAGATCTTCGTCCAGAACGCCTAAGAGGTAGCCATGGCCGCGCCCACAGCAACCGCAACAGGCCAGGTCGTCAGCCCAGTATTCGCCATGGACATCATGGGGACTGAGACCCAAGAGAAGATCGTTAGTGGTCTCTTCTTCCCTCAGAACGCCGGCGCTCCGACCGAGAACAAGGTCCAGGGAAATTACATCTGGAACGTGGCGAGAACTGGCGTTGGAGCCTTCAACGTCACGATCCTTGCGACGACAGGGTTCGTTATCGGGCCGTTTCTTCCGGCGATCCAGAACCCGAGCCCGAAGAACATTCAGGTCTCGCTCTGCCTGGATCCGGCTGGAACCCAGCAGGCACTTCAGGTCATGGCTGGGCCCGTCACGCGCAAGGCCAACTCGGTCACGTTCTCGATATTCGTCTACAGCATCACGGGAGCCGGCGCCTCCGACATCACCCAGCCAGGCAGCCCCACCGACAACGGCAGCTTCATCATGTGGCGCTACCACTACACTGAACTCCGCAATCCTCCGAGGTAGTCCATGGCGATGAAACCAGACATCCACGGCATGGCGATCGAGATCGCGGCTAAGAAGGGCTTCAAGCCACCCAAGGGTGACGACGAAGGACCAGAGGCCGAGCCGCTCAGCCCGCATGTTCTGGACGCGGCCTCGGACATCTGTGGTGTCCTTGGCTGCCCGCCCGAGAAGACTGAGCAGCTCGCCAACGCGCTCGCAGGATTCCTTGATGCTTACAACGGCGGAGATGACTCCGAGTCCGAGCCGGAAGCTGCTGCGCCCAGCGGACCACCTGAGGAGTAGTCCCCTTGCGGTCGCAGTCGTTTGTTGAAATCGCGCTGGCTGTCCGGCAGGCTGCGGACCTCGGAGGGCAGCAGAACGCCTTCGGAGGCAACTCCGGCGACAACATTACCGACTCTGAGCTTCAGTACAAGATCTGGGCTTCGACGGCGAGACTCTGGGGGAAGATCATCCAGAACTTCCCAGAGAACTACTTCTTTCGAACCTATTTCATCAACACGACGTCTGGCGTCTACAGCTATCAGCTCCCCTACGACTTTATGAAGGAACTGAAGGTCGGCGTGCAGCTCGCTCCGGGCTCGAACCTGTTCCTTGACATTCTCCCGTACAACCTCCACGAGCAGGACCACTACAACTTCCTGCCTGGCATCTATGCCCCTGTCAGCGGTCTGACAACGTTGCGCTACCAGGCACAGGAACAGAACATGACGTTCCAGCCGCAGTCTGGAGTCCTCCCGGCTCAGATCCGGGTGCAGTACATCCCATGCGCACCATTCCTGTGCCCGAACCTGCCAGCGGCATGGGCGGCGACGACGGCTTACGCCCAGGGCGCGCTGGTCTCGAGCAATGTGACTAACGCCGGCGTCATAACAAGCCAGACCTTCATCGCCCTCAACGCCGGCACGAGCGGCGGGACCCTCCCGGTCTGGAACGTTCCTGGCACCATCGCCGACGGAACCGTGACATGGGCCTATAAGGGCCCTACGGCGCTGTTTCAGACGACGTTCGACGGCATCAACGGCTGGGAGGATTGGATCGTCCTCGACTGCGCCATCAAGTGCAGCATCAAGCAGGAGAGCAGCCAGGTCCAGGATATGATGGCCCAGCTTGCGCACCTCGACGAAGACATCATGGTCGAGTCTGCGAATCGCCAAGCCGCTGACCCTCACACAGTGACGGGTGGCTTTGGGATGCGAGAAGGTGGAGCGTTCGGTGGCGGCTGGGGCGACATGGGCGGAGGCTTCTGATGGCCGGCCTCATCTCATTCACTCCGATTGTCACCTCAGACCGAGATCTCCAACTCGTTCAGAACCAGCTGCAGAAGGTTCTCGGCCAGTTCACGACCAACTCGCTGCTGACTGGCGTGATCAAGAAGGTCAGCTTCACGGCTGTGGATTCCGACGTGATCGTGCCGCACAATCTCGGGTCTACGAATGTCGCCTGGCTACATGGAAGCCTGAGTCTGCCGGCCATCATCTTCACGAGCCCGAACAAGGGCAACGCGAACCAGATTATCTTACGCTGCGAGCAACTGGCTGGAGTCACGTCGGCCAACACGCTCAGCTCTAGCAATCCTCTAACGGCCTACGTCTTGGCCTTCGCGAACTGACATGCCGAATACCCCGAACCTAAATCTCGCTGAACCACAGGGTGGCTCGACACCGGGGGCCGCCAACAACACGACGCCTGGAAGCTATCCATATATGTGGCAGGGCAACCTGCTGCTGATCGACCAGAACTGCCTGAGCATCCCGAACAACCCAGCTTCGGTGACAAACGGCGGCATCCTGATCAACGGCGCGCTGAACTTCAATGGATTCGGTCTCACGAACGCTTCCACGGGAGCTTTCAGCTCGAACCTGACGATCGGCGGCACCCTCGGCGTCACCGGCATATCGACGCTGACAGGTGGGATCGGTTCGTCTCTGACGATCGGGACGTCGCTGGCCAACACGATCACGCTGGCCGGCAAGGCCACCGGAACCGACCCGACGATCACGGTCGCTGGCGATGCGACGCGGTCGCTGAACATAGTTCCAGCAGCTGCATCAAGTTCTGTAATTTCCGGTCTTGGCATTTCACCAGCGGGCGGGTTCCCTATATTCATGGGTAATCTGACGACAGGAGTAGCTGGAATCTGGTTTGGATTCACATCTGCCACTGCTACCAATTCCAACGAATCAATATCTGCTAGTAACACAGCTTTGAACTTAGCGTCTACTGGTACAATTAACTTCAACCTCAGTGGCGCTCAATATGCGCAGTTTTCATCAGGAGTTTTCTCTGTTGATTCTATCAACATTGTCCAGGGCGGCGCCGCCACCGCCCTCACCCTCAAGGGCAACGCTGCTGCGACCGGTGGGATTGCGATCAACCTCGATAACCAGACGGCGCAGACGTCTGGAACGATCGTCAGCTTCAACACTGGTGGCACACCAAAGGCGACAGTCACATGGAACGGCGGGATCAACTCAGGTCCAGGTATCTTCAGTGCGACAAATTCCAGCACTGGCATTACTCTCTCGAGCAATGCCGCCGCTGCTGGGACGTCCCTGATCGTGCTCGGGGCGACTGACCCAGGCGGAACTGGTCTCATTGCAGAGTTCCAGAGCGTGGCGCTCACGAATCAGTTCGCGATCTCCGGTCGAGGGCACCTGATTCCGCAGAGCACGCCGCCGGTGCCACCGACTGCTGGTAGCTTCGCAGCTGGCTTCTTCACGACTGGGGCCGTTAGTGGAATCACTCTTACCGGTTCAGACGCTTGCATGCTTCTGAAGTTCACAACCGGAACAAGCTGCACTCAGATCACCGAGCAGACTTCTCTAATCGGTACAATTACTCTGAGCCAGCCATATAGCTCAACTAGCTGGGCTGGATTAGCTGCGTTCGCGAGCGAGCCGACCAACGTTTCTCTGAGCTATGGCGTTAACGATACTGCGCCGCTGATCGTTGTGCCGCTGACCCTTGGCACCTTCGCGCTCTATGCGGCTATCCCGTTCACGCCGAAGCTGAGCACGGCTTATGCGATTACGATCTTCACCATGGGCGCCGGAGCAACGTACTAGTGGCCCTTCAAAAACAGGTGATCAGTATCCCGATGTCGCTAGGCATCGATGCGGAGAATTCTCCACCGCTCATCGACAACCAGCGGTTCGCCTACCTGTCAAACGCGGTCTTCGACAAAACGCAGAGCGGTCAGATCCACAAGCGCGATGGGCATTCTCCGGCGACCACTTCTGTACTTGGTGGTGGCGTGCTACCGGCGGCCGAGGCATTGACGATCTTCAACAGCGAGCTTGGCGCCATTGCCGGTGGGAGCTATTACGGCCTGTCTTCTAGCCAGAACAAATGGATTAAGCGAGGGACCCTACCGCTGATCCAGCAAGTTGAGACGAACATCGCAGCCGGTGCATTCTCTGTCGCCAATCCGGACGCGGTCATCCTAAACGGCATTGGCTATTACGCCTATGAGATGAACGGCAGCAGCTGGGTCAAGGTCGTTGACGACGCTGGCGACAAGACTGTCCTGGCGACGATCCAACTGGTGACTGGCTCAACCTCGTCGAATCCAGGAGGCGCGACAGTAACGCCGAAGATCCTCTCGACCGGGAGCAATGTGATCGCGCTGAGCGTCCAGGCCCAGGGCGGTACGCAAGGAACGGTCTACGCAACCTCGATCAATGCGACAACATTCGCGCCGTCGATCAATGAGTTCTTCGCTACGCAACCTCTCGACCCGTGGTTCCCCACTGGTGTTTCGACCGTCGCCGAGTTCGTATTCGATGCGCAGATCATCAGCGGAACGCTATTTATAGTCGGCATCGCAAGCAGCCAACTCATAGGCAATGCGTTCACGTTGCCTGGGTTCGGCGTCATCGGTGGGTCAAACGTGGTACTTGGAAATACACTAGTTGCGCCGGCTGCATTGAGCTGTACTACGGTCGGCGGAGCTCAGCTGGCCGTTAGCTACCAGGTGTCGCCAGGATCATCCGTTGGGACGGTCGGAGGGCTATATACCAACTACTATTCATCATCATCGCCATGGACGCCTGGAACGACAGGGAATAAGGCCTGGCATCAGCCGGCCGCCGGAACATGGGCCCCGACGCCACGACTGGCGACCATGGGCGTTACAACAACGGCAGGGGATGTCATAGTCCTGTTTTTCGAGCAGCCTCCGGTCGCCGGTTCGAGCGTGCTGTCGGCCATCTATTACTATACGGATGGGATCACCGTTCCGATCACCTGGTCAACAGGTTGCAACATCGCAGGTCTTCCGTTCCTCATCGGATCTGGTCCTCCTTATACGCTCTACCTGCCGGTTGTGTACTCGTCGCAGGTTCAGCAGACGTTTTTCCTGACATATACCAACTACACGACTACGCCATCTCAGGTCCTGGCGCAGGTCGCCGGTCGGTACTTCAGCGCGAACAACGCAGGGGCTGCGCCAACGAACTACCGGATCCCTCAATCGTTTATCAATGGCTCGGCACAGTGCCTGCCGGTTGTCGTCCAACCACAGGGTATCTCGGCGTCATCGGTGAGTGCATCTTTGTCGGAGCTTTCGCTTAGCTTCGGAGGCGAGTTGCAGTCAACTCAGCTCGGTGGAAATCTACACCTGGCATGCGGCTCAATGCTGATGGACTACGACGGTACGAACATCGTAGAGCACAACTTCCATGTGTATCCGGAAACGCCAACGATCACGCAGCTGACGAGCCAGCTGACGGTGATTACAGATGGATATGATCCGATTTGCGCCACCGGCGGCGCAAGCCAGAGCACATTCAGGATCGTTGTTCCGGATAACGCGGCGAATCCAGGTGGACCAGTAGGGCAGCTGATCAATGCGACCAGTGAATCTGCCGTCCCCGTTGTAGAGTACATTCTTTTCAATGCATTTTCAGAGCTCACCGGGGTTGATGGTAGTCTGGCGACTCCGTTTGCGATCTATTTCGTTGTCAACGGGGTCGGAACGCGCCCTCCCTTAGCGTCTTTTGGAGTAAGCGGCTCTAACTTGGGGGCTTGCAACATATTGTCAACGATGAATGCCACGCAGGTGGCTACCGCTATATACAACTCCATCTTGGCAATGGGAGGGCTCGTAACCGCACAATATACGGTCACTCTCGACACGACGGCACAGACGAACGTCGCGACACCGCAATGTGTTGGGCTGGCTGGAATAAAGCAACCCGGTAGCAATACTCCTGTCGCGATATCTCCCCCTGTCCTCAATCTAGCTCCGAGCTTCGGAACTCAAGTCTTCGTTGGGTCTGGCGTCAAACAATCCGCTGTGGCGATCTCGTTTCCTCCAGCCAAGCTGATCCAGTCTGGTCAATATGTCAGCTTCACGACGCAATCCACCTATGGGTGGACATCTGGCTCGACGGTGACTCAGATTTATGTCTGGTTCAGTAATCCAAATAACTCGGTCGGATCTGGCAATGAGAATCTGACGGCAGTCGACCCTATGCCTTTCGGGGTGCTGACGTTGTCAGCATCTCCAGGTGGAACGCCGATCACATATTCCAACGCCACTGGTAACTACATCGGCGTCAAGGTCACACTTGGAGGATCCGAGAGCGAGTTGACCGTAGCGGCCGACGTTTTAAATGCGCTGACGAACCTGAATACCATCGCTCCGTTCTCTGGCGGATTGTCAATCTCATCTTTCTTTCAGGTGGGAAACGAAATCGTCTTCGGCACCGGAACGAGCGGGATTACAGCTCTGCCACAAGCTCAATGGCCAACGCCGTCTCCAATGACGAGCCTCTCTGGCGGCGTTGGACAGGGGGCTGTCGGAGCAGTCATAGATGGGTCGAATCAGCCATATGCCGCGATCGAGTACTCGTCCGTCTACGAGTGGATCGACAATCAGAACCAGCTACACCAGAGCGCACCTAGCATTCCGGCGATCGCCTACATACCGACCTATCAAGCCGTAGGCGGCGGTAGCATCCCTGCGCTATCTGCCGTCCCCGTTTCCGCTGTCGTGCAGGTCGCCACGCGCCCGATCAGTCAGACGCTCAAGATATCAATGATCGGGACTGTCGCGACCGGAGTAACAGACATCGACATCGCGATCTATCGGACCATCAGCGGGGCAACGGTGGGGAACCAGATTTTCTACCGGATCACGCCGACCAGCGCGCCGCTGTTCAACCAGCCTTCGTCTCTGGCTGCGATCACCTATGCCGATTATTCGAGCGACGGCGAAGGCATCACGACGATCGGGACCGTCGCGACCGGAGTCCAGGCGAACCAGCTACTCTACACGACTGGCGGCGTCATCCCGAACTCTGCGCCACCGGCATGCTCGTTTGTCATGAACCATCAGAATCGTCTTTGGCTGTCGGGTCTCGAGAATCCGAACGAGATCTGGTACTCCGAGACATGGGATAGCGGGTTCTCTGTAAACTTCTCAAACCTTCAGCAGGTCCTACTGAATCCGATCGTAGCGCAGTCTATAGGTGGCCCGATCATCGGCCTCGCCTCGATGGATTCGAACCTGCTCATCTTCCAGGAGTTTCAGATCTGGTATATCCAGGGCTATGGGCCGGACCCTACGGGGGCTAACGGTTTCTTCTCCCCGCCTCAAGTCGTTGCCAGCTCGAGCCAGATCGGCTGCCGGGACGTGAACTCGATCACGTTGATGCCTAATGGGGTGATGTTCAAGAGCACGCAGGGCTATTGGCTACTCGGCCGCGATCTTCAGCTTCGGTTTGTCGGCGCTGCGGTCAAGTCCTACAATGCCGATATCGTGACATCAGGGGTAGCGCTCACGAAAAACAGCCAGATCAACTTCCTAAGCAATAGCGGAACGACGCTAACTTACGACTGGTACTACGACTCCTGGAGCACGTTCACGACGCAAGGAATGGACTCGATCATCGATGCCAACGGGACATTCAACTTCATCACATCGTCGGGGGCAATCTGGACGCAGGTCTATGGGCAATACATCGATGGCGATGGGTCTCCTGTTCTCATGACGGTTACGACGGCGTGGTTAAAGCCTCAGAACGTCCAGGGATTTCAGCGCATCTGGCGTCTGCTTGCCGAGGGCCAGTTCTACGGATCGCAGCCTTACAATGTGCAGATCGCATACAACTACGGCGCCGTGGTCGACAGCTTCATCTACAACCCTGGCGCCGGAGGGTCTTCCCTTGGAACATGGGGAGAGTCCGCGACATGGGGCGAGTTCGTTTGGGGCGAGGACGTTGGCAACGCGCTGACCTACGCGAACTCGATTCAGGTCAGGATCGACAACTCGAATCAGCTCTGCGAGTCTCTCCAGCTTACGATCTCAGATCTCCCGCCGGTGCCGATCAACCAGACGTGGAGTCTGAACGCTTTGGATTTGGTTATCGGAATCCGCAGTGGCGGCTTCAAGCGCATTGGCCCACCGCAGTCGATAGGGTAAGGTGATGTGATATGGCGATGGCCGGCGCATTTAACTCCCTTGGCAATTGGCTCACTGGCGGCGGCCCTAGTGCCGGCCAGCAGCTATCCGACAACGGCTGGAAGACCTATGACCCGACGCAGGGTCCCAACGTCGCTGGAAGCTTCCAGGGCTACCAGGGCGCGCAGGCGCAGACCGGTCCATACGGCGCGGCTCAGAGCGCATTGCTGAGCCAGCTCGGGAGCGAGGCGTCTGGAACAGGTGGACCCACGATCGCTGACCAGCAACTTCAGGCGGGGACTGGTCAGGCGCTTTCGGCCCAGAAGGCGGCCATGGCTGGCCAGAGAGGCCAGAATGCCGGGCTCGCATCGGCTCAGCTTGGAAATAACCTTGCCAGCACCACGGCTGGAGCAGCAGGGGCGGCTGGAGCTCAGCGAGCCCAAGAGCAGATGGCGGCGCAGTCCGGACTCCAGGGCGCAATCAACCAGGGCGACACTGTGGCACTGGCCAATCAGGCATCGACGAATCAGGGGCTCGCGGCGACTTCTAATGCCGCGCAGAACTATGGAAGCCTTCAGAATCAAAATTGGCAATACCTGAACAACATGGGCGAGCAGCAAGATGCCCAGTGGAACCAATCCGTCGGGTCAATGACAGGTGCGCAGGCAGCGTCTGATGCATCGGTCGGAAATGCACTCGGCGGAATGGTATTGCCGAACTTTTCTGACGTAGCGGACGGCGGGATTTTTGGAATGGATGATGGAGGAGTCGTCGACATCAATCCGGACGCGCCGACGACGACGATGCCTAGCAATCAGCCGGCCCCGGCGCCTGCATCAAAAAGCGGCAGCGGAGCTGGTGGATTAATCGGAGGTCTGCTGGCGCTCCTTTCAGATGGTGGCATGGTTAGTAGCCAGGCGAATAACACCCCGCAGTTTGGTCCAGGCATCAAGGTTGAGCCGGCGCTTATGCAGCAAGGTGGACAAAAGCACATCGACTACAAGAAACTTGCCCAGATGTTTCGCGGTACTGGGTCCGGCGGGAGCGGAACTTCAGAGATCCATTCCGAAGCGACTCCGGCTAGCGCCGTTAGCCCTGGTCAGCTCTCCGTTGCGCAGCCTGGCATTGGCCAGAGCGACCAGGCCCCGACGATGCTTCAGGCAAATCCTGCCGATCTGATGCTAACCGACCCGTCGCAGATGGGGTTCAAGCAATCGAGCGCGACCATCGGCAGCCCCGGAACGCTTCAGAACTGGGGTCCTGGTTCGAGTGGACTTGCAGGCGCACCGTCTGGCGAGATGGGCGATTTCGGCTCTGACATAGGTGATGCTGTCGGCGCGGCAAATGGCATGGTCTCTGCGCCGCCGCCGTCTCAGTTCGACTTGACTGGCCCAGGTGGTGGCACTGGCGGTGGGACCGGGTACGACCCGACCGCGCGCATGGGCGGGGAGGCTCGGCCGATGGCCGATGGCTGGATAGCCGACTGCAACGGCCAGGTCGCCGGCATGGCTGACGGTGGAGTGGCTGCCCCTGTCGCCCGTGGCCCAACAAAGGCCATCATCGGCGAGAACGGCCCGGAGGCAGTCGTCCCCATCAAGGCGAATGGAGATGTGGACCCGGCCAGGGCGCGTAATCCTGGACTACAGCAGCTCCTGGCCAGTCACCCTGGCCTGAGTCACATCCAGGACGCTGGGCAGCCCCAGGGGCAGCCTACTGGCACCGGGGACCGCGCTACGGCTGCGGCTCTGGCCATGGCCGGGGCCCACCTGTCGGACCGGGTGGCTGCCTTGGAGCAGCTGCTGAGCAGCCAGGCGCGCAAGAGCCAGCGGAGGGCAGCGTGAACCCTCACCCTCTGAGCTACCACGAGCTGTTGTCTCGCATCGTCCTGGAGCATCCAGAGGGCGGGGTGGACCTGCACGCTGAGATGGCGCGGAGGTTTATGGAGTCCGGGGGCGTCTCGGGTGGCCCAGATGACATGCCGGTGGATCCGTTCGTGGGTCCGCCCAAGCAATTCACGGAGACCCCGGCTCAGGCCACGGCACGGGATGCCACGACTCGTGCAACCGGTCAGGTCATGTCTGGCGAGCCAGGGTCGCAGCCGGTCCCAGGAAGCTACGACCAGGAGAATCCAGAGTCTCTTGCTGCCGTCCACGATCAGGGACAGCGCCTCGCCCAGGAGCAGGGCAAGGGCCAGAACGCAGCCCCGCCTCCAAGCAAGTTCCCAGGTGTTGCGCCGCCAGGCAAGCAACCAGCAGCGCAGACCCCCGTGGCCCATCACGGCGGAGGTGCTCCGGCTCCTGCCGATGACCAGCCGCTTCCTGGAATCGAGCAGCGGGCCAACATCTCGGACATCTCGAGCGCCGATGTTCAGGGAAAGCAGGACACTGCCAATGCTATTGCTCAGAAGCAGATAGCGGATCAGCAGCAAGCCAGGATCGATAGATCTGATGAACTCGACAAGGCCATACAATCCAACTGGCAGCGACTGGCGCAGCAGCATGAGGACTTGATCAACCAATATTTGAGCGCACAGGTCGACCCAAATCGAGTCTGGAACAACATGGACACGGGTCACAAGATTCTAGCTGGCGTCTCAATGTTCCTCGGTCCGCTGGGCGGAGTGGCGAACATGATCGGCGGCGGTCCTGTCGGAGGTATTCAAAACGTAATCAACCAGGACGTTCAGAACCAGAAGGATCAGATCGAGCGCACAGGCAAGGCAGCGGGGATGGTCGGCGAGTTAATGGACCACTACAGCAAGATGAGAATGGACACCGCCAGCGCCATGCAGATGGCCGTCACGACCGCCCAGAAGATCGGCGAACAGCGCGCACTGCAAATAGCTTCATCGTTCGGTGGCGATCGGGCGCATGCAGCGTTGGGCCAGCAGTTCATGAAGAACGACCAGAGTCAGAAGACGATCCAGGACATCGCGGCCGGGACCACGCTCAAGAAGGCGCAGGCAAATCAGGCTTACTCGGAGGCCGCTCTCAATAAGCTCAGGGGCGGCCAGATCTCCGGCGGCAACATGGTTCGCGACCTGGACGGGAACGATGGAATGGCCAGGACTCCAGAGATCGCGAACGCCTACAACACAGGGCTGGAGCCTGCGCGGGCTATCATGCAGGACGTCAACGACGTCGAGGGGGCGCGTGCCAGCGGAAGGGTCATGAATGCTGGAGAGCTAAAGGAATATGGAGACAATCTTGCGTCTCATGTTCTTACACTACGCGGAGCGAAGGATAATCCAAGGGCAATGGAGATGGTTGATACGCTCAGGAAAAAGCCTGGCGAGATCTTCAATTTCATGCCTGGCAAGGGATGGGAACAGACCAGGACGGCGGTCCTCCAGATGGCGAGGGACCACGACACCGTTCTGAAGCAGGACCCTCGGCTCAGCTTCCGCCAGGGACCACCGCCGCCAGGCTTCGCACCGACAACCCCAAGGCCCTGATGGATCTTGCGAATCCAGACGGGACGACAACCCCGATACCTGACGAGCAACTGCCGGCAATGCTGGCGGCAGGTAAGATCGCTGCGCCTGGCCCTATGACCATGGTGCGCCCGGACGGCACGCCTGGGACCGTCCCGCAAGAAGACGTGCAGCGAGCTCTGCAATCCGGATTCAAGCTCGTGGGCGCCGACGAAGCCCAGCACATCGCCAACGTCCGCGAGGCTGCCCAGCATCCTGTTGAGGCCGGAGCCCTTGGAGTGGCGCAGGGTCTCATCCCCGGAGCACCGTCGGCAGTCCAAGCACTAGGAGGGCCTGACCTTGAGAAACAGAGAGACCTCGCGGAGGGCAATCCGATCGCGACGACCGCTGGTAAGCTTGCTGGAAACGTGGGCCAGGCAGTCGTTGGCGGTCTGCTCACCGGTGGAGCTTCAGACGTCGCCGAAGGAGCCAGCCTCGGATCCAAAGTCTTTGACGTCGCCGACATGGCCAAGCAAGCCGCCATCTTCGGAGGACAGGGCGCCAGCAACGAGATCAACGAACAAGACATAGGCGACCATGGATACAACGGGGAAGCGATTCTATCGCAGGGCGGACTCGGTGCGGTGCTGGGAGCCGCAAGTAGTCCTGCTTTCGCGCTCGCCAAGGAAGTGCTGCCGAATCCTATTACCTTGGCCGGTAAAGCCATCTCGAAAGCGAGTGACGCCCTCAGGGACGCCCTGGGGAAAACGGCCGGTGAGGGTGGGGAAGCTGCGGGCAGGAGAATCGCAGAAGTAGGACTCCCGGAAGCTGAAAACGAGAGCGCAACCGACTTCGCCAAGACGACGTCGAACCTGGCCGACAAGAATGCCGATGGAATCTCTAATGCCTACGAGAGCCTTAGACCATCGCAATTAAGCAGCCTGGCAGATCAGGACTTGGCGCAGAATGGCCATACCGTCTTGAAGACTAAAGCTGCGATGGACTCCTTCCGGACCAACGCGATCGATCCGACCATGGCTCGCATTGCCCAGGGCGTCGAAAACGGAGAACTCGACAAGACAATCGCGGGCAAAATGCAGACGGCGCTCCAGAACTTCAATGAGTCCGCGCAAGAGGCCACGAGTGTGCCGGAGTTCGTTCAGGCCGGACATCAGCTTGGGAAGGAGATCGATCCTTTAATGAAGTATGGATCGAATATCTCAAGCCCCGCCGCTCAGGAGATCGTCTCGCAGATCGAGCAAGGGATCCGCACCCCATTGCGCCAGCTCTTGCGAGATCCTGAAGTCTTCGGAGTGAAGGTGGCCGAGGCCAACGGCGCGCTGACTGACGCTGCGCACGCGCTGTTCCAGAGCCAAGGTGCACTCTACAAAAAGCTCGGATTCACGGACATTCTGGCAGATGGGCGCCCAGCAGCTCAGAGAGATATTAGTCCGAGCCGGATGCTGACCTTCATGCGTGGCGGGGACAAGCTCTCGCAGACAGAGAACCGCGCGATCTATGAACGCTGGCTCCAGGACTCTGCCAAGTTCAACGATGTCGCTGCTCAGATGGCTAAGGACGGCAAGCAGACCGTAAACACCGACGAGATCCAGGACCTGATCAAGGACGTCGCCACGAAGCGAACTCAAGGTGAGGCTACCTCGAGACTGGCCGGTGGCCCATCGATGAACGGCGGCATGGGCTACTCCATGGGCGGCTTCGGTCCCGAGATGGCGATGGGACTCGCTGGCCACGCAGCAAGCGCCATGACCGGGATACCTGGTCTTGGCGCTGTAGCCGGTGGCGTCACGCGCGGCGTCAGGGCCGTCCTCCACCCCGCCTCAAGCCTCGAGATGCTCGGTAAGATCAAGGCGCTAGCTGACGGCCACACCGCCCAGATCGCCAAGGCAGCCTCTGGATTCTTCACTGGCACTGGCCGGATCGTCGCCCCGGTCGTGGCCGGCAACGCGCTTAAGGGCGGCAAGGACTATGGTGAGCACGACAGCGACACCGAGCGTCAGATGGCCGAGGTTCGCAACCTCAGCAGCAACCCGCAGCTGCTTAGCCAGACGATGATGCGCAACACCACAGCACTGGCCGAAGGTGCCCCTATTACGTCTGTCGCTGTGCGCGTAAATGCACAGGCCCGCTTAAACGTTCTCAAGGCCGCCCTTCCTCCGCAGCCGCCCCAGGGCATGGTGCATCAGAAGTACCCGCAGAGTATCGACGCCCAGCAGCACTTCGAGACAACGCTCCAGGTCGTGAACCACCCGGCCAAGGCCATCGCATCAGCCATGGTCGACGAGAACCTAACGCCGGACATGGTCGCTGCCGCTGACGCATCCGCTCCCAAGACCATGGCCAACCTCCGCGCCGCCTACCAGAACGAGATGGTGGACCGCTATGACCACGACTACACCCTCGGACAGAAGCAGATGCTCTCGGTCCTATTCAAGGCGCCAGTTACACCGGATGTCTCTCCAGCTCAGGTCGCCTTTCTACAGGCAACCTTCGCTCCGCAGGCTCCGACGCCTCCTTCTGGAGGCCAGGGTAAGCCCACCGCTGGCGGACTCGCGAAGCTGAACCCAGGCGCCGCAATGGCCACACCCACGCAGGCTAGACAGATGGAGAAGAGCGCATGAGCATGTTCCTTCCTGTTGCCAAGATTGACCTCCGATCAACGAGCACGAACCTACGAGTCGTGACTAGCGCCACAGCCTCGACGCCGGTTCAGCTCCCGGCATGGACCGGTGGCAAGGGCACACCGAACCCGTGGAATACTACGGCCGGGCAGTCCGGTGGGCCGCGCGATCTCTCGGCTCGAGGAATCTGGATGATCACAGTCACCGGCTCGGTCTGCAATATCCTGGCGGCCACCAGCTCGACCAACGCGACAACCGCCGCGCCCTACTTCCCGATCGGAACGTTCCCGCTGCCGGTGGAGATCACGCCAGGGGACTGGATCTCGGTCATCGGAACCGCGACCGCCGGGACCGTGGACTTCATCCGCGTTGACGCCTTCCGAGACTGATCCATGAGCCTAATCCCAGTCGAAGCCTGGAAGGCAATCTTCACCTCGTCAGGAACAGCTCTGTGCTCTCTGGCCGTCGGCATCCTTGTGCATTGGATGCAGAAGAAATCCAGGCTCAAGGACCTTGCGATCATCGCCACTATCTGCGGGGAAGCGCTTCAGGATGCCATCCGGGCCGCTGGGAGCTCGCCGAAGACGCCAGCGGACACGACATCTATCCTCGAGGCCGCGGCGAGTGCTGCGAAGGCGCGCATCCTGATGAACATCCCGGAGATAGAGGCCTCACTCGAGGCCGAGTTGGACGTCCTGATCCATGGCAACATCAAGCAGTTAGCCATCGCACCAGGTGGCGCAACCGTCGTTATGCCAACCCTAGGAGCCGCATGATCACTGAATCCGCAGCGATCCAAGACATCGACAGCATCCTCGTGAAACTCAAGACCGACCTCGATAAGGTCAGAGTCGTCGCCGACAAGGTCGACAAGCAGATCCAGAGCGTCGGGAATGAGTTCTTCGTCAAGATCGTCCCCGGCCTAGAGCCGCTCGCGCAAGTCGTTCTGAACATTGCCTCAGGCCTCGATGCCATGATCGATGCCCTGGACGATGTCGCCGACGGTCTCGCCAGCGTGTCGTCAGTCGTCCCACCTACCACTGTCCCGTCCGCGGCATAGATTCAGGTCGCGGGACTCCACCCCGTAGAACCGAGGGCAACGTGCGAAATGGACAAGGACTCAACGGAGCTGCTCATCATCCGAGCCAAGCAGCTTCAGCTCCTCGAGTTGGCACTACGGCTGAGCGATGGCGATCCCATCACAGCAAGTGCCTTGTTGCATTCGACGGGCTCGCGTTGGTCCATGGAGTTCCTGCTCGACCCATTGGACTTGTACGAGGCGACGACCCAGGCGGTGATCTCCCATTTGAAGAGAAATGACGGCAAATGACAACCTTCGGCATAGAGGCTGGACAGATCACATGCCCGACGGAAACTGGCTGCGCCTACTCAGGGGCTCCCGGCTTCGTCGATGATCCGAGCGCCGAGGGAATCAAGGCGTGCGGGCCTATCCCCGAGGGCCAATGGGGCATCGGCGCCATGGTGGCCGACGGTGGGAAGTTAGGCCCGAACGTGCTCCCATTGACACCTCTCTCCGGCACGGTGACATATGGGCGCGGCGGATTTTGGATTCACGGTGACAACGCAGAGCATGACGAGTCGGCATCAGAGGGCTGCATTATCGTAGGGCCGGCAATTCGAGAGGCCATCGACGCCGACCCAGAGCGGATCCTTCAGGTCGTGGCGTGACCAACGAGACGCTCACCTGGCTCGTCCCGGCGACCATCTCGGTTCTGAGCTTCGTCTTCTTCGTCGGCGCCGCCTGGATGACGACGGTCAACTCGCGGCACGCCATGGCCAGGCTTTTCGAGCGGCTCGAACAGGCCGAGCAGACCGTCGATGAGCATGATGAAGTGATGATCGCAAACGGCTGGATCCGTCGAACGATGCACGGGACACGGAAGCCGCGCCACCCTACGCCCCAAGGAGACCCATGATCGGACTACTCGTGCTGCTCGTCATTGTTGGCGTCGTGCTCTACCTCATCCCGATGGATGCCGGGATCAAGCGCATCATCGTTGCCGTTGTCGCGCTGCTGGTCGTGCTTTGCCTTTTGCAGGGCTTTGGACTCTTCAGCGGGAACTTCGGGCACTGGGGCGGAGGCGGGTGGGGTTATCGGCGCTGACTTCTCCCAGAAGCCTGGGGTGTTAAGCATCTCGTCGCGGTAGTCCGGCGCGCGGGCCAGTAACTCGATCTGGTTGATTGCCGCGCGGCACTCGTTGATCCGCTCATAGAACATGAGCCTCTCCGCCCAGCCGTTGTGGTCGTGGCCGGGCTGCATCCAGATTGCCCAGTTCCACTCGTGCCAGGACTTTAGTTTTTCGACAACCTTGGCGGCCATCAGCATCCCTGCCGTGACCCCTCGCTCGTACTCACTCACGGCAGACTCGGAAACAGCCGATAGTACAGCTCCACCCAGTCGTGGGCTATCTCTCCCTGAGCATCGGCCAGGTCCATCTTTCCGGCGCAGACCAGCTTGTGGAGGCGGTTCTCTAGCTCGTCCTTCTCGTGATAGCCCGGGCGAGGCTCGGCAGGCTGGGGCCAGAGGTTGATCAGGCTGTTGGCGCCACCAAGCTCCAATGGGACAAGGTGATCGACTTCCACCAGCTCCCCCTCTGGCGTCCCGTATAGCTGGGCGACCAGGAGCTTTGTCTTCTCGCTGACATGTCGCACCGTCTTCGTCTTCCGGTTGCAGATCTGAGCCAGCGTCGCGTCGGTAGCTTCTCCCGGAGTGCACCCATGGTCCGGTAAACCGCCGTCGATGTAGCAGGTCTGGGCGGCGAGGAGGAGGGCGAGGATCATGCGGCATCGCACCAGCTAGAATGCAACCGCGACCCGCACGAGGCGGCCCCGCAGGTACAGAAGGGCTTGGCTTCCGCTTCGACCTGGGCGAATGCGGCGGCGAGCATCCCAAGCCACTGTTCCTTGGTCGGCTTGGGTGCGGGCTCAGACGGCAGGCAAGTGCAGGGGCAGTTCTCGGAATGCTGCGGGCGAATCGGCTGGCCTTCATCATTCACGGGATAGAAAAGCCTGGCTCTCTCTTTGTGCGTCACGTTCCCTCCTTGGCCAGGGCCTGCCTCGCGTCAGCGGCGATCTCATCCCACTCGTCTATCCTGCGCTTCGCGTCGTCCGGTCGCAAGCCAGACCCAGCGGCGAGCACCGCCCTCAGCGCGGACTCGAGCTGGGCGATGCGGGCCTTGAGTGTGACGCGCTCCCATGGGCGGATCATCACCTGGACCTCGCGCTGGCGGCCTCAAGGATCTGCGCATTGGCCGGCTGGACCCTCCCGCCGAGCATCCATTTCCGAACGGTGTTCAGTGAGAGGCGCGTCTCGAGGACCAGGCGGTAAAGCTCGGCCTGGCTCGGTTTCGTTGTCTGGCGCGGTTTTCTGTGCATGGCAATGCTTTAACCGATCTGCGGCGCGTCGTCAAGTCCGATGCCTAGTTGAATCAGACTTGACAGGCATCCGGCACCGCGCTAGATTCACCTCACGCTCGGAATTGACCGGCGATTGGAGGCGAGGGATGCAAGTCGGAATGGTGAAGGGCCCGGGCTGCGGCTGCCCTGAGTGCGCGACCTACTGCACGGCCTGCGACGAGCTGATGACCATCGATGCTGACCAGTGCATTGACTGCGACTGGCTCGACGCCCTTGAGGAGGCGGCCGAGCGCAACGAGCCGTACACCCCGAGCGCCATGGACTTCGACGCCTACGGTGACCGATGAAGCCGGCGAGTGAGTGGGCCCCGCACGACGTGCCGTCCTATCACGATTGGATCCGCGCCATCCAGGCCGATGCGCTGGAGAGTGCGGCATTCCAGGCGCAGGCGTGGTGGTCGGACAACGCCTGCATTGCGACCGATGGCGTCCACGTCGCTGGGTCCGGCACCGAGCTAGGCCAAGTAATCCGCAACCTCATCCCCAAGGAGACCCATGTCGATCTATAAAGGCAACGCACTCCACGAGCAGCGCATCTCCCCGCTGAACCTGCCGGTCGTGACGCCGCACAAGGCGACACTGAGCGAGGCGCAGGACCTGGACGACATGGAGCGTGTGACGCTGCCGCCGCCCCCAGCCAAGCGCCGAGAGGACGCCGAGATCCTACATCAGGTCGAGCGCGCGGTCTGGGACGCTCGCTGGCTCTGCGACCATGAGGGCTTCGGCAACCTCGAGCCTCACATGCGCGCCGTGACAGCTGAGCTGCTACTGCGGCTGGCGGGGGAGCTGAGCCGTGGGTGACTACCGCGATCTCCCTGGGATTAATTGGAGTGTCTTGAAGCATATGGCCCGGTCGCCGCTGCACTACCAGTACGCGCTCGCGAACGATACCCAGCCACGGACAGATGCGATGATCCTGGGGACGGTCACGCACCTAATGGTTTTCGAGCCGGAGCGCGTCGTGGATCGAGTTGCCATCTGGAACGGTGGCGACCGCAAGGGCAACGGCTGGAAGGCGTTCGCGCTCGAGCATGCCCACCAGGAGATCCTGAAGCCCGATGCCTATGAGACGGCCGTGCGGATGTCGATCGCAGCCAAGGCCGCAGCCGGCAAGCTCCTCTCTGATCTCGACAATGAGGTCACGATCCGGTGGACACACCAGAACGGCCTGAGCGGCAAGGGCCGGATCGACCATCTGTCACGCGGGTATGGCATCATCGACCTGAAGACATGCCGGGACGCATCCCCGCTCGGCTTCGGGCGATCGGCCGCGTCACTGGGCTACGTAGGGCAAGCTAGTTACTACGTCGACGGCTACGAGGCGATGACAGGCCAGCGGCTGCCCTACACGATCATCGCAGTCGAGTCCCGACCACCGTTCGCGGCTGCGCTCTACACCGTGACCGAGGACCACCTTGGCCTCGGACGCGAGACGTACCTGCCGCTGCTGGACCAGGTCAAGGAGTGCCAGGCCAGCGGGGTGTGGCCGTCGTACGCCCCGGGAGTACTGACGCTGCCGAAGTGGGCCGAGCACGCGATCGGAGCGGATGATCAGGACGTGGCGGAGTTCTTCAAGGAGACCGACAATGGCTGACTGGCGCTTGCTGTTCCCGTCGAAGTATCTCTCACCCGCTGACCTCGGCGGCAAGGAAGTCACCGTCAAGATCGCGACCATCAGGCTCGGCGCAATCGATGGCACCGAAGAGGTTGACGGCAAGACCGTCGAGGTCAAGAAGCAGAAGGGGATTATGACCTTCGATTCCATCCCCAAGGAGTACGTGATGACCAAGGCGATCGGTCATGCGCTCTCGATGATGTTCGGTGACGACGCGAGCTCATGGAAGG
>Ga0302325_10003563_pt1 | contig 36628 bp, 43 predicted proteins | sample Palsa_T0_2_FD_201948 | JGI IMG/M metagenome (GOLD analysis project Ga0302325, IMG submission 201948) | Peat permafrost microbial communities from Stordalen Mire near Abisko, Sweden - Palsa_T0_2 | ecosystem: Environmental > Terrestrial > Soil > Palsa > Peat permafrost | place: Sweden: Abisko...
TACCCACAGCGGTGGCCGTCTCCTCCAACGGCGCCACGGCCTACACCGTCAGTGGCTTCGGCTATTCGATGACCGAAATCAATACCGCCACCAACACCATTACTGCTACGTTACAGAGAGTCGGCGTGTATCCCTTCTCCATCGCGCTCTTTGATTAGTTCCGCAGTGTGGCACGAAGACTCCCAAACGTCCGCAGAACGCGTGATAAGATGGCGGGTCATGAACCCGCTATTTCCTCGTGTACACAACGCCATGTGGCCCGGCTTGGTAGGGAAAGGGCCGGATTCAGAACCCCCGATCGATCTGGATACCATGCTCCGCCTCACGGCCGAGGCGGAGGTGAATGGCGCGAAGTTCGATGGCGTTGATCTATTCCTGTTCGATCCCCATGTCAGCATCGACGCCAGCGATGACGATCTCGGCCGATTGGCGGACAAGATTTTGGGGCTGGGGCTGGTAGTGGGGTCGGTGGTAGCACCGGTGTGGGGGCCAACCGGCGGTGGATCGGCTATGGGCAGCGCAGAGGAGCGGCATCGCTTCGTGGAGCAGGTCCGCAAGGGTTGTCGCATCGCGCGCAAACTGAAGGATCTGGGGGTGCGGCCCTATGGCGTGGTACGCATCGATTCGGCGGCCGGTCCGACGGAATGGGCGAAGGATCCCGCGGCCAACACGAAACTCATAGCCGAGACTTTTAGCCAAGCGTGCGACGTCGCAGAGAGCTATGGCGAGCGCCTGGCGGCGGAAGGCGAGATATGCTGGGGCGGCATGCATAGCTGGCGGCACATGGTGCGCTTGCTGGAACTGGTCGACCGGCCCGCGACACTGGGCTTTCAAGCGGACATGGCTCACACGCTGCTGTTCACGCTGGGCTACAATGCCGCGGAGGATCGCATACTGCCCGCCGATTTTGAGTGGCAACAGACCAGCCGCCTGGAAGCCGCATTGGAGCAACTTACCGCTGCGCTGCGCCCCTGGACGATCGACTTCCACGTGGCACAGAACGACGGAACGGTGAAGGGCTCAGGCTCCCACGATAAGACCGGGCATCATTGCCTGCCGCAGGATCCGAACGGCAAGCTTGACATTGTGCGCGATGCGGGACATTGGATGCGCGACGATTCCGGGCATCCGACCAAAGCCTTCCGGCACATTTGCTGGGACGGATGCATGTTCCCGAATGCGGTAATGATGGAGCAGGGGACGTGGAGCGACATTCTGGCCGTGATGCTCGCGGTGCGACAGGCGCATGGGTGGACGGCGTGACGCGGAGGGCGGAGATGAACAGGCGGCCTTTGCATATCGGTCTGGTCGGTTATGGATTCATGGGGCGGACTCATTCGAACGCCTTCGCCAAGGTCAATCAGTTTTTTGATTTGGAGTACAGGCCCATATTGCAGGCGGTTTGCGGGCGGGACAGCGGCAAGGCCTCGGAGTTTGCGGAGCAATGGGGGTATCAGTCGGTTGAGACGGATTGGCGCAAACTGGTGGAACGCGCCGATATCGATCTGATCGATATTGCCAGCCCCAACGATACTCACGCGGAGATTGCGATTGCCGCGGCCGGCGCAGGGAAGATGGTCATGTGCGAAAAGCCGCTGGGCTTCAATGCGGCCGCGGCCGAACGCATGGTTGCCGCCGTCGAGCGGGCGGGCGTGCCGAATATGGTGTGGTACAACTATCGGCGCGTGCCGGCGGTAACTCTGGCCAAACAATTAATTGAAGAAGGCCGGCTGGGCAGGATCTTTCATTATCGAGCGAAGTTTCTGCAGGACTGGACCATTTCGGCGGACCTGCCGCAGGGCGGCGCGGGGCTGTGGCGGCTGGATGCGAGCGTGGCGGGCAGTGGAGTGACAGGCGATCTGCTGGCCCACTGCATCGATACGGCGATGTGGCTCAACGGCGGTATCGAGCAAGTAACGGCCATGACGGAAACGTTCATCAAGGAGCGTCCGCATAGCCTCACGGGACGGGTGGAAAAGGTTGGGATTGACGATGCCAGCGCATTTCTGGCGCGGTTCCAGAACGGATCGCTCGCGACATTCGAAGCGACGCGTTACGCGCGCGGGCATAAGGCGCTATACACGCTCGAGATCAACGGCGAGCATGCCTCGATCTTCTGGGACCTGCATGACCTGCATCGCCTCCAGTATTTCAATCATGGAGACGAAGGGCGCCTGCGCGGCTGGCGCTCGATCCACATTACCGACAGCGATCATCCTTATATGAAGCACTGGTGGGTGCCGGGGCTGCAGATTGGCTATGAGCACACGTTCGTGCATCAAGCAGCCGATTTCCTGCAGGGCTTGAGCGAAGGCTCCATTCCGGGTCCCAGTTTCCGCGACGGTCTGGCGACGGATTATGTGACGGATGCGGTGCTACGGTCAGCCGCCAGCGGCCGCTGGGAAAAAGTCGCTTCCTGAGTCGCGCCGCGCGCGGCCGGCGATCCGGGGGCCCTGGCGAACGCGGTGAAGAATGCGGTGTGGTCGTTCGATCGCAATTTGCCGATCCCGGGTGTTCCCGGCGGTAGCGCTGGCGCTGGCTGCGGTGGGAATCTACGGAGTGATGAGCTACTCTTCAGCCAGACCTGAGCTTTGCCTGCGGCGATTTCAACGGCAGCGGCAAACCCGCCATCATCGCCGGCACCGCACTGGATTTCACCGTTCTGACCAACACCACACAATGAAAATACTGACCAGCAGTAGGGCACGCGATTCTGGTGATCGCGTTCCATCTGCTCCAGCGCAAACCCTCACTTTGGCCGCTCAGCCGGCGTGAGGTTTTCGTAGGAGTGATGTCACGTATCGCGCAGGTAAATCCCAATTCGAGCCGATGAGAATACCGGGGCGCTCCGGGCTTCGCCAGGTCCCCTGTTTTTGCAGGTATTCCTATGAAAGCATTTTGCAGGCACTTCTGGAAGTGCGAGCAGGGCCAGGACCTGGTCGAATATATGTTGCTGCTGGCATTCGTGGCGATGGCGGCGGCCGGGGTCTTTTTGGATGCGGGAGGCAGCATGAATCAGATCTGGGCCAAATCCCAATCCGAGCTCAACTACGCGGCTGGAAGTTAGCTCGCTACTCTAACGCAGTTCATATCCAGGCGTGGTATGTGCCCAGGCCTGCGATGTGGGTCCGGCACGATGCCAGCCTCCCGCTTCACATGGTCGAGCAGAATCGCTTGCTTGCATACTGCTAAACTCAAAGAATCTATGGCAGCCAAACAAAAGCAAGTAAAGGAACCCATGGCGCCCCTGCGGGCTTGGGCCGGACCGGTTGCACTCGGCTGGCTGATCCCCGGCGGCGGTCATTTCCTGCTCAAGCGCAACGGCAGGGGCGTATTGCTGCTGGTCTCGATCACCTTGATGTACTTTTGCGGACTGCTGATGCGCGGCGCAATGTTTCAACCGCAGAGCGGCGACCTGTTGACTATCCTGATCAACACGGGCGGGTTCCTCGGAGACGTAGCCTCCGGCGTCCTGTACCTGCTGACGGTGATGCTGGGCTACAACCAGGCCGACGTCCCGGGCGCGGTACACGATTATGGCACGAAGTTTCTGGTGACGGCGGGCTTGCTGAATATTCTGGCCATGGTGGATGCTTACGAGATCGCCGCGCGGAGGAAGAACTGATGCCGAAGATGAACCTCTCCCACTTCGAAGCCTCGCTGCTGTTTGCGCTGTTCACCTCCATCGTGATGGGCGTGGTGACCAAGCGCGACGATCGTGAACGGCTGCGGTACGGACTCTATGTTTTCGGCTGCTTCGTGGTGGCGCTCTTCGGGTTCGGTTGGTTGATGCACTTCGGGCACGGGTAGATGGACGAGGGTCGAGAACCCATTAAGCATATCGATATCCTGTGGATCACCGCCGGCCTTGGTTGCGACGGTGAAACTATCGCAATGACCGCCGCAACGCAGCCGAGTATGGAAGACGTCCTGCAAGGCGGCCTGCCCTGGATTCCCACCGTGCGCCTGCACAATCCCGTCCTGGCCTATGAAAACGGAGGGGAGTTCCTGAAGCCGTTTCATGAGGCAGCCGCCGGAACCCGATCGCCTTTCATTCTGGTGGTGGAAGGCTCGATCCCCAACGAAAATAATAAGGAGGCGGGTTACTGGGCTTCGCTTGGCACCAACGAGCGGACGGGCCAGCCGATCACGACCTGTGACTGGATCGACCGGCTGGCGCCGAAGGCGTGGGCAATCATCGCGGCCGGAACCTGCGCCACCTACGGCGGAATTCACGCCATGGAGGGCAACCCCACCGGATGCATGGGACTGGCGGATTATCTGGGGTGGACATGGAGATCCACCGCCGGCATTCCGATGGTCTGCGTGCCGGGATGTCCGGTACAGCCCGACAATTTTATGGAGACGTTGCTATACCTGCTGTATCAGGCCGCGGGCCGGGCGCCGATGATCCCGCTCGATGAAAGTTTGCGGCCCACGTGGCTGTTCGGGCAGACCCTGCATGAAGGCTGCGACCGCGGCGGATATTACGAGCAGGGCGAGTTTGCCGAAGAATATGGTTCGCGGCTTTGTATCGTGAAGCTCGGATGCTGGGGCCCGGTGGTGCAATGCAACGTGGGAAAGCGGGGCTGGATGGCTGGTATCGGCGGGTGTCCGAACGTGGGCGGTATCTGCATTGGGTGCACCATGCCTGGGTTTCCGGATAAGTTTATGCCATTTATGGACCAACCGCCTGGATCGCTGCTCTCGTCGAGCGCGGTGATGACGTATGGCAGGGCGATTCACGCTCTGCGCCGGTTTACGCAGGCATCGCTCAATCGAGAACCGGATTGGCGGGCCCGGCGCCAATAGCGCGGCCGGTGAGGAGAAGCGCATGGCCGGAGGCAGCCCGCAGATGTCCGTCCAGATGGCCCAGGCGATGCTTGAGGAGTTGGCCGGCGTCTTTCTGCGCGGGCCGCTGACCGAGCCGGACGATGGCGGCTCCTGCAACCCGCGGGAGCTCCCCAGTCCCCAAGCCGGATATCGTAGCCTGGTGGAACAGATTCCCGCCGTGGTGTTCATGGTGAACCTGGACAGGGGAATCGGAGAGGCTTACGTCAGCCCGCACATTGAGGCGATCTTGGGTTATTCGCAAGCGGAGTGGCTGGAAGACCCGGTCCGCTGGTATCGCCGGATACACCCGGAGGACAACGTCAGATGGAGTACGGAAGCGGCCGAAATGTTCCTCACGGGTAAGCCGCTGCGCTCAGTATACCGGGTCATCGCGCGGGACGGGCACGTGGTCTGGTTTCATTGCGAAGCCAAAATGGTGCGCAATGACGGGGGGCGGCCGTGGTTCATCCAAGGCGTGGCGTTCGATATTACGCAGCTCAAGGAGGCGGAGGCGGCGCTGCAGGAGGAACGCAATTTTGTCTCGGCCATTCTCAACACGGCAGCCACGCTGATTATGGTGCTCGATGTGGACGGGCGGGTGATACAGTTCAATCAGGCTTGTGAACAGATTAGCAGCCGCACATTCCAGCAGGTCAGAGGCACATCGGCATGGGATCTTTTTCCGGTAGCGGAAGAGCGCCGGCACTTCCGGCAGGCGTTCGCGGAACTGCTGGAGGGCCGCTTGCCGCCTAAGTGTGAAGCGCACTGGGCGGCCGGCGACGGCAGCGGGCGGTTGATTTCCTGGTCGACAGCGGGCCTGGCCGGAGCGAACGGCCGCATACGGCATATCATCGCCGCGGGAATCGACATCACCGAGTCGAAGCGCCTGGAGAACGCCATTCTGGACATCAGCGCCAGGGAGCAGCGCCGCATCGGCCAGGACCTGCACGATGGCCTGGGGCAGCACCTGACCGGTATCGCCTTCATGAGTAAGGTACTGGCGCAACGGCTCGCCGATCAGGCGCTGCCCGAGTCCAACGCGGCGGCCAAGATCGTCACGCTGGTGAATGAGGCCATCCACAAGACGCGGGAGCTTTCTCGCGGATTGCTTCCGGTGGTCTCCGACGCGCTGGGTCTCATGTCGGCGCTCGATCAATATGCGTCGGAAGTCGCGGATCTGTTCGGCGTAGAATGCCGCTTTGAGTGCGGCCACCCGGTGTTCATCCACGACGACGCGGTAGCGAATCATTTGTATCGCATTGCACAGGAAGCAGTGAATAATGCCATCAAGCATGGCCGCGCCAGTCAAATCCGGATCGAGCTGAATCAGTTGACGGATACAGGCGGCCCGGGAATTGAGCTGTCGATTACCGATGACGGCGTGGGCTTGCCCAAAGACGGGGGCAATGGTTCAGGCATGGGTTTGCGGATCATGAACTATAGGGCCAAGACAATTGGAGGCACTCTCCGCATGCAACGACGTCCCCACGGCGGCACTGCTGTCACCTGCGTCTTATGACTGCCCATCAGTCAGAAGCTTCAGAGCGTAAGATCCGGGTGTTAGTCGTCGATGACCACCCTATTGTGCGCCAGGGGCTTTCGCAATTGATCAATCAGGAGCCGGACTTGATGGTATGCGGAGAAGCCGAAGATACGCGCACGGCGCTCCAGGCGATGGATCCCTCGCAACCCGACATACTGATTGTCGACGTCTCACTCGATGGACCGGATGGAATCGAGTTACTGAAGATGATACGCGCCAAGGATAGCCGGCTGCCGGTGCTGATCCTGTCGATGCACGATGAGTCATTGTATGCCGAGCGGGCCCTGCGCGCCGGGGCTAACGGCTACATCATGAAACAGGAGGCCACCGAACGCGTGCTGGTGGCGATCAGACAGATCTTGGGCGGTGAAGTGTATGTAAGCGAACGTATGGCCAATAAGATGGTACAACAGTTCATCGGTGCGCCGGGCGGGACAAAGCGCTCCAGTATCGAGGGACTTACCGACAGAGAACTAGAGGTCTTCCGTTTGATCGGGCAGGGCCATGGCACACGGCAGATAGCAGAGGAGCTGCACTTAAGCGTCAAAACCGTAGAGTCATATTACGCACATATCAAGGAAAAATTGCTCCTTAAAAACGCGCGCGAACTGGTGCAGCACGCGGTACAGTGGTTCACGGGCTAAAACCTGTATTGATCCGGACCGGGAATTCCCCGATCGGTCCCCCGGGAAGAAGCACGGGGACAAATACAGGCCCCCGCCGGATTGAACTGACTGACGGATTTTCTTTAGAATCTGGTCAGCAGCAGGAGGGCCAAGCATGCCAGCGGAATCTGTTCCGTACGGGCGCGTCACGCAGAGACCTTCTCCGGTCTCGGATGTTCACATTCTCTGGATCACCGCGGGTTTAGGCTGCGATGGTGATTCCGTTTCGATAACCGCCGCTACCCAACCGAGTATTGAGGATGTCATTTTGGGAGCTATACCTGGGCTCCCCAAAGTCCACCTGCATAATCCTGTACTGGCTTATGAAAACGGCGACGATTTCATGAAGTTCTGGTATCGGGCTTATGAAGGCAAGCTTGATCCTTTTGTTCTGGTGGTAGAAGGTTCTATCCCCAACGAGAAGATCAAGAGCGAAGGCTATTGGGCGGCGTTGGGAACCGATTTCAAGACCGGCCAGCCGATCCCGACGACGGAGTGGATCGACCGTCTGGCTCCCAAGGCCTTGGCGGTAGTGGCGATCGGGACGTGCGCGACTTATGGCGGCATCCACGCGATGGAAGGCAATCCGACCGGCTGCATGGGCTTGGCCGACTACCTGGGCTGGGACTGGCGTTCGGTAGCCGGGCTTCCCATTGTCAACGTGCCGGGCTGTCCGGTCCAACCGGATAACTTCATGGAAACGCTGCTGTATCTTCTGTATCAGGTAGCGGGGCTGGCTCCCATGATTCCGCTCGATGACCAGTTGCGGCCCACCTGGTTGTTCGGCAAGACCGTCCATGAAGGATGCGATCGCGCGGGCTACTATGAGCAGGGCGATTTCACCGAGGAGTATGGGTCACCTAAGTGCATCGTCAAGCTGGGTTGCTGGGGCCCCGTAGTCAACTGTAATGTGCCCAAACGGGGCTGGATGGCCGGTATTGGGGGATGCCCAAACGTGGGGGGAATCTGTATCGGATGCACCATGCCTGGTTTCCCGGATAAGTTCATGCCCTTTATGGACGAGCCTCCCGGGGCGCGGCTTTCCACCAACGCTGTAAGTGTCTATGGCCGCGCTCTCCGTACGCTGCGCTCGTTCACTAACTCTACCCTGAATAAGGAACCGAAGTGGCGGCACACGGGCGGCGATCTGACTACCGGCTATCACCCCACAACTTACTGATCTGATCGGAAAAGGAGGGACATTATGAGTACCCTGACGGGAACTATGACAGAGACTCCCACGCCATCCAGAAAACTGGTGGAAATGAACTGGGATCCCATCACTCGTATCGTGGGTAGCCTGGGAATCTTCACCAAGATCGACTTCGAAAACCGGGAAGTGGCCGAGTGTCATAGCACCTCTTCCATCTTTCGCGGCTATAGCATTTTCATGAAGGGAAAAGACCCGCGGGATGCCCACTTCATCACCAGCCGCATTTGCGGCATTTGCGGCGACAATCACGCGACATGCGCGACTTATGCGCAAAACATGGCATTCGGGGTGCGGCCTCCGGCACTCGGGGAGTGGATCATCAACCTCGGCGAAGCGGCCGAGTACATGTTCGACCACAATATCTTCCAGGACAACCTGGTTGGGGTGGATTTCTGCGAGCAGATGGTGAAAGAGACCAATCCCGGCGTATTAACCAAGGCCGAGAACACCAGCGCCCCTCACTCCGACTTACACGGCTATCGCACTATCGCGGATATCATGCGCGCCCTGAATCCATTCACGGGAGCATTTTATCGCGAGGCGTTGCAGATGAGCCGCATGACGCGCGAGATGTTCTGCTTGATGGAGGGACGGCACGTGCACCCCTCCACGCTTTATCCGGGAGGCGTCGGAACCGTGCCCACTGTGCAGCTTTTTACCGACTACATTGTCAGGCTGATGAAATACGTGGAGTTCATGAAGAAAGTAGTCCCGCTGCACGATGATCTGTTCGACTTCTTCTACGAGGCTCTCCCCGGATACGAGAAAGTGGGGCAACGGCGTATTCTGCTTGGGTGTTGGGGATCGTTCAACGATCCGGAGGCTTGCGATTACACCTACAAAAATATGACTAAGTGGGGCCGGAAGATGTTTGTGACCCCCGGCGTAGTAGTGGATGGCGAGTTAGTAACCACAGACTTAGTCGATATCAATCTGAATATTCGCATTCTGCTGGGCAGCTCTTATTACGACGACTGGGAAACCGGTGAGACGTTTGTTCGCCGAGACCCGTTGGGCAACCCTGTAGATCAACGGCATCCCTGGAACCAGACCACCATTCCCAAACCGCAGAAGCGGGACTTCGCAGGCAAGTACACGTGGGTGATGTCGCCTCGCTGGTTTGACAAGCGCACCGGAGATTATCTGGCGCTCGATACGGGCGGCGGTCCCATAGCCCGTTTCTGGGCGACCGCACTCGCGGGTATCGTGGATATGGGTTATATCAAGGCTACCGGGCATAGCGTAAAGATTTATCTCCCAAAGACCGTGTCACTGCCCGAAGTCGAATTTGAGTGGAAGATCCCAAAGTGGAGCAATGCCATCGAGCGCGACCGCGCGCGTACTTACTTTCAGGCTTATGCCGCGGCTGCCGCGCTGCACTTCGCCGAACAGGCGCTCAAAGAATTGCATGCCGGGCGAACCAAGACCTGGTCGGAGTTCAAAGTGCCCGACGAGGCCATTGGCTGCGGCTTCCACGAGGCCGTGCGCGGCGTGCTCTCGCATCACGTAGTGATCCGGGGCGGCAAAATCGCCAACTATCACCCCTATCCGCCTACGCCCTGGAACGCCAACCCGCGGGATGTGTATGGGACACCGGGCCCCTACGAAGATGCGGTTCAGAACACACCTATCTTTGAGGAAAACGGGCCGGATAAGTTCAAGGGCATCGATATCATGCGTACCGTGCGCAGCTTCGATCCCTGTCTGCCCTGCGGAGTGCATATGTATCTTGGCAACGGAAAGACGCTCGAAACCGTCCACTCGCCCACCTTCGGCGTCCATGCATAATACCCGCGAAGTGGAGCGGCAAACCGGGCGAATCGAGAAGCTGGTTCGGAAACTGGAGTCAGCAGCGGACCCCGACCTCCTGGCTACTGCTCAGGAGCTGGTCAGGTCGCTCATGGAGCTATACGAAGCAGGACTGCAACGAATCACATCGATTCTCCTCGAGAAAGGTGAGGCCGGCCGGGAGATCGTGGATGAGCTGGGCCGCGATGAGCTGGTGGGCAATTTGTTGGCTGCCAGCGGATTGCATCCGCTCGATCTGGATGCCAGGGTGCAGCGTGCCGTCGAGCGGTTGCGCGTGCGCCTGCGCTCCTCAACTGCGGTAGAGCTGTTGAGCATCGAGGAGGGTGTAGTGCGATTGAGAGTGCGTGCGAGCGGCTCGGGTTGCAGCGCGAGCGCCGCCTCGCTCCAGCTCGACGTCGAGCAAGCTATTTATGAAGCGGCTCCCGATGTGGCCCGATTGGTGATCGAGGGTCTTGACGAGACCGGCTCCGCGTCTGGATTTGTGCCCGTCGAGGCACTGGTGGGCCATGTAAAGGGTGGCGCGCTATGACGCGTGAACCGATGGCTCTCAGCCGGTTGCGCCAATTTGCCGGAAAGCGCCGAGCCATCGAGCGTTGCGAACTGTGCGGCCGGGAATTGATGGCGGAGCATCATCACCTGGTCGATCCAGCAGCGCGAAGGATGGTGTGCGCGTGCGGCGCCTGCGCCATTCTATTCGGCTCGCAAGGCGGCGTGAAATATAAAAGTGTGCCGCGCGAAATCAGGTTTCTTGCAGACTTTCGGCTGACCGATGCCGAATGGGAAAGCCTGATGATCCCGATCAACATGGCTTTCTTCTTCGAGAGCAGTACGGAAGCCAAGGTCGTGGCGTTATACCCGAGTCCCGCGGGAGCTACCGAATCGCAATTGCCGCTGGACACCTGGAGAAGCATTGTCGCCGACAATCCCGTGCTGGCGGGTATGGCGCTGGACGTGGAGGCGCTGCTGGTCAACCGGCTGGGGCACATGCACGGCTTTAGCGCGGACGAGTATTATTTGTTGCCGATCGATGCGTGCTACAAACTTGTTTGGTTGATCCGATCGCACTGGAAGGGCCTGTCCGGCGGCGCGGAAGTCTGGGAGAAGTTGGAAGAATTTTTCACCGACCTCAAGGTTCGGTCCGGAGTGCGGGAATGCCTGATCTCAGCTTCCGTATAGATGGAGCGCAGGCGGTCTCGTTTGCCGTCGCACCGCTCATGGGGTTCGATCTTCAGGTGACCAATGCGGGCGGCGAGCCGATCCATACCATTGCTCTACGATCGCAAATCCAGATTGAAGTCACGCGCCGGCGCTATGGCCAGAAGGAACAGGAGCGTCTGCACGATCTGTTCGGCGAGCCTGCCCGCTGGGGCCAGACGCTACGAAATATGCTGTGGACGCATGCCAGTGTAATCGTGCCGGCGTTTATGGGTAGCACCACCGTGCAATTGCAGGTCCCCTGCACCTTCGACTTCAACGTGGCTGCGATGAAGTACTTTCAAGGCCTCGAAGAAGGCGAAATTCCACTGTGCTTTCAGTTCAGCGGCACAGCGTTTTATCAGGGCCCCGGCGGGAATTTAGAGGTGGCGCCGGTTGCCTGGGACAAGGAGGCGAAATTCCGCCTGCCAGTGGCCGTCTGGAAGCAGATGATGGACTTATATTATCCTAACTGCGCGTGGCTATGTCTGAGCCGCGATGTATTCGAGCGCCTGAACCAATACAAACAGCGAAATGGAATTCCAACCTGGGAACAGATGCTCGAGGGGTTGCTGCAGGAGACCGGACAGGCGGTCAACCGATGAACTCGTCACTGGTGGAAAGAATCGCGAACGCGGTCCTTTATGAGGGCTATATTTTATACCCGTACAGGCCCTCGTCGGTGAAGAACCAGCGGCGCTTCAATTTCGGTGTGCTAGTTCCTCCGGCCTACAGCGCTGTGCAGTCCGGCACCGAGACAGCCATCATGCGCACGGAGTGTCTGGTGCGGGGAGGTCGCGAAACCAACCTCGACGTGCGGTTACGGTTTCTTCAGGTGATCGAGTCGGACACCTGGCAGGAGGCGGTGGAACGCGACGTGAGACTCACAGATTGCCTGGTGGGTGATCTCCTGGCCGAGCCCCGGCGCGCGGACTTCCGTTTTTCTACCGTACAAGGGTCGCTCGAACTTACAGCTAAAAGCGTAGCGGGCTGCGGATCCGGATTGTTTCTGGTGGCGGCCGAGGTTACTAACTGGACGCCTCTCGAGCACCCGGAACGGTTCAGCCGGGATGCCGTATTGCCGCACTCACTCGCCGCGGCGCACACGATTCTGGCGGCGCGCGAGGGCGAGTTCATTTCGCTGCTGGATCCGCCGGAGAGCTTCCGCACGGCCGCGGCGAACTGCCATAACGTAGGAACCTGGCCGGTGCTTGTGGGCGAGAACGGCGAACGGGGCGCCATGCTGTCTTCACCGATCATCCTGTACGACTATCCGCAAGTTGCCGCGGAAAGTCCCGGCGATCTATTCGATGCGACCGAGATTGACGAGATATTGACGCTGCGCATTCTGACTCTGACCGAAGAAGAGAAACGCGAGATGCGCGGGGCCGGCGAGCAGACCCGCCGCATCCTGGCCCGGACCGAGACGCTGCCCGAAGAGCAGTTGATGAAGCTGCACGGCGCGCTGCGAGGCCTGCGCCCGGTGAGGGAGAGCGAATGAACGAGTGGGAATGGCAGGTACTCGAAGACAAGACTCCCGTAGAATATTTGCTCGTCGACGGAGTTGAGCTGCGGGCCGGCGATCGTGTGCGGCTGTGCCCGCGCAAGGGCGGCGATGTGTTGGACCTGGCGCTCGTGGGTAAGATGGCCGCCATCGAGTGCATCGAGCAGGATTATGAAGGCAAGTTCCACTTTGCCGTCGTGCTGGACGAGGATCCCGGACGGGATATGGGTTTGCTGCGTCAGCCGGGACATCGTTTCTTTTTCGACCCCGAAGAAGTGGAGCCGGTGAAATGATGGCACCGCGTATACTCGTGGCAGGCATCGGGAATATTTTTCTGGGCGATGACGCCTTCGGCGTGGAAGTCGCCTGGCGTTTAGCGCGACGGACTCTGCCCGAGAATGTTCGCGTAATCGACTTCGGGATTCGCGGTATGGACCTGGTTTATGCGTTGCTCGACGGCTACGATGCGGCGATTCTGGTAGACGCCTCGCCCCGCGGCGGCGAGCCCGGCACGCTCTATGTGATCGAAACGGAGAACCCGGGTGAAGCGTCTCAACCGGCCCTTGTGGAAGCGCACGGCCTGAACCCCATGCGTGTGCTGGATATGGCTCGATCCCTGGGTCATTGTCCCGCACGGCTGTTGGTACTGGGTTGCGAGCCTGCCACGCTGGGAGATGAAATAGAGGGAGCCATGGGATTGAGCGCTCCGGTCGAAGCGGCGGTGGAGGGCGCGATGGCGATGGTCGAGTCACTGGTTTTGAGAATCACAGAGGAGCTCGCGGCAGCCGCGGCCTGAAACGAATGTGTCTGGCAATCCCAGGAAAAATTGTGGAGCTGCTGACCGAGCGCGAGAATCTGGCGCTGGTGGATGTTGGCGGTGTTCGCCGCAAGATCGACGTGGGATTGCTCGAAGAGGAGCCGGTCAAAGTGGGCGACTGGGTGCTCATTCACGTGGGTTTTGCTATGAGCAAAATCAGCGAGCAGGACGCCGCCGACCAGATGCGTGTGCTCGCCATGCTGGGCGAGGACGAAGCCGCCATGCGTGAAATCGAAGGCTATGGTCTGGGCGAGCGATGGGCGGGGACGCCATGAGATTCGTCGACGAATTCCGCGAACCCGCATTGATCACCAGGACCGCGCAAGAGATACGGCGCCTCGCCGATCCCACGCGGCATTACCGCCTGATGGAAGTCTGCGGCGGCCATACTCACGCGATCTATCGCTTCGGACTGAAGGATCTGCTGCCATCGAATATCGAGCTGATCCACGGGCCCGGGTGTCCGGTGTGCGTGTTGCCCATGGGGCGCATCGACGATGGACTGTCCCTGACCGAGCACCCGGAGGTGATTTTCACCGCGTTCGGCGACATGATGCGGGTGCCGGGAACACGCGGCAGCCCTCTCGAGCACAAGGCCCGTGGCGCGGACGTGCGCATCGTTTATTCACCCTCCGACGCGCTGAAGCTGGCCCAAACCAACCCCGGCCGGCACGTCATGTTCTTCGCCATCGGTTTTGAAACGACGGCGCCTTCGACCGCTCTGACACTGATGCGCGCGCGCTCTCTGGGCATACGGAACTTTTCGGTATTTTGCAATCACGTCACCATCATTCCGGCCATACGGGCCATTCTGGATTCGCCGGATATGCGCCTGGACGCGTTCATTGGGCCGGGTCACGTATCCACCGTGATTGGCTGCCGGCCTTATGAGTGGATCGCGCGCAACGAGCGAAAGCCGATCGTGGTCTCCGGTTTCGAGCCGCTGGACATGCTGGAATCGGTGATGATGCTGTTGCGCCAATTGAAGGAAGGCCGCGTCGAGGTGGAGAATCAATACAAGCGCGTGGTTCCGTGGGAAGGAAATCGCGCGGCGCTGAAAGCCATGGCTGAGGTGTTTCAGTTGCGTCCATACTTTGAATGGCGCGGCATGGGCTTCATTTCGCAATCGGCGCTGCGGTTGCGCGACAGCTACGCGGAATGGGACGCCGAACAGCGCTTCCAGATTCCGGGAGTCCGGGTGACGGACCCGAAAGCCGCCCAGTGCGGCGAAGTTTTGAAAGGCGTTTTGAAACCGCACCAGTGCAAACTGTTCGGGAATGAATGTACGCCGGAGCGCCCGGTGGGTGCGCTGATGGTTTCATCGGAAGGCTCCTGCGCCGCGTACTACAATTACGAGCATCTTAAGACCGCCATGGTGTCGAGCGTCGCTTCGGCGTTGTGAAATCGGTAATGCCAGCTCCCGAGCCCAGGGTCCGTTTTCGGGACAAGCAGATCGAGATGGCACATGGCGCCGGTGGCAAGGCCAGCCGCAGGCTGATCGAAGGCCTTTTCGCGCCCCTGCTTTGCGATTTGTCTTCAGGACCGCTGGGAGACGCGGCGCACGTGCTGATGAATGGCGCGCCCATTGCCATCACGGCCGACAGTTTCGTGGTCAAACCTTTGCGCTTTCCGGGCGGCTCGATCGGCGAGCTTGCGGTCAATGGCACGGTGAACGATCTGGCGGTTTCGGGCGCCAGGGCGCACACCCTGGTGGTCACCTATATCCTCGAAGCCGGATTGCCCTCCGAAATCCTGGAGCAGGAAGTGCGCGCCATGGCAGCGGCGGCCCGCAGGGCTGGCGTGGCGATCGCGGGCGGCGATACCAAAGTCGTCGAGCATGGCAAGGCCGACCGGATGTACATCAGTAGCTGTGGCATCGGCAGCTTGATCGAGGGTGTGCATGTGGCGCCCGAAACCGTCCGTCCAGGCGATCGGGTGCTGCTGTCGGGACCCATAGGGGATCACGGCATCACCATTCTGCTGGCGAGAGGAGAGTTGGATTTCGAGGCTGAGATCTGCTCGGATACCCGCCCGGTGCTTCCGATGATTGAAGCGCTGGCGGCCGCGGCGGCTCGCGGTATTCGCTGGATGCGCGATCCTACGCGCGGCGGAGTGGCCACATCGCTCAACGAGTTAGCGCGCGATTGCGGACTGGGGATCCGCCTCTCGGAGGATCGCATCCCGGTGCACGATAGCGTGCGGGGAGCTTGCGAGCTGCTCGGCCTGGAGCCGTTGCACATCGCCAATGAAGGACAGTTCCTGGCGGTGGTTGCCCCCGAAATGGCGGATGCCGCGCTGGCTGCTTTGCGGGCGGCGCCGGGCGGTCACCAGGCGGCCATTATCGGCGAAGTGACTGAGCAGCCGGCCCGCACGGTACTGTCGGCGACGCCCTACGGTGGCACGCGCGTGGTAGATATGCTGGTGGGCGATCCCCTGCCCCGCATCTGCTAGGAGACGCATGGCGGCGAGCTACGAACTTTATGGCACGGAGAGGTGCCCTTATACCGGCGAAATGCGCGACTGGCTGGAATTCAGGGGCTGCCAGTTCGTGGAGTACGATGTCGAGAAAGACCCGGCCGCGCTCGAGCGCATGAAGGCGATTGCGGGAGGGCAGCGGGCGGTGCCGGTGCTGGTGGAGGACGGCAGGGTGGTGCAGGTTGGCTGGCAGGGGAGAAGCTGCGTGGTGTGATTATTCGCGAGCCAGCGTCTCCATCGTTTCTCGAATGATGTGATAGATGGATGCCTGCACTTCCTGTATGCGTGGAATGTAGTCGGAAGGAACGGTCAGCGGAAAGTCCGCCAGCCCGCGGCGCAAAATTTCTCCGCCGTCGTATCCCAGCAGGGCCACGGTAACGAGTTTGCGTTTGCGGGCCTCCTCCAACGCCGCCACAATATTGCGCGAGCCGCCGCTCGTAGAAATTCCTATGGCCACGTCTCCGGGCCGGACTTGCGCGATAAGCTGACGCAGGAACACGACCTCCACGCCCACATCGTTCGCCACGGCGGTGATGTTGGCTGGTTCGAGAGCCAGAGAGACTGCCGGCACCGGCTGGTAGCCTTCGGGAGGGGACACGCAATCGATGGCCCAGTCGTTGGCATCCGTCGCCGATCCGCCGTTGCCGAACAGAAAGAGCCGGCCGCCGCTCTGCACCGCCTGCCAGATAGCCTGGGCTGTTTGGACCATGGCTTCGGATTGCTCCGCTGCCACCTGCGCGCGCAGGCGCTCGTCGTCCTGCACTTTCAGCGCTATGGATGCGGCAACTTCACCCAGCAGATTTTCGGTCGGTTGTTCCTGGCTCCCCAGGAACGGGTAGAGAAAGCCCGCGTCGCCCGTGTCGAGGCCCATGGGGCGATGTTCGAGGAACACGTGTACGGTTTCCCAGAGCGTGTGGTAGAGCATCTCCGTCAGCTCCTGGTGAATGAAGGGATGGCTGGTAGGGGAGGGCACCGCGTAATCGGCATCCTGTCCGGGAAGCGCAAAGGTCATGGCATGCCGGGCACGCGCGAACTCGAGCGCGCGCCAAACCCCCGGGTCGCCCTCCGGAGGACCAAAGCCCATCACGATATCGTCCCGGCAGACTATAGCCTCCAGCCAGGGCTTGTAGAGCAGCGACAAATCGAGCGCCGGCAGAGCCTTCTTACCGACAATGACCGGATGTACGAATTCGACGGAGACATGCTGCGCGTCGGTTGCGTAAGGGCCACAGCCGAAAGCGAGCAGGCGGCCTCCCCGAAGAAAACGATCGGCCATATCCCGGCAAGCGATCGCCAGGCGGCCGGCTTCTTCGGAAAAGAATGCATTCGCGATCCGGTTCCGCTCAAGAAGTTGATGGGCGACATGCTGGGTCAAAGCGGATTCGCCAATCATTCGGTGGCTCGGTGTATGGTGCCAATCTTATCAATACGGCGGTCGCGCGCGTTCGGTAAAGTCTCCGCGTTATCCTGGGAAGAGACAACCGCAATATGAAACGCATTTACATTGCCGCCTATCATCAGTCGAAGTTCGGCAAGCTTATGGGCTTGACCGTCCCGGAGATCGTACGGCGCGCGGTCGAGGAGACATGCGGGGAAATCGGCGCAGAACCATCCGCGCTGGACGTAGGCTCGATTGGCGCCGCATGCAATATTTCGCTCAATGAGCAGGGTCTGCTGGCAGGGCTGATGGCGGAAGTTCCAGGCCTCGCATCGAAGCCTATAGAATCGGTGGAGAACGCGTGCGCCTCCGGCGGCCAGGCGGTGCTTTCCGTAATCCAAAAGCTGCAGCTCGGTTGGGGCGATACCGGCATTGCCGTGGGCTATGAGAAGATGCGCGATGCCGACGGTAAGATGGACGGCAAACTGGTCGGCAAAGCCTTAGGTTATTTTTCTCATCCGGACGAGCGCCCGGGAAAAGTCTACGTATTTCCGCACCTGTTCGCCGAGGTGATGGAGTGTTATTTGAAGGTGCACCACGTCAAAGAAGAGCACTTAGCGCAGATTGCGGTCACTGAGTATGCCAATGCGCGGTCCAACCCGTATGCGCAGATGCGAAACGTGGAGCTGACCATCCAACAGGCCATGAAAATCGACGGCATCAACCGCTACATTGTAGAGGGTCTGCCGCTGAAGACCTACGATTGTTCGCAGATTACCGACGGTTATGCCGCTTTGGTGCTGACTACCGAAGAAGGTTTGAAGAAGCTGGCTGTCCGAAAGCAGGACTGCGTGGAGATCGCTGGTTTCGGGCAGGCGACCGATCCGCTGCGGAAGTCCGGACGGGATGTGCTGCATCCGGCCGGAGCGTATAAGGCCATGAACCAGGCTTACGAAATGGCGGGAGTGAAGGCTGCGGACATAAACGTGGCAGAGATCCACGATTGTTTCACCGTCATGGGCGCGCTGGGGACGGAAGTGCTGGGGAAGGCCCGCGCGGGCCAGGGAGCGCGCTACTGGGTGGACGGAAAGGCGGAGGTAGACGGAGAGTGTGCCATTAACACTTCTGGCGGCCTGATCGCGAAAGGCCACCCCATAGGCGCTACGGGAGTGGCGATGATCGGGTGGTGCGCCTGGCAATTGCTGGGTAAGGTTCCGGCGCTACTGCAGGCGAGACGCGCTCAAGTGGCAGCCACATTCAACATCGGCGGGCCCATCTGCGCTTCGGTATCCACGGTGCTCAAGCCGGCCGCGTGACTTCGCGCCGGCAGGGCCTGGCGGCTACTCGACATCAGTCCACGGCTTTGGTAGCATAATACAAGACGAATTGTGCGACTGCTGTCCGCATCCCCCAACTTTTGTACGTTAATCCCTCCGCCCATTGTAAAACAAAGGAGCAAACGCAAAGCTTATGGCCTCCAATAGCTATTCCCAAGGCGCTCAGGTAGAGCACGATAAATTTGGCCTGGGAACCGTGATGTCCAGCAATGAAGAACGCATGGTGATCAAGTTCGACGATCACGGCGAGAAGAAGTTTGTGACTCTTATGGTAATGGGTCAGTTGAAGAAGAGCGACCGGCAACCCCCCGCCGAGAAGCGCACGTCCCGGAGCCGCAAACCCAAGGCCGCACCGGCGCCGGCGGCTTAGAATAGGCGCCAAAGGAAAGATTCATTTGAACGCTAGACAAAAACGTTTATTCGAAGAATCCCGCAAGAAGAATCCAGACCTCAAAATGCCCTCGGAAAACGCACCCACTGCGGAATTATCCGAGGACGATCTCGCACTAATCAAACAGGGAGTAGGCGACAAGACCAGCCGGCCCGGTGGCAGCCAGTCCTCCGGCGGCGGATCGGCCGGCGATGGCCCCCGCGAACAAATCGGATCGGTGGTTACCTACTTCGAGGCCAAAGGTTTCGGTTTTCTGCGCCCGGACGACGGGGGCCGTGATGTATTCTTCCACGTCTCGCGGCTCTCCGAAGGCGACTCCACAACATTGAAACCGGGTACGCGCGTCATTTACGAACTTGGCATGGACCGCACAGGCAAGCTGGCGGCCAGCAGCGTGCGCATCCCGCCCCCCGTCGAAAGCGTATAATAAGAGAGCTGTTGCGCGCCGGCAGGTGATGTTTGCCGGCCGCCGCGGGTGTTTTCCCAGCGGGCACAATGTTCGACAACCTATCGGAAAAATTACAGCGGGTTTTCAAGAACCTGCGCGGTGAAGGTAAGCTCACGGCCGAAAATATGGACGCGGCCCTGCGCGAAATCCGCGTAGCTCTGCTCGAAGCCGACGTAAACTTCCGGGTGGTCAAGCAGCTCATCGAAAATATCAAGCAGAAGGCCATGGGAGAGGAAGTGCTGAGCGCATTGTCGCCCTCCCAGCAGGTGATCAAGATCGTCCGGGACGAGCTGATCAAAATTCTGGGCAGTCACGAATCCAAGCTGCGCTTCGCCAACGACCCGCCCAGCGTGGTGTTGATCACCGGACTGCAGGGCTCCGGTAAGACCACCTCCACCGGTAAACTGGCGCGCTGGCTGTCCCGCAACGGCCACCGCCCGCTCATGGTTTCGGTGGACGTCTACCGTCCGGCCGCCCGCGAACAGTTGCGGATCATTGCGCGGGATATCAACCTGCCCGTTTATGCCGGCACCGCCGAGGAGACGCAGCCGGCCGACCTGGCGCGGGCCGCGCGCAAAGAAGCGGTAAATAGCGGCCGCGACGTGCTGCTGGTGGACACCGCCGGCCGCCTGCACATCGACGATGAGCTGATGGGTGAGCTGCAGCAACTGAAGGAGTTACTCTCGCCCGTCGAGATTCTGTTCGTAGCCGACGCCATGACCGGGCAGGACGCGGTGAAGTCCGCCGACGAGTTCCACAAGCGGCTGGGCATCACCGGAGTGATCCTCACCAAAATGGACGGCGATGCCCGTGGCGGCGCGGCCCTTTCGATCCGTCAGGTCACCGGCCAGCCTCTCAAATTTGTAGGCATGGGCGAGAAATTCGACGCGCTCGAGCCCTTCTACCCGGATCGCGCCGCCTCCCGCATCCTGGGTATGGGCGACGTGCTGTCTTTCATCGAAAAGGCCGAAGAGGTTATCGACAAGAAGCAGGCCGTCGAGATGCAGCGTAAGCTCATCGACAATGAATTTACCCTCGACGATTTTCGCGACCAGATCCGCCAGCTCAAGAAGTTGGGGCCGCTCGAATCGGTGCTGTCCATGATGCCTCAGGTGGGCCTCCTGAAAGATCTGAAGAACGTCAAGGTAGATGAAAAAGAGATCACCCACGTGGTGGCGATCATCGATTCGATGACTCCCCGCGAACGAGCCAACCACATGATTGTGAACGGCAGCCGGCGGCGCCGTATCGCCCGGGGCAGTGGCACCACCGTGCAGGAAGTGAATCAGTTGTTAAAGCAATACTCGCAGGCCAGAAAAATGATGAAGAGTTTTTCCGGCGGGTTTCTGGGCAAGAAACTGGGCAAAATGAAATTGCCCATATTCTGATTGTGTTTCTAGGAGTTTGAATGCTGATGATCCGTCTGGCGCGATTTGGCGCCAAGAAGAAGCCGTTTTATCGCGTTGTGGTGATTGAAAAGGAACGGGCGCGCAATGGCCGCAACCTCGAGGTAGTGGGCCACTACAACCCTTTGACCGACCCGGCGAAAGTGGATTTGAACCACGATCGTATCGCCCATTGGACTAAGAATGGCGCGCAACTGTCCAACACTGTGCAACGTCTCTTGAAGAATAACCCGGTAGCAACGGCCGAGCCAGCCGCCTGATCGTTCACTACTGTAACGAAGTGAACTACTGGTACGGCTGAGGAGTAACCTTTGAGGGGCTAAGGGCACCCCATTCCCTCTCATAGGATAAAAATCTGGGGCACGCATAGAGGAGGCGGGGTGATGAAGCAGCTAATCGAGGATATCGCTAAGGCTCTGGTAGACATCCCTGAAGAAGTCTCCGTTCGCGTCATCGAAGGAGAACAGGTTTCGGTTCTGGAATTGAAGGTCGCGCCGAGCGATCTGGGTAAGGTAATCGGCAAACAAGGGCGGACGGCGCGTTCCATCCGCACTATTCTGGGGGCAGCCGGCATGAAATTGAACCGCCGCTTCACCCTGGAAATCCTGGAGTGACCTCGGATTCAGGAGCCGGCGCGACGGACCAGGAATGGGTGACCATCGCGGTCCTTGGGCGGGCCCGCGGCAACCGGGGAGAGCTCACTGCGGTCTCCCTGAGTAAACCGGAGCGCTATGAAACGCTGCGGGAGGTATTTCTTTTTCCCGAAGGGACGCGGCAGGATGTCGAGTCGGTCTGGTTTCACTCGGGCCGATTGATCCTGAAATTTCGAGGCGTGGACAGCATCTCGGATGCCGAGCGGCTGGAAGGCCGCGAGGTACGCGTCCCGCGCAGTGAGCGCTTGCCTCTCGATCCAGGCGAGTATTACGAGTCCGACCTGATCGGGTGCGAGGTGTTGGAGCGCGGTAGCGGGGCCTCGCTGGGCCGGGTGACCAGGTTGCAGGAGACGGGCGGATCCGGGCTGCTGGAAGTGGAAGGCGGCCTGTTGATCCCGTTCGTACGCGCCATCTGTGTAGCCATCGAGCCCGAAGCCCGTCGCATTGTGGTGGAACTGCCCGAGGGATTGAAGGAACTGAACGAAAGGTGATTTTCCATGTGCTCACGATTTTCCCGGAGTTCTTCCAGGGACCGTTCGAGCACGGCGTGATCAAACGGGCGCGCGACGCCGGGGCGCTCGAGATTCGCATACACAACCTGCGGGATTGGACCTTCGACCGGCATAAGACCGTGGATGATCGGCCATTTGGCGGGGGCGAAGGCATGCTGCTCAAGCCGGAGCCTGTATTTTTGGCCGTGGAGACCATATTTCCGGAGCGCAAACCGGATTGCCAGACAGTGCTGCTGTCGGCGCAGGGCAGGCTGTTCGACCAATCGGCAGCCAACCGGTTCAGCGGGCTGGCGGAGTTGCTCTTGATTTGTGGACGCTACGAAGGAGTGGATGAGCGCGTGGCCGAGCATCTGGCCGATGGTGAATTGTCGATCGGCAGCTATGTGCTCAGCGGAGGCGAGTTGGCTGCGGCCGTGGTGATCGACGCGGTGGCGCGCCTGTTGCCGGGCGTGCTGGGCAACGAATCGTCTCCTGTGTTCGAATCTTTTCAGGAGTCCGGGCACGGGGCGGGAATGCTGGACGGCCCCCAGTATACGCGTCCGGCTGAGTTTCGAGGATGGAAAACGCCGGAGATATTGCTGAGCGGAAATCACGAAGAAATCCGCCGCTGGCGGCGTAAGGCCGCCCTGGAGAAAACCGCGCGGCTGCGGCCGGACCTGCTCCAGTCTAAGATAGAAGATTAGGATCCGAACATGACCAATACGCTGTTGACGAAATTGATTAACAAGAACAAGCGCTCCGACACTCCTGAGTTTCGGCCGGGCGACACCATTCGCGTGCACGTCAAAATCAAGGAAGGCGACAAGGAACGCTTGCAGGCCTTCGAAGGGACCGTTCTGGCCCGCAAGAACACCGGCATGGGAGAAACCATTACCGTACGCAAGGTGAGCTTCGGCCAGGGAGTCGAGCGCATTTTCCCTTTGAACGCCCGGGTGATCGACCGCATCGAAGTCGTGCGCACCGGTCGCGTGCGCCGTGCCAAGCTGTACTATCTGCGCGGACTGAAGGGCAAGGCGGCGCGCCTGCGGGAGCGCCAGTAGAAGATTATCCAGGCTCCATGCGGGCAGTGGCCGGATTTCGCTGCGAAGGCACACTCGAGCGGGAACTGCGCGCACGTGGTTTTGGGGCTGTCGCCGGCGTGGATGAAGTGGGCCGCGGCGCTCTGTTCGGGCCGGTGGTGGCGGCCGCTGTAATCCTCTCACCCGATCGCCCGGTGCGCGGACTGAACGACAGCAAGCAACTCGACCCGGACCGCCGGGAAGTGCTGGCCGGGCGGATACGGGAGCGCGCCGTGGCATTCTCGGTCGCGGCCGTGGACGCAGCCATGATCGATTGCATCAACATTTATCAGGCTTCGCGCATGGCTATGGAAATGGCAGTGGCTCGCCTCGCGCCCGCGCCGGATTTTCTCCTCACCGATGCCATGCCGCTGTCGCTTGCGACACCGCAGCGCCCGTTAATTAAAGGCGATGCCCGCTGCCACGCCATCGCCGCCGCTTCGATTGTGGCCAAAGTCTGGCGCGACGACCGCATGCGCATCTGGGATGAGATCTTCCCGGAATACGGCCTGGCATGCCACAAAGGCTACTTCACCCCGGAGCATGCCAGGGCTCTCGAGCGGTATGGGCCAACGCCGCTGCACCGCCTGAGCTTCGAGCCGGTGCGGGCCCGCTCGCTGTTTCCGGTGGATTGGGATCCCTGGGCCGGCGCGCAAATGGATCTGTTTGAGGCCATGGAAGCTGCATCATGACCGTAGATCCGCCCCTGCCGCCGGCAGGCACGGTAATGCCGGAAACCGTTGCCGCGCCGCCGGCCTATCATTGGTATCACAAGGTATCGGCGGTAATCTTCATCATCTTCTGCATGGAGCTGGGGATGTTCTTGATGATCTTCCCCTGGTCCGGCCGGTGGGACAGAAACTTCTTTTCGACGCTTTCGCCGGAGTGGCGCCATTATTGGGACAATGCCTATTGGCGCGGCATGATCAGCGGTCTCGGAGTGGTGAATCTTTACATCTCGCTCGCAGAGATTGTTCGGCTGCGCCGTTTCGCCCGGCACTAAGCTACGGACCGAGCTTTCCTTCCAACTCGGCCCACCGCGCATACAGCCGCGCGACATTCGCTTCCGCGGCTTGTAGCTCGTCATAGCGCTGCTGCAACGCAAGCGGATCGGAAACCACTTCGGGAGCCTGCAGACTCTCCCTGCGCGTCTCCAGTTGACGCTCGGCTTCGAGGATGAGCGGCTCCATCTGCTCCCATTCGCGCGCTTCCAGATAAGACAGTTTCTTCTTCGGCGTCGCCTCCATGCGGGCTTGCGGGGCCTCCCGGCCGCTGCGCGCGGGCTTGGCACTGCGGGCCTGCTCCCACTGCGAATAGTCCGCAAACACTTCCGAGCCGCCCTCTCCGTCCAGGCCCAGAACCACGCTCGAGACGCGATCGAGCATGTAGCGATCGTGGGTCACCAGCACCAGCGCACCCGGAAAGTCGGTAAGACTCTCCTCCAGCACTTCGAGCGTAGGAATATCCAGGTCGTTGGTGGGCTCGTCGAGCAGCAACACGTCGGCAGGTTGCAGCATCAGCCGCGCAATAACGATGCGCGCCCGCTCGCCGCCCGAAAACCGGCCCACCGCCGCGTCGAGCTGATCCGGTTGGAACAGGAAGCGTTTGGCCCAGCCCGCGATGTGTATGGCGCGGTCCCGGTAGATCACACTATCGCCGTGCGCGCCCAGACCCTCGCGCAATGGAACGGAGGGATCGAGCTGTTCCCGTCCTTGATCGAAATACACCACCCGCAACCCGTCGGCGCGCTCGATTCTTCCGCTATCCGGCGCGAGTTCACCATTGAGGAGCCGGAGCAGCGTAGTCTTACCGCTGCCGTTTGGCCCTGCCAGGCCCAACCGCACTCCCGGAGCCAGCGAAAAGCTCAGATCGGCAAACAAACGGCGGCCGCCCAGTTGCTTCGCGATGCCTTCGGCGCGGATGAGCTTTCTGGTCTTGCGGCCGGAGGCCGTGAAGTCGATCTGCGCGGTAGCCTTGGTATTACGCGAGCTCACTTCGGCGAGCTCTCCGATCAGCTCGCGCGCCGCGCCGATACGCGCCCGCGATTTTCCTGTGCGCGCCTTGGGGCCGCGCCGCAGCCATTCCACCTCGCGCCGCACACGGTTGGCCAGCGCGGCCTGTTGCTGCGACTGCGCCTCGAGGAATGCCTCTCGTTTCTCGAGAAAGTCCGCGTAAGCGCCGGCCGCCCGGAAGATGCCGTCCGGATACGCGCGGTTGATCTCCGCCATCTCGGTCGCCGCGTTCTCCAGGAAGTAACGATCGTGGCTCACCACCACGCAGGCGAATGCTGCGCCCTTCACCAGCCTTTCAAGCCATAGGATACCTTCCAGGTCGAGATGGTTGGTAGGCTCGTCGAGCAGCAGTAAGTCCGGATTACGGATTAGCTCCAGCGCGATCGACAGGCGGCGCTTCCAACCGCCGGAAAGCGACTCGACTGCCGCATCGCCGTCCGCAAAGCCGGCCTTGCCCAAGGTGACATTCACCGCTGCCGCGCGCTCGGCCTCATCGAGCCCGTGCGAAGGCAGAGCCTCGGCCAGCACCTGTCCGACAGTGCTCCCCTGCGTGAACTCAGGTTCCTGCGGCACGTACCCGATGCGCGTCAATTTGCGCACGGTGCGCGTGCCGGTGTCGGCCTCCAGGCGCCCGGCCATGATCTTCAGTAAGGTAGACTTGCCGGACCCGTTCGGGCCAATCAGGCCCAGCCTTTCGCCCTCCGCGATGTGCAGGCTGATGTTGGAGAACAGCGCTCCCGAGCCGAAAGATTTGCTGGCGCCGGTCAGGGACAGTAGGGGCGCGGGCATCCGCTTTCAGGATACCCTAGTAACGTGCGCCGGCTCTTCTACGCGGTTGAGTTTCTGATCGCCCTGATCGCGACTTACACCGTTTGGAGCCAGGTGGGCGGTCAAGGCCACCTCGATATGATGGCTTGGTATTGGAAGCTGTTCCTCGGTGTCGGAATCGCGTTTGCCGCGGTCCAAGCGACGGCGTCGGCCGTATCCCATCAGCGCACCTGGAATGCGCGTACCTTGAAATGGATTTCGATAGTGCTGGCGTTAGCGCTGGCGTGCGGCGCGGTCACCTACTATTACCACCTGAATGAGCCGCCCGACGACGAAGAAGATTCGAACACCCCAACCCAGACGGCTCTCTAGCGCCAGTAGACAGTCTTTTCAAGTCAGAGATTTCTTCACTAGGAACACCGCCACCTCGGCCCGCAGGTTAGGCAGCGCCCCAACTCTTTTATGCCCGGCCAGAAAGTACCGCCGCTCTACCGCCAGGCTTTCCTGCCGTGCGAGTTGTTCGAAGTCGTCGACCGTCAGAAAATGTATGTTCGGCGAATCGTACCAGTCGTGGGGAAACAGGCGCGTCTTGGGCGCGCGGCCGCGCATCAGCATCGCCAGCCGCACGCTCCAATGGCCAAAGTTGGGGAACGCTACAATCGCGCGCCGGCCCACGCGCAACATTTCCCGGAGAACCTGCAGCGGCCGACGGGTCTCCTGCAGCGTCTGGCTCAAGATGATGTAGTCGAACGCCTGGTCCGGATAATCGGCGAGCCCATGATCGATGTCTCCCTGGTAGACGGAAACACCGCGTCCGATAGCGCGCTGCACTTTGGCGCCGGAAAGTTCCACGCCGCGCGCATCGACGCCCTTGTTCTCCGCGAGCCATTGCAGCAGCTCCCCTTCGCCGCAGCCAAGGTCCAGCACTTTTGCGCCCGGCTCCACGATTTCGCCGATGATGGCGTAATCGCTGCGGCCCAGAAGTTCACCTACGAATGGCTTGTGATGCTCCTGCGGGGCCGCCGTGGTCATGCCGCTGCCGCCCGCTCGTAGGTGCTGGATAAAAAGCCGCGAACCAGTTCCGTCTGCTCCCCCACATCTACCAGAAATGCATCGTGCCCGTAATTGGAAGGCAGTTCACAATAGGCCACGTCCACGTTGCGGCTGCGCAGGGCCCGCACGATCTCCTGCGATTGGTAGCTCGGATACAGCCAGTCGGAGCTGAAGCTGATCGCCAGGAAGCGCGCGCGGGCTTGCTCGAAGGCAGATGCCAGCGAGCCTGCGCCATTCGTCAGGTCGAAATAATCCATGGCCTTGGTAATGTAGAGGTAGGAGTTGGCGTCGAAGCGATTGACGAACTCGCTGCCACGATAGCGCAGGTAGCTCTCCACTTCGAAATCCACGTCGAAATCGTAGCCGAAGCTGTTCTTGCCCCGCAGCCGCCGCCCGAATTTCTCGCGCATGGAATCATCGCTCATATAAGTGATATGACCGACCATACGCGCAATAGCCAAGCCCCGCGCCGGCGGCTTGCCTCCGTAATAGTTGCCCTCGCGCCAGTCCGGATCGGCGATGATCGCCTGGCGGCCCACTTCGTTGAAAGCGATCTGCTGCGCGCTGTGTCGCGCGGTGGCCGCAATCGGAATGGCCGAGACCACCGATTGAGGATAATAAACCGCCCATTCGAGCGCCTGCATCCCGCCCATCGAACCACCTGTGACGCTGAGCAGCCGCTCGATTCCGAGATGGTCGATCAGCATCTTCTGCAGCCGCACCATATCGCGAATGGTAATGACGGGAAACGACATGGCGTAGGGGCAACCTGTGGCGGGATCGATCGAGGCGGGTCCGGTGGTGCCCCGGCATCCCCCCAGCACGTTCGAGCAGATCACGAAATACTTGTTGGTGTCGAACGCCTTGCCCGGCCCTATCATGTTGTCCCACCACCCCGGCTTGCCGCTCTCGGGACTGATGCCAGCGGCATGCGCATCGCCTGAAAACGCGTGCAGCACCAGAATGGCGTTGCTCTTCTGCGGGTTCAACGTGCCGTAGGTCTCGTAGGCGACGTCCACCGGCTCGAGAGTGGCGCCCCCATCGAGAGAGATCGAGTCAAAGCGTACGACATGGGCCTCGACAAGCATAGCGGGGACCTACCCATGATAGCAGGCCTGCTCGTGCCGCAACCGGTTCATCCAATAGCCCCACGCCACAATTGCAGAAAAGAAGATCAGACTGCTGATCCCCATGGTGCGAGGGTCGGGTGGCGGCGATCCGGCGAGATTGTTATACCAGGTCAAAGTAAGAAAAGCGATGCCAAGCCAAAAAACGTAGGAGCCGGCGCGTCTTTTGGGATGCGTAGCTCGCGCATAGAGAACAATGGCGAGCAGCCAGAAACCGCCCTCCACCACGAGAGTTGCGGGGATGGAATTCCACAGGCCCAACCCAAAGTAGCGGTTAGCGCCGGGAGCCAAAGGCATATCTGGCCCGTGACCGGCGAAATCGAGCAGCCAATGGCTCAGCACCGCCGCGAATAGCACCATCGCGCCGCGCCTGTAGCGGCGCCGCACGAAGTAGACTGCGGCGAACAGTGCCGCCCAGACCACGTCTGTCAACAGACTGTGACTCCAGGCGATGTTCACGGCTTCCAGGTAATGCGCCGCTCCCCGCACGGGCCCGATACGAACCTGTTCGATCCCGGCAATCAGAAAAACGCACCAGGCCAGATCGGCGAATAAAGCGGCCCATATTCCGGTGCCAAGTGAGATCTTTGGCTCGATGCGTTTTGCCAGCAGCCCCACGGCTACGTGTCCAACCAGCATGTCGTCATGCTCCTCGAAACCACGATTCCCGCGTAACGCCGGCCGGCCGCATCATGCGCAGGTCCGGCAGCGATCGGCCTCTGACCGATTGGTCCGTAGTAAGTTTCGCGACCCACTCCGTCGCGGCTCCCGCTAACAGTCCGGCCAGTTCCGCGAGAGTCAGGCGTAGAATGGCGACGCACCCGCAGCCATGGGCATCTGCAGCAGCTTTCTGCAATGTGACCCACATTGCGGCGGCAAACGCGGCCCTATAATCTGCCGGGTAAAGCCGAAGCAAGGCGTGATAAGCCCAAAGCATGACGTTCACGCTTTGCGTGTTCTGAGACGCGCACCGGCCGCTCTGGTCAACTCTTTCATCCGATCCAGCTCACGGTGTAACTGGCTGCGCCCCGCGGAAGTGAGCCGGTAAGCTTGCTTGTCCCGAGAAGTGTCGGTCTGCTCGAAGCGGTCGATCCATCCGTCCTCGAGAAGCCTGCGCAGCGCACCATAGAGCGTGCCCGTGCTTAAGCGCACGCGGCCATTGCTGAGAGACTCAATCTCTTTCATCAAGGCGTACCCGTGGCGCGGGCTGTCAGCCAAACCAAGCAGAATCAGTAGAACCGGCTCCGTAAGTTGTCCCGCGACATGTCGCATGGTGACATGTTATCCCACGATCTGTTAGAACGTCAAGCGTGAGCTGGTATTATGATTTGCCGCAACCGTTCACTTATCGCCCGAAGCCGGGGCTGCCGGAACGAGCATGCCATCGCGAATGCGATAGTCGCTCCCCCGCCACCGCACGCTCCGCCGCGCAAAGCTGGCCAGCCAGATCAGGAAAGCGATCGCATCCCACACCACGATCAGCGGCATCTTCTTCCAAAGACCGCGCTGCTTCAGGCCCCACCCTCCGATCAGCCAGGTTGTGGCCAGCCGCAGCATGGCATAAAGACCCAGATAGCCGAGCGCTATACGCAGAGAAGGATGTATGGCTAGGGCGGCCAGCGACCACGGCAGGCCCTGTGTAAGAAGCAGGCCAAGATGGCCCCACGGGCGCATGTGGCGCATGACTACGATCCATCGCATACGCTTGTGGATCAGATCGCGAATCGAGTGATAATCGGCCACTGCCAGCACGGTGTACGGAAGTAACTCGACCCGGTAGCCTTGGTCGGCAATCAGTCGTCCCACCAGCAGGTCGTCAGCCGGACGGTTCTCGAGCGCCTGATAGCCGCCGAATCCAGCCAGGCGTGTGCGCGTGCTGGCAATGGTCGGCCCCAACGCAAACTTCACTCCATCTAACTGCCAGGCCACCAGGATGCCCGGATAGAAATCGGAGAACATGCCCATCGACTGCAAGTTTTCCGCGAATGTCTTCTCGTCTTCGGCCACGTAGAAACAGGTGACCGCACCCACCGTCGGGTCGGCGAGAGGCGCAACCACGTTTCGCAAATAATCGGGGCGCACACGCACGTCGCTGTCGCTGATTACGATCACTTCGTGTTGCGCCTCGCCGACCAGGCGGGCGAGCTTCGCGACTTTGTCGTTGGCCGCGGCGCGCCCCGAGCCGAACAGCACTCGAATCTGGCGCTCCGGAAAATCGCGGGTCAGCTTTTCGATCACCGGAAGCACCGGGTCGGTATGGTCACCCACACAGAAAAGTAGTTCGTAATCCGGATAGTCCTGCCGGCAGAAGCTGGCAAAATTCTCGTAGGCATCCGGATCAAGCCCGCGTATGGGCTTGACGTTACTCACTGGTGGGGTGAAGCCACCGTCCGGCTTTGGCATTTTCGCGGCGCTGCGGAAGAATCGCCAGGAGCTGTAGAGAACAATTAAATAGTAAACGAATGGGATGCCGGCGACTCCCAGAAAAAGCACCGTCACGCAATCAGCCCCGGACGAGTCGCAATTGAGGCACTCCGGTGAGCGAAGGCCGGTCTCGCGGATCAACCGCGGTGCGCGCGCCTTGAGCTCCAAATCGGTATTGGCGGCCAGTAACGCGCCCGATGGCCGTCATCGCCGTGCGTCCGGTGTACTCGAAAATAGCCGCTCCTGAGGGGACCGCGCTAACGGGGTGGGCCAAAGTGAGTGGCGGCATATGCATCGCGCTCTTCTTCGTACATGCGCACATCAGGTTTTTCCTCGTCTTCCAAAAAGGCGGCTGGCAGCGCCGCGTCCTCCCGCGAGGTGAGCCGCTCAATCAAAATCGCCCCCGCAGACAGCGCCGGCCAGAGCAGCAGCCGTTGCTGCATGTCTCCGGAGAGGAGCAGGGCGAAGGGCACGGCCACCCACAAGCTCAGGCACAGGAAACAGCTAAACAGACCACTCCACAAGCCCGCGCCGATGCGCTGCCTGAACCGTTCCACGATATTCCAGGGGCCGTTCTCGGCGTGCAGCAGGTGGCTTACCCGCCACACGCCGAGAATACCTATTACGAGTCCGGTAAGACTCATACGGTTCCCTTTCTCGCGCTACGGCGTGGTCAATGCAAACGCAATTGTAGCAGAACTGTCGTATTGCGTTTGGCGGCCGTACCCATTGGTGGCACGGGCGGCGCAGTAAAGATTTACGGCGAATGCGGCTTGCGGACAGCTACCCAGCAACGTGCCGGCGGGATTGCTGAACACCACGGGGAGCCCCGGCGAACCAGAACTGGTATCCGTGGGCGGAGGCGACGGAGGAATTCCGGCTACTGTGCCCGAAAGCCCGCGTGTGATGGTAAGGTCCCAATCGAGGTAGTTATTCGGATGGTACGCGTAGTAGTCTAAGTTGACGCTATCACCGGCTTCGTAGTGCAGCATGCCGCAGTTATCGGCTGAGCCTTCCGGCGTGGAGACGGCCGGCAGTCCGGCTTGCGTCGGATTATTGTCGACCAGAATCTGGAAAATGAGCCTGCCATGGTCGGTGACATTCGGCGTTGGTGCGTTGGAGTAAGTGCCCGGAGGGCCACCGATCTCCGGCAGGATATAGGTGAAGCTGCCGGTAGAGGGGTCTCCCGGCTGATCGCCCGCCGTGGAGGTTCCACGCGCATTGTTACAGGGCACGAAATTGCCGGCGCCGTCGAACATTTCCAACATCAAGGTCACCATTCCGCTGCGGCCCGGAGTCACTCCGGCCGTACTATCGAAATAGGCGAAGGGCCGGTCTGCCGGATCGTCGATATCCACCCAGGATAGATTGGGGTCAGGGATCGCGAAGAGGTTGTTCGACAAGCCGACGGTTTGGGGGCCGAGAGTCACGGAATTCAGGTGAATGACAATGGGCGGCCCGGGATCTACGGTCATATAGCGATGGGTTACGGTCGCATTCATCGGCGTGAAGCCCGAATCGCCCGCGAAGCGATAAGACCAGCGGTAATACTGGATGTTATTGGCTTGCAGGTTCGGATCGAAAGACACTTGCATCGAGAGTGTGCCGCCAAACGGCGTCACTCCAGGCAACAGCCCGGTGCCCGTACCCGTTTCCAAACCGTCGATCTCGCCCAGGTCCTGGTTGCCAATCGCGTTTGGCCATACATAGAGGTATCCTGGTCCGGTCCCCGTCGATAAGCAACCAATCGCCCGTGGATCCGTTACGGTGATATCCACGCTTTGCGAGCCGTCGTAGCTCCAGTAGACACCGCAGAGAATCTCAGTCTCCGAGGTCAGCTCGATGTTATTGCCGTCTATGTTCTGGTACACCTCGAAGTAGAGATCGGGGAATAAGTCGGGACAGGAAAAGCAAATTTCGGTATTGAAAGACCCATCCGATTGAATGGGCGCCTCCGCCACTTCGCGCCAGCATAGCCATGGCAGACGAATCAACAGGCACCAGATCGGACCTAGAATTTCTCGATTGATTACCAGATAGTTCTTGAGAGCCGCGCCATCCAGCGAAGCGATGGTGCTGGCCATTTCCTGCTGCGACGTGCTGGCTGCGATGCTTACGGTCTGGCGCGCGAGACTTGCTTTTTCGGCACGCGCCTGGCTCACCGCCACGTTCGCACTCAGTTTGCTGACAATATCGAATTTGAGGTTAGTCAACTCGGATAGCGGAATACGATCGATGGTGCATGGGAAATCGATTTCGAAAATCTTGACAGTTCCGATACAGATAGGAGTGCTGGTTCCATTTCCGGACGATTTCGTCACAGTGCCGTGCACGTTGATGCAGCGCAGAACCCAGCAGTTCCAGATGTTCTGGTTGACCGTGAATGCGATGCTCGTGTCGCTGGGCGGGACATCCTGGCTTAGCGCCTTGGCCTGCCCGAGCTGCGCGAGAAGGTTTGCGGGCGCCTGCCTGGATTCAGCCAACAGGTCCGGGCCTACCGTAACACGGTATTGCTGATCAGCCGGTGCTTCGAAAGTGGCCGCGCCTTTTTCCAACAGACGTGATGCCACCAGGCTTCCGGCACGGTTAAAGAGATAGGCGCGCGCGGTGGGAGGGTTCTGACTGGGGGTCTGGCCTTGCAGGGCCAGTTTTACGTTGATAGTCCTAACCTTCGCGGGGTTACTTACGGGGTTCTTTTCAGACATTTCTTCTCCGACAAGTTACTAAGAATTTTTGCTCCGGTCATCGAATGCCCGGCGCTGGGAGAGTGACAGTGGAGGGCAAATCGTTTCAAGAGTCCGTGATACAGTTGAAATGTTCGGGCGTGGGCGCGCCGCCGCTCCAGGGGGACAGTGGATTTTGTGTGGAGTCGCCGGATTTACTAAACTCAAATTTGCACCGGGCCCCGGCCGCATCGAGAGCGCCATCCATACGCTCATACACCGCGGGCCAGACCAGCAAGGCGTCTTCGAATCGACGCTGGTCTCGTTGGGCGCGGCGCGGCTGAAGATCATCGACCTCGCCGCCGGCGACCAGCCTATCGTTTCCGAAGACGGCGACACTGTCATCGTCTTCAATGGCGAGATCTACAACCACCTGGAATTGCGTGCCGAGCTCGAGCGGCGCGGCCACCGCTTCCGCTCCCATAGCGATACGGAAACTGTGCTGGCGGCCTTCCTCGAGTGGGATACAGATTGCTTCTCCCGTCTGCGCGGCATGTTCGCGGTAGCGCTCTGGAGCGAGTCGCGCAAGCGCCTGGTGCTGGCTCGCGATCGCATGGGCATCAAGCCGCTCTATATCATGCGCCGCGGAGACGACTTACTTTTCGGCTCGGAGCTGAAAACGATTTTCGTCCATCCGGAAGTCGATCGGCGCCTGAGTCTGAGCGGCCTCGATTGCTATCTTTCTCTGAATTACGTGCCGGGACCCTGGACGCTGGTCGAAGGCATCGAAAAGCTGCGGCCGGGGCATTGGCTCGAATGGTGCCCCGGAAAGATTCGCTCCGACGCTTATTGGAGTCTGCCGCGCGGACCGTCGCGATCGCGGACCGATGAGGAAGCGCAACAGGAGCTTGATGGGCTGCTCACCCAGTCCGTACAGGAGCATCTGCTCTCGGACGTGCCGTTGGGTGTCTGGCTGAGCGGCGGCATCGATTCGTCCACGGTACTGCATTATGCCGCCTGCCAGTCGAGCTCCCGGCTGAAGACTCTTTCCATTTCGTTCCTCGGGCGCAGTTTCGATGAAACGGCTTACATTCGTGAGGTGGCCGCCAAATATGGCGCCGACCATCAGGAGTTTGACCTGAACCCCGAAGCGGGCCTGGCGGAAGCCATCGAGGAATTCGCGTACTACTTCGATGAGCCGAACGCCGACGGCGGCGCACTGCCGGTCTGGTTTCTTTCCAAGATGACCAAGGGACACGTGACTGTCGCGCTCAGCGGAGAAGGCGCCGACGAACTGTTTGGCGGATACCTCACCTACCGTGCCAACCGGCTGGCGGGGAAGTTACGGTGGTTGCCCGCCGGAGTGCGGCGTCTGGCACTCCAAAGCTTACGCGGCTGGCCCGTTTCCGACGAAAAAATCAGCTTTGAATACATGCTGAAGCGCCTCGTGGAAGGCTCCGCCATGCGGCCGGCGCGCGGGCATGTCTACTGGAATGGAACATTTTCCGACGCGGAAAAACAGGCCTTGCTGGTCTCTCCAGGCCCTGGCGCGCTCGACAGCGTACTCGATGAACTGGCGGTGGCCGGAGACGATCTGCCGGCATATCTTTGGTTCGATCAGCGATATTATCTGCCCGACGATATTCTGATGAAAGTCGATCGCATGAGCATGGCGCATGCCGTGGAAGTGCGTCCTCCATTTCTCGATCACCGTATCGTGGAATTCGCTGCTTCCCTGCCCCCGCGCCTCAAAATCCAGGGTTCGCGTCAGAAGATTGTTCTGAAGCGGCTCATGCGGGGTAAGCTGCCGCCCTCGATCCTGCGGCGCAAGAAGATCGGATTCGATTTCCCCGCCCATCAATGGCTGCGCGGGCCGCTGCGAGCGTTGCTCTTGGACACCCTTGCCAGCGGCGTCGCCGAGCACTCCGGCTTGTTCCGGCCGGGCGCGATCGAGAATGTTGCGCGCCGGCACCTCGAGCGGCGCGCCAATCTTGGATATCACCTCTGGGGGTTGCTGCTCCTGTTCCTGTGGATGAAGCGATGGCGCATTCAAACGACGCCGGCACCGGCTATGGTCCGGCGGGCGGAAAGCATTTCTACCTCTATCTAAGTGTCCTGCTGATTGCGGCCGCCGTGTATCTGGGCTGCATCGTTTCGCCACCGTCTTTAATGGACGACGTGGACGCGGTGCAGGCGCAGATCGCGCGCAACATGCTCACTTCGGGCGACTGGGTAACGGCGCGCCTCGATGGCGTGCCGTATCTCGAAAAAGCGCCGCTGATCTATTGGGCGATCGCAGTCTGCTACAAGATACTTGGGGTACATGACTGGGTGGCGCGGCTCCCCGTAGCGCTTTCCGCCGTGGCGCTTTGCTGGCTGACCGCTGCTTTTGGTGTCTGGGCTTTTGGCGGCCGCGCCGGATTTTACGCGGGTTTGTGCATGTCCACGGGCGTGGGACTGTTCCTCTTCACCCGGGTCCAGATTCCCGACGTCATGCTGACGCTGGTCGTGGCGCTGGCGCTATGGGCCTTTCTGCGCGCGCTCGACGAGCAGGAGCCCCATCCGCGGCGCTGGGCACTCGTGCTGGGCGCTTGTCTGGGTGTGGGCCTGTTGCTGAAGAGTCTGGTCGGCGTCTTGTTTCCGGTGGCGGCAGGCGTGATCTATCTTTTCCTGACGGGTCAACTCTTCTCGGCGAAGACCTGGCGGCGGCTGCGCCCCTTTAGCGGCGCGCTGATCGCGTTATTGATCGCAGCGCCCTGGCATATTCTTGCCACGCTGCGCAATCCACCCTACGTCGATCTCACGCTTCGCAGCGTCCCCGGCGAATACCACGGGTTTCTCTGGTTCTTTTTCATGAATGAGCAGGTTCTGCGCTTTCTGAACCTGCGCTCGCCACGCGACTACAATACCGTTCCCCGCCTCTACTTCTGGCTTTTCCACCTGCTGTGGCTTTTTCCCTGGAGCGTCTATTTCCCGGCCGTCGCCAGGCTTTCCTTCAAGCCTGCCGATCGCGCAGGGCGGACCCGTTTGCTGGCTCTCTGCTGGACCGGCTTCGTACTGGTCTTCTTCACCTTTTCCACCACGCAGGAATACTATTCCATGCCCTGCTATCCCGCGCTGGCGCTGCTCCTGGGCTCGGCCATGGCCCTCGACGGCGACCGCGTGCGGCGCGGCACCCGTGTGATTTCCGTGGTGGCAGCCTGCGCGGCCGCGGCCACCATTGCGCTGTTAATCCTGGTGCGCCACGTTCCTGCGCCAGGCGATATCTCGGCCGCGCTCAATCAGCGCCCGGGCACCTATACGCTCTCGCTCGGCCACATGGGGGACCTCACCCTCCCTGCGTTC
>Ga0302325_10003564_pt1 | contig 36614 bp, 36 predicted proteins | sample Palsa_T0_2_FD_201948 | JGI IMG/M metagenome (GOLD analysis project Ga0302325, IMG submission 201948) | Peat permafrost microbial communities from Stordalen Mire near Abisko, Sweden - Palsa_T0_2 | ecosystem: Environmental > Terrestrial > Soil > Palsa > Peat permafrost | place: Sweden: Abisko...
ATGACATCATCGTAGAGATTCACACCGATGAAGGCCTCTCCGGAATTGGAGAGAGCGACGTAAATCCCTGGATTGCACGAGCGTGCATCGAGGCTCCGGGTACCCACACGATGGGACTCGGACTGAAGCAAATGCTGCTGGGCGAAGATCCGCTAAACATCGACGCTCTGTGGGAAAAGCTCTACGTCGGATCGGCCATGAACGGCCGGCGCGGCGCGGTGATACATGCGATCGGCGCGATTGACATGGCGCTTCACGATCTGCGGGGAAAAGCGCTGGGCAAGCCGTGCTACGAATTGCTCGGTGGCGCATGCCGTGAGTCCATCACGCCCTATGCATCGCTGCAGCCGGAGGTCTCCAATTTCGACGCCTACAAATCGTCTATGGTCGAATGGGCGATGGAAGCGCAGCGGCGGGGGTTCCGCGCGGCGAAACTGGAGGTCACTCCCTCGGGTCCGTACGCGCACAAGGGTCTGAAGGCATCCAACCGTGAGATGGGCGGCGTAATTGCCGGCGTGCGCCGTGCCGTGGGTGAGGATTTTGTTCTGATGGTGGACGTGCAGTACGCCTTTCCGGACGCGGATGCCTGTCTCGAAACCATCCGCACCTGGCAAGGCTTCAATCTGTTCTTCCTCGAGACGCCTTTGCCCTCCGACGACCTGGCAGGCTACGCGCGCCTGGCGGCCGAGCAGAAGATCCCGATCTCGGCCGGAGAATGGTTGAGCACCCGGTTTGAGTTTCTGGACCTGATGGATCGAGGCCATGTCTCGGTAGTGCAACCGGACATAGGGCGCGTTGGTGGACTGACCGAAGCGATGCGCGTGTGCCGTCTGGCTGCTGAGCGCAACCTCAAAATTGTGCCGCATCTATGGAAGACCGGGATTTCGGTGGCGGCCGCAACTCACATGGCAGCCGTGACGCCCGAGTGCCCGTTCATCGAGTTCCTGCCTAAGGAGCTTTGCGAGTCCTCTCTACGCAAACAACTGTTGTCGGCGGAGATCGAGATGCGCGATGGAATGATCCCGCTGCCCACGCGGCCGGGACTGGGAATTGAACTCAACCGCGAAGCGCTCCAGCGGTTCATCGCCGCGGCCCAGGGCGTTTCGACGCTGGTGACGGTGTAACGCTTCCCCGATCACTTCCGAGGCGGAATGGTTGCGTCCAACGCTTGCGCATCCGCCAAAGCCTGGGCGGCCCAGAATTCCACGGCGATCACGCAGGCTTGCAAAGCGCGCTCAGGGTCTTTGGCTCGAATCGCCTCCATCAAGCCCTCGTGAGATTCGGCGTCCTGCAGCAGATCGAATGCCTTCTGGGACGCGATACGGATGGAGCTGAAGCCGAAGAGAGGCAAGACCAACTTGCGAAGAGCACTGGCCAGATATTCGTTGTCACTCGCCGTCCAGACCGCCTGGTGCCAAGCCAGATCGCTCTCGATATAGCGCTGCGGCTGGCCCGCCAGCGCGGCTCGTACGGTGTCCTCATGCAGTTCGCCGATCATCTCTATCTGCCCGGCGGTCGCGCGCCTGGCGACCTGGCCGAAAGCCAGACTCTCGAGTACGCGGCGGACATCGAAAATATTGGCGATATCGGCTACGGCGATCCGGGTGACGAAAGTCGTTGCGTTGGGGCGCTTGGTGATGAGACCCTCGCCCTCTAACTGGATGACCGCCTCTCGCACCGCCGTTAAGCTGGTGCCAAGCTGTGCCGCCAAATCACGCTCCACAATGCGCTCTCCAGGTCTCAAGGAACCCGTTAGAATCGACTGGCGGATATGGTTCGCGATCTGATGCCGGAAGGTGACCGGCATCACTCTCTCAGCTGCAAGGGGCATGCGGGGCGTTTGCTGGATCGTCGGCAATTCGTAGTTTAGAACACCTTAGAATACTGCTTCCAGAACGGCCGCGCAAGTCCCGGCTAACAGTCCAGGCTAGCGGATAACCGGCAAGACGATGTAGGATGCACGGTCTCCGGAGTGCCGCACCCGGTTGGTCGCAACCACGGTTTCCGTTTCGTCGTAATTATTGCCGCCCGTATTCAGGTTGCGGTCGAACCGCGGAAAGTTGCTGCTGGAAATCTCCAGGCGGATACGATGGCCGGCCGGGAAGTAGTTGCTGGTCGAATGCAGGTCGATGGTCAGCGGGTAAAACTCGCCGGGTTTCATCCAGACCTTCTTGCCGAATCCCTCTCGGTAGCGCGCCCGCAAAATCCCATCCTGCAGATTGAAGGCAGTCCCATCGGGATAGACATCCACCAGTTTGGCGGTGAAATCCGTATCGCGCGCGCTTGAGCCTACGAATAACCTCAGCTCGATCGGTCCGGTCAGCTCGGTGGCCTGCTGCAAGGGCGGAGTGCTGTAGACCAGGACATCCGGCCGGCTCTCCACAGAAGACTGATCTTGCGCGCCGGCGCCAACTGTGGGAACCGGGTTCTTCGGATCGTATTGAAATTGATCCGGGGGCTCAGATGACGGGCCGTCCGTGCTCAGCGAGCCGTCTCCGCCGCGGCCATTGGCGTGACCGCCGCTGTGCAGGTAATATTTAGTGAACTGCGTTCGCGCCAGCGGCCATTCGTTTTCCGATCGCCATTGATTGCGGCCCATCACGTAGATTTGCACCTTGGGCACAGACTTCAGGGCAGTTTCATCCCCTTTCAACCAGCGGTCGTACCAGCGGAGGTAAAGGTTGTAGTAATCGAACTGCGCGTCACCCAACTCCCGCTTTCCCACGACGGTGTGTTCACTGACGGAATCGAAAGCGCAATGCGTGGTGGGCGCGATCACTACAAACTGGTTATCCCGCGAGCGCGCGCTCTCCCCGTTCTCCCGCATCAGCTTGGCCAGCAGGAAAGCCTCATTGACTACTGAGTCGTACCAGGAGCAGACCTGCAAGGCCGGAGTGTTGAAATGATAGCGTTTGTCCACGTAGCCAAAACGGTCCCACCACGCGTCGCCCGGCGAGTGCGAAACGAAATCTTCGAAATCGGTATGCGGGGTGCCCGCCTTTTCCACCATCTGGATCAGGGGCAAGGTCAGGAACATCGAGGTGAGATCCGCCTTGGGCTCTTCCGGTATTGGATTGACTTTGCTGCCCCACTTCAAGAACCAGGGCGCCGCTTCCGACAGTCCCACGGCTCCGCCTTCCAGCAAGTCGGCAAAACGATAAGCGCCGCCGCCCGCCTGCGGGATCATCGCGGTGTGGTGCGGGTTTCTGACTTTCGATAGCTCGATCTGGTCTTCGCCCAGATAAGAACAACCGTAGGTCCCGATCTTGCCTGTGGACCAGGGCTGCGCGGCCATCCAGTCGAGCGTGTCCGAGCCGTCCCGGGTATCGTTAGCCGATACCGTGAAGTGCCCTTCGGACTCGAATTTGCCGCGCACATCCTGCACAGCCACCACGTAGCCCTGTCCCGCGAACATGCGGGGGACCTCGGTGCGCGCTTTGCGATCGTACGGCGTACGGATCATGATGGCGGGCAGCTTGTCGCCGGCGCCTTCGGGGATGTAGAGATCCGTAGCCAGCTTCACGCCGTCGCGCATGGGGACACGCACATTGGTTTCTACGCGCACGGAATAGCGCGCGGTGGGAAGGGCAAATCTGGATTCCGCGATCAGTGGAATCGCAATGAGGAGAAGCGCGAGTTTAGGCACCGGATTTTTAGGAAAACAGGGAGTCGATTTCAGAAACGTCTAGAAACTGGGTTCCCGATTGAAATTCTATGTACTCGAAGACGCGGCCCGAGGGCGTCTTGGTGATTTCCTTGCTCCAGTCAATTCCCAGAGCCGAGTAGATCGTGGCGGCCACATCCTCCGGATACATGGATCTGTTTTTCGACCACCCGGGCTTCACCACGCGGCCGCCTTGCTCGTCGGTGGCGCCCAGCGCACGGCCGCCAACCACGCCCGCACCCGCAAATAAGGCGCTCATGGCGAACCGGTGATGATCTCTGCCTTTGCCCACGGTAAGATCCCCCGGCGTCCGGCCGAACTCGCCCAGACAAACAATCAGGGTTTTTTCCAGCAGTGTCCGGCCGTCCGCCGTCTTGGTCCTCCCCATGTCGGCTATTAATTCACTCAGACCGGTGTCGAGGTCCCGGCTGAGCGTATACTGATTCGATTTCTGCGCCTTGTCGTAAATGTTGGTATGCAAATCCCAGGCGCCGTGATTGATCGCTACGAAGCGCGCGCCCCGTTCCGCGCCAAGGATGTTGCGCGCCAGGATACAGGCATCTCCAAATCCGGAATCGCCATAACGCTTCTTGTCGCTATCATCCAGCTTCAGGATTTTGGGAATCTCGGGCGACTCCATCATACCCAGTGCGTCGGCGCGGAAAGAGTTCGCCTGCAGTACCGGCGCGGTTCCGGGCACGATGGCGCCGGGTGACAGTTTGGAAAGCTCGTTCAGATAAGAAATACGGCGCTCGAAGCGGCTCTTCTCATCCTGCGGCACGACAAAAGACAAGTCCCCGCCGCGCGTATCCAGATTCAGCGGGCCACATTTCGCCTCCAGGCATCCCTGCCTGACCTGGTTGTGCCCGTAGTTCATGGATACGAACGGAGGGAGGAAGTCGCTGTCCTTCCGCTTGGCGCTCGATTCGTAAGCTACGATCGCGCCCACAGACGGGATCTCCTTGATCCGTGCCGGACTGAACCCGTGCGCCGCGTGCATGTAATAGATGGCTCGCTCGTGCTCGGTTTCCCAGGTCTCGAGCGAACGAAGGATGGCAAACTTCTGAAAGTTCTCCGAGAGCTTCGGAAACAGTGCCACCGGCATCTTCACGCCCGGTGCGATCTGTTTCACGTCGAAGTCCGGCGGCGTCCATTTGCCTTCCTTCAGGTCGAAGCTGTCCACGTGGCTGCAACCGCCCTGCAGAAAAACGTACAGGCAGTACTCCGCGGTGCCGCGGGGCGTGACCTTTTCCTTCACTGTCGCGTTGAGCGGACGCAGCATGGGCAGCAGATCGAAACCGGAGATGGCCACCGCGCCAATCTTGAATAGATTGCGGCGTGTCAGCGTAGGGACGGCGGGAAGCAGGAAGGACATATAAGGCTCCTAATAATTCAGGATAAACTCCGGTTTATTGATTAAGGCCCAGAGCAGGTCTTCGGCGCCCTTGGAGTGGCGCTCGGCTAATAGTTTTTCTCCGAAGGCCGACTCTCCAGCAGATGGAAATCGCGCGAGCGTAGCTAGAAACAGCTCTTCGACAATTTCTTTGTTGGTCTTCGGCGGCTCGGCATTCAATAGTAGTTCCAGACGGCTGTCTTTTATTTCTGCTTTCAGCTTTTCCTTTACCAACACGCTGTTCAGCAGCACTGAGGATTGCAAGGTGGAGAGATCCAGGGATCTTGGCTTGAGCACGCGATCGTCGAGGCCGAAACTCACCAGCGTCTTCGTCAGGTTCAGAGGCAAATCTTCGGGCGAAACGGTTTGCTGGACGTATTTGACCTTGGCCGGTCCCTCTGCACTGAACTCTTCAAACACACCCGTCGACTGGCTGATCGCGTCCCAAATCTGTTCGGCCGGAAGGCGATGCACCAGGTGCCGCGCGAAATATTGGACATATTCGGCGCGCCAGGGGCCTTCCACGCGGTTAGAAAGTTGATAGGCCGAAGAAGTCGCTATCAGCCGGATCATATAGCGAAGATCGAAATTGTGAGCCTGAAAGTCTTTGGCCAGTGCGTCGAGCAGATCGGCCTGGATCGTCTGCGGCGTCCATGGCGCCGGGATGCCGCTTGCGGGAACGTCATATCGCGCCAGATCGAAACCGGTCGGCGGATCGACGATGCCCACACCGAACAGTTCTGCCCAAAGCAGGTTAACGGTCGTGCGCGCAAACTGGATGTTGGTGGTGAGCATGCGGGCAAATGCCACCCGCGGATCCTCTCCCGCCTCAGGATGCTCTCCGGTCAGGATGAAGGTGGGTGTCACATCCGCTTTGTAGCGCTGCAGGCGCACCACGCTGTGACTGGAGGTGTCGTAGTAGCCTTTGCCTTCGTTGTTCAGCACGAACTCGTCTACCAGGTCGCCATACGGCCGGTACATCTTCACCTTGCTGAAAAACGCTGCCTGCCGCCATAGATCGGCGCGCTTTTCCCCTGTCAGCCAAAGGTTGACCTTATCCAGATGCTTCTTACCGTCATGGCAGGAGATGCACTCGAGGTTGATGCCCAGGAAGATCCGGCCGGTGCGAATGGCCCACTCGTCGTAGGTATCCTCGTGGTTTACCGTGCTCTGGTCGGGTTGGTCGATATAGTAGCGCTCGAGGAAGTTCCCTTCCGCCGATGCGTAGGTGGAACGTGTGGTAGCCGTCAGGATCTGGCGCACGAATTCGTTATAGGGCTGATTGGTGACCAGGAAATTGTACAGGTAATGATGGGCCAGGATCCTCCCCGGACCATTGAGGTTTCCCACGCTGAACAGGTCCGAGAAGAAATAAGTCCAGCGGTCTAAGAAAGGCGTGGAAGGTTTCGCCGTGACGCCCTTCGTGCTGGTAACCATCAGCGCATCGACCAACTTCTCGCGCTTTTTCGGATCGGTATCCTTGACAAACTCCCGGATTTTCACCGGTTCTGGCAGGCGTCCCGTCAGGTCAAGGGACACCCGCCGCAAAAATTCAGCGTCGGAGCAGAGTTCTGCATGCGGGATATGATCGCGGCGAATTTTCGCGAAAATGAGTTCGTCGATATAATTGTTGACGGTAATGGGGCCTTTGGAGGTGGAGGGCAGACTGCCCGAAACTGCTTCCGTCAGGTGGCCTAACTCCTCCGAGCTTGGTTTTGGGGATGCGGGATGGTTAGGATCCAAAGGCAGCGAGGCGCCTGCCACGTTTGGCGAAGGGCTCTGCGCAAATGCCAAGCCGGCGGCCAGCAGAATCAGCAATAACTTTAGCCGTCTGGGCACGCGCCTTTGTTCCATAAATCCGAGCGCCAACAATCGAATTGATAATATCACTTGATCGATCATCGGACAAGCGTCAGCCCGGAGAATTGCGTGCTCAAGAAAATTCCCGCATTTCGGCTGCCAACTCTATTGTACCGTCGATCTGGCGCGAAGAATCGATCAGCCACCAGAGAAGTCCCGACAAGAGTGCCGTTGCGCCCGCCACTTCCAGTGCCCTGTCCCAACCAACTCTGGCCATCAGCCACGGAAACGTGACTGTAGCGAGGGCCGCTCCGAGGTTCCCGGCGCCGTTCATGCATCCCCCCAACACGCCGGTCCCACGGCGAGTGATATCGATCACGGTCGCCCAGAAGGCCGGGGCCGCCACGAACTGCAATGCGGCGGCAACCGCAAACATACTGGCGGAAACCGTATTATTGCGAATGGCCGGCGCGATAATGCCGAAGAAACCTGAAAGGGTGATGGCCACCAGGGGCACGATCCTCCGTCCCCAGGGACTGCCCCAGTTTTTGAAAAACCAATCGCAGAGTACGCCGCCCACGGGCGCTCCCACCGTCATGCCCACGTACGGAAGGGCATAAAGGACGGCTGCGTAGATCTTTCCGGCCCCACGGACCTCCGTGAAATAGACATAAAACCAGCTCAGAAAAATAAAGCCGGCCACGCCGTAGAGAAACTCGCTCAAGCACAGGAAATAAGCCTCCTGGGAGCGGGCCAGGCGCGCATACCAGGCCAGGTCCGGCCGCTCGACACGCTTCTCTTCACTTTCCGCCAGAGACGGCCGGTCAGCCGCCACTCGCCACCACAGGATAGTCACCAGGAAGGTCAGAACAGCCGACAAGAAAAACGATTCCCGCCATCCGAAACGGTCGACGATCAAGGCAATCAGGACGGGGGTGAATGCGCCACCGAGTCCCGAACCCGCGTGGATGAGTCCGCTGGCCCGCGCACGCTCACTGCGCCGCACCCAGTTGGCCAGCGCACGGTTGAATGTAGGGTAGGCGCAGGCCTCGCATAGCCCCAACACAAAGCGGGATGTAATCAGCAGCGCCGCACTGTTTACGCGATGGCCGAACATCTCACTTTGGATGGCGCCTGTGAACAGCGTCGTCGCAGCCCAGCTCAACCCAGCCGCAACCAGAACCCGATGGGCGCCGAAACGGTCCGCGAGCCAGCCGCCAGGAACCAGTCCGAATGCATAGCCAAACAGGAAGGCGCCGAGCACTTCGCCCAGCGCCTGATCGGAGAGATGAAACTGGGAGGCCATCTGGCGCGCGGTCACGGTAATGTTGACGCGGTCGACGTACAGCACGAAAGCGACAGCGCACAAGATCCCGACGATGGTCCAGCGGGAGCGGCCGCTATCTCGTGGTTCCTCCATTCGCTCGCGGCGCCTCCCTCGAAGTTAACGAGGTTACCATGAGGAGCGCGGTTTTCGGCCAGCTCGCGCACCCCTGCGGTAAACTTGGGAGCATCTGTGAAAACCAAGATCAGAGATTACGAAATCTGGCGTTGCGAACTGCCTACGGGGCGAGTGATCGGAGATTGTACCTGCCATTATGAAATTCTAAATGTGTATGTACTAGCGCTGAAAACTGACTCCGGGCGCACCGGATGGGGATTTGGCGAGACACTTTCGAAGGGCGTCTTCACCAAATCAGCGCCGTGGATGTCGCCCATGCCTTCGCTGGAGGAGCTTCGCGGCAAATTCTTGGCCGAAGTCTGGCCCCTGATCGAGGGATCCGAGCTATCGTCCGCATGGGAGCGGCGCATGGAGTTTTTTCCGGACTTCGGCTACCAGTCCGTAGCGGTACGGTTGGCTCTGTGGGACCTGAAAGCGAAGGAGGAGGAGCAGCCTCTTCACCAGATGCTGGGCTCCACGAGGGATCGCATTCGCGCTTACGGCAGCGGTCTCGATTTCCCTCTAACGGATCCGGAGGCGACAGAAATCTTCCGTCGATTCGTGAACCGGGGCTTCACCGCCGTCAAGGTGAAAGTCGGCGACCCCAGCCCCGAACGCGATCTTCATCGTCTCCAACTCGTGCGGGAAGTGGTGGGCGAAAACACCGAGATCGCGGTGGATGCCAATGAAGCCTGGACTTGCGACGAGGCGCTCGAACGCATTCAGTTTTACATCAGGGAAGGAGTCCGGCTTTCTTATGTCGAAGATGCTCTACCGCGAGGAGACATCGATGGCTTCGCCCGGCTCAACGCCATGACCGATGTGGACATCGTGGGACACGACTCCATTTTGGACTACCGCGAACTACGGAGATTTGTCGAGCGGGGCGCCTTCAGCCGTCTGCGTGTTTCCGCCGATATCGATCATGCGCTTCGCTGCGCGGAGATCGCTACCGAATTCGGTGTGCCTCTCATCTTCGGGAATTCTTTGTTTGAGACCAGCGTACACGCCGCGGTTGCCTGCGCTTCGACGGACAGGCTGGAGTTCTCCGACCTGGCCTGGAATCGCCTGCCTGCTCATCCCTTAGAAATCTCAGAAGGTTATGCACTCGCGCCGTCCAGGCCGGGGCATGGATTCGATCCTGATCCGGACGTCCTGCAGGATTTCAGCAGGCCCCATGCATCTTAACTTGTGCGTAGCTGCATGCGCTACACCCACCAGGCGGCGGCGGGCTGCTCTCGCATGACGATGCCATTCAGGAAATCGGCGGCTTTGGTCAATCCTTCTTCGGGCGACAGCAGGCTGTCCTCATGTTCGATCGATAGCACATAGTCATAGCCGAACATGCGCAACGTGGAGGCGAACTCCTTCCACCACTCGGCGCCGTGGCCGTAGCCGCAGGTGCGGAAAATCCAGGCGCGGTTGCGCTCGTCGGTGTATGACTTGGTGTCGAGGACACCGGTGAGCGGCAGGTTGCGGGCGTAAATCTGCGTGTCCTTGGCGTGTACGTGGAAGATGGCATCGCCCAGCACGCGTATCGCGGCGATGGGATCGATTCCCTGCCAGAACATGTGACTGGGGTCGTAGTTGCAACCGATCGAAGGGCCGCCGATGGCGCGCAGCTTGAGCATGGTTTCCGGGCTGTATGCCACGAAGCCGGGATGCATTTCAATGGCGATTTTCACGCCATGCTCCGTGGCGAATTTGCCCTGCGCGGTCCAGTACGGCGCGACCTTGGCTTCCCACTGCCACTTCAAAATTTCCAGATAATCCGGAGGCCACGGACAGGTGACCCAATTGGGCCACTTCGAAGCGTCGCTGTCGCCGGGGCAGCCGGAAAAATCGATGACCACGGGCACTCCCAGTTTTTCAGCCAGCAAGATCGTCTCGCGGCTAACAATCTGATCGTGCTTGGCCCGCTCCTGATCCGGGTGCAAAGGGTTGCCGTGACAACTCAGGGCGCTGATGGTGAAGCCGCCGTCCGCCAGCTTCTTTTTGAATTCGTCCAGCTTACCCGAGTCGCGCAGCATGGAAAGCTTGCAGTGCGGATCGCCCGGATAATTGCCGGTTCCGAGCTCGACCGTATCGACATGGATGCCCTTGAGCTTTTTGAGGACATCGTCCAAAGAAAGTTGCGCCAACAAGGCGGTAAAAACGCCGACTCTCACGTAGATCTCCTTTCGGGGGTTGCAAACGCCACCGTTCAGAATAACAGAAGCTCATGTCTGTTTATGCTCACGAAGCCCAGCGATCAGCAAGCAGATTTGCAGCGCGCCGCGAGGAGGCCTGTTGCCGCAGCGATGTCGATGTCCGCGAGCAGCAACCCTTCTTTACCGTACGGCTGGTAAGTGAGCAGCGTCCCATCGGGCCGCACCACCGCCGAAGTGGTCGGCGATCCGGCGCTTGCACAATTTACAGTCGCGAAATAGCAGGTGTTCTCGGCGGCGCGGCACAAAGCGGCTTTCTCGTGGAATGAGTTTGCAGGGTCGGCAAAAATCGAGGCCACGTAACCGCCGGGCTCGGCTTCGTGGAAATGAGGGTGGAACACGATGTGTGCGCCGCGCTGTACGGCCCAGCGGACTGTTTCCGGATAACGCCAACCCTCATGGCAGATCGCAATACCAAATGTCAGAGGACCGGTTTGGAAAATCTGCCTCCGCGAACCGGCCGAATAGATAGCTTCCTCGGAGGGGTCGAGTTGGACTTTGTCCTGGAAACCGGCGATGGTTCCATCTTGATTAATGACCAGTGCGGTGATGAACAGGGCCTGATCGACGACCCGTTCCGTGCCTAGAATAACCGCGAGCCTTGCCTTCGCGGCGACCGCTGCAATGGAAGACCAGGCGCGTTCGAGAAACGCAGAGTCAGGGGGCGCCACGGGCTTCCCCATCCCCCTGTAGCCGGGAACGAAGCATTCCGGAAAGCAGATAAGGCCGGCGCGCTCGGTGGACGCGTGGGCGATGGCTTGTTCGGCCAAGGTTATGGACTCCTCGCGAGTCGCCGGGAACCGGATGTTGGCGAGTGCGATTCGAAACCTGTTCATAGACGCTCCAGCCCGTCAAGACAAGGGCAGCGATGCGCAGCATCGGTGGAACTCTTCCTTTTGCAACCAGTTTCTCACAGTGTCCTCGAGGTCGAACAGGCGGCTAATCGTAGAGCCAGGCCGGATATCGGTCCTGCGGCAGATCGGGACGCATGACTGCGAGGGAATAGGTCTGTTCACCGCGAAGAGAAGTGTCCAGATGGTTTCGGCTGAGCAATTCATGCACCCAGACTGCCGGATCCCGGCTCTCGATACGCTCGGTGAGTAACTGCCTGGTCTCGAATCCTGACGCTGTCATCAGGGCTTCGATTTCGTAGGGTGAGTATTCGCGCACATGGGGAGGGTCGCCTGGCTTGGAGCGGCTGTAGCGCGAGTAGACCTGGGGGTTGTCGCGGCCTTCGAGCAGGTTGGCGAGGCAAGTTAGACCCGTACAGTTGGGCGTGGTCAGTAGCAAGACGCCGCCCGCACTCAGAATGCGGTGGATCTCGAACATCATGTGCACGGGGTCACGTACCAGATGTTCGAGAACCTCGCAGCAAAGCACCAGGGAAAAGTAGCCATCGGGATAGGGGAAGTGGTCGCGCTCCACGTCAAATAAATCGACGTTGCAGGCAAACTCTCCTCCGTCGAGCGCCAGGGTTTTGGGAATTGACTGGCCCAGCGGACCCAAGCCCGCAGCGCGCACCTCCGTATAGCCGCAGAGAGCACGCAGAGCCGCGGCCATGTGCAGATAGGCGCCTAGTTCGAGGGCGCGGCCCACGCCCGATGGTTGGGGCACCAGGGTCATGGTTCGCACCAGCCGCGGCAGGTGGACTTCCATATAACCGCGCGCAGCCTCGTCGGACGGCAACCCGCGAAAGAAATCGCGGAAGCGAAGCTCGCTAGCGGGGTCCCGCTGCGAAGGCTCTAGGGGAGGCGCCAACCAGCGAGTCAACTTGATGTCGATCTGGTGTAGGGTACCGCGAATCAGGCGGAGCGCAACGGTCCCAGCACGCATGCGTAATTAAATACTCCGAACTCCCATGGCCACAATGTCGTCGACCGCCATGGCCTCTTTGACCACGAATGGCTCGCCGTATTTCACGCCGATCAGATTCCCGTAGAATCGGGCGACGGCTCCCAGCCTTTCGCGGATCTCGCGCTCGCCGGGAAACAGGTCGCCGCCATCGCCCTGGGCGCCATACTGCGACTCGTAGCTCAGCAACGCCGCCATGCGTGCTTCAAACTGGGCGCTGATGTCGACTACGAAAGAGGGCGTCACATTGGCGTATAGCGAGGCGTAGATTACTTTCTCCGGACGATGCGGCTCGGAGTACTCGTCGAGCTTTTTCAGACCCGCCAGAAAGCACGCCTCGTAGCCCATCTCGCTCGCGCGGTAATGGTCGGGATGACGGGCCTGCCAGTACGGCAGGATTACCACGCGCGGGCGCAGCTCCCTTATCTTCACTGCCAGAGTCATGCGGGCGCCAATGTTGTTCTCGAGGCGCGCATCCGGAAAGCGCAGATTACCGCGCCAGGTGAGGCGCAGGTGTTTGGCCGCCTCATCAGCCTCGGCGAGGCGCTGGTCGGGTGTGCCACGCGTGCCCATGTCGCCGGCCGTCAGGTCCAGCGCTCCGGTGCGATAGCCTTTCTCCGCCATGCGAATCAGGGTTCCGCCGCAGGTCTGCTCGACATCGTCCGGATGCGCCGCGATGGCCAGGATATCGATGCCGCCGGCGCTCATGCGCCCGCCGCCAGGCGCTGCAAGAAGGCGTCGAGCGCTACCCCGTATTGGAAAGCTTTGCGGCCGTCGATGGCGATTACGGGCACCTCTTCGTTGTACAACTCGAGCCACTCGGCATGGCGGTCGATATCGATCTCTTCGCAGTCGAATGCGACGCGTGCACGCGCCTCCGCCAGCACCTGTTTGGCCTGGTCACACAGGCAGCAGCCGACGCGTGTATAGAGAGTCACTTTGCGCGCGGGCATGTTTAATAAAGATCACGCCTGCTGTAATAGCGCTGTCTGTCTCTGGTGCCCATGACTTTGACCAAAACCATGCCGGCCAGGAAGCCGCCCACGTGCGCGAACCAGGCCACTCCGCCGGTAGAGAGGTTGGTCTGGGCGATCGAGCCCAGCCCGCTAAACAATTGGATGATGAACCAGTAGCCCAGAAGGATCACGGCGGGGATTTCGAAGGTAGTCGCGAAGATAACGATGAAGACCAGCGTAAGAATGCGCGCGCTGGGGAACTTCAACAGGTAGGCGCCCATGACGCCGGCTATGGCGCCGCTCGCGCCCACTATCGGCAGCGTCGAGAAAGGATTGAGCAGCACCTGCGCCAGCGCTGCCGCGACCCCGCACAACAGATAAAAAATGAGAAACTTGCCGTGACCTAACGCGTCCTCCAGGCGGTTGCCGAAGACCCAGAGGTACAACATATTCCCCAGAACGTGCATCCAGCCTCCGTGCAAAAACATGGAAGTGACGAGCGAACTGAGCCGGAAGTGGTCGGGCGTCAGGCCGTACATCTGGATCAACGCGCTGCGCGACAGGTAGTGGCGCGAGTACTCGGGAAGAGACCACTCAAACAGGAAAACCAGTATGTTGGCGGCGATGAGAAGGGTAGTCACCACCGGCCGCGAATAGCTGGGCTGGATATCCTTGAGCGGGAACATTTAGATGGCGGGCGCGGCCCGTCCAATACGGCCCTGCATCTCAGGATGTGCCCGGCGCGGCGCCGTTTGCATCAGGGAACGGACTTGCTCCACGCCGCTAATGCCGCCGCGCGCGCCCAGCGCCGTGCAGTTGAGAGCGGCCATGGCGTTGGAAAAATCGAGAGCGTCGCCCAGACTCATACCCTGCAAGACAGAATAGCAGAAGGCTCCGTGGAACACGTCTCCGGCGCCGGTAGTGTCTACACAGTTCACGACGAAAGCCGGCGAATAGACGTAACGGCCATTTTCAAGCGCCAGCGCGCCGTGTGCTCCCAAGGTCATGGCAGCCACGCGCATCCCATACTCCCGTTGAATCGTGTCGAGCGCGCGGAACGGGTCGGGTTCGTTGGTCCACTGGCCGGGAAACTCGGAACTGGCGATCAGGTAATCGACGTAGGGCAGCACCCGGTCGAAGCCATGATAGATGGTGTCTACATCGACGGTCACCGGGATGCCGGCCTCGTGGGCGATACGCGCGGCGTGCGCCACCGCGGCCGTGTCATGACCGTCGATGTGCAACAGGCGCGCGTGAAGGATCTGGTCTGGGGTGATCTCGGCGGGATCGATCCGCAGGCACTCGGGCCGCGACCAGAAAACCGTGCGCTCGCCGGTGGCGCGATCGATGATGATGTAGGCCGACTGGTTGGGGCAGCCGGCGCGCCGCTGGACATGATCCAGGTTAATTCCCCATTCGCGGAGGCTGGCCATCTGCACTCTTCCGCGCTCGTCATCTCCCACAGAACCGATGTACTTGGCGCGCAAGCCCAGCCGCGCGCAGGCCGCCATGGCGCTGGCTACCTGGCCGCCCGGACTGATGATCTCGTCCTCAAACGCGACTTTCCCCGCATAGGCTGGGAAATGCGGGACCACCAGGAGAGTGTCGGTGGCGTTCAAACCCACGCCAACCACGTCGAAAGAGGGTGCCGGGTTCTGAGTGCCGGGCGCTAGCCTGCTCATCGTCCGCTTACTTCTTCGCGGCCATTTCGTAGACGTAGATGTTGTGCATCACGCCGCCGGCGTCGATCCGCACCACATCGCTGGCTTTCCAGCCCCGGATCTCGAAATCGTTGGAAACCACTCGCGCGCCCGGCTTCAGATACTTCTCCAGATTCGGGCGAAGCCGCTCGTTGGAGCTGGTCAGCAGGTAGATCGTAACCACATCGGCCGGGCTGAGATCCACCTTGAGCAGATTTCCATGGATCAGGGTGATGCGGCTGGAAAGACCGAGTGCCTGGATGCGCGCCTGGGTAGACTTGCAAAGATCCCCCCGCAGTTCCACGCCTACGGCGCGAGCGCCGTATTTCCTGGCTGCCGCGATCACGATGCGGCCGTCCCCGCTGCCCAGGTCGTAAACCACCTCGTCGGGCTTCACGTGAGCGGCTTCGAGCATCTTGTCCACCACGATCTCGGGACTGGGGATATAGGGCGCCAGGCTTTCTTTGCTGAATTCCTGGGAAAAAGAAGATGCCCCGCTCGCCAGAGCAAGAAGTGCCGCCGTAAAGAGGGTGTAACCCCGCATGCGTTATTGGGAAGCCGCGACCGCCGCGTGCCTGCCGACCCTCAATTTTACTATACGCGACATGATTTCGCCCCACGCATACCAGAGGTCCCGCGGCTTGCTGATGGTGTACTCGAATCCCTTGAAGTATTTCACGGCGTTGCCGATCGCGTCGCGCCAGGGAACACCCTGCGGATTCAGATTGTAATTCATGTAGAAGACCGGATACTCCACATCTCCGACCTGCTTCAGCGACTCCTGGGGAACGCTATCATCCAGGATGGCCTTCGGCCCGGCAAAAATCACGGCGTCCGGGTGTTCCTGGGTGTTCAGCTCGTGGCTGATCAAGTCCGCCAGAAACTCTGTTTCGCCGCGTTTCTGGCTGAGCTTCTTCACATCCACGGTGCCCAGCTTGAGCGAATTCAAGGCTTCCCCCAAAGCTGGAAAATTGATTTGCGTGGAGTTTTCCTGGCGGTACACGACGCGTTGTTTCTGCAGGTTGAACGCCACGATCGAAAACTTCCCGATTTGCGGCTCACGCGCGATGTTGCGCAGGATCGAAACCAGGGCATTCATATCCAGAGGCTGCAAAGTGGCGGATCCGGAATCCTGGGGCGCGAAGTTCACAATGACTTTGACGTTCAGTGAGCCACCCGGTTGCTTGCTTTCTACGGGCGGTTCATCTTTAAAGGGCTCCGTATCGGTGGCTCTTACCTCGCCGGGGTGAATTTCCAATGCCACCAGCTTGTCCTTAGCCGACAGGGTGGCGTCGACATCCCAATAGGCCGAACAGACCCGCTCGGTACGATCGCGCATCAGCCAATCCACGTGGTACTTGCCCTCGCCCACGTCCATGGTGCCCTGCAAATAGGCATCGCCCTTGGCGTTATCTTCGATAGACGGTACGTTCACGCGCTGTGACATGTAAACCGGTTCGTCCTTGTGATTCTCCGGGGTGACACGGTAAAGCATGGTCAGCAGATTCTGCTCGCCCGCAAGCTCGCGTAACGGGATACTCACTTCATACCCGGTGTGAAACTTGAGATCGAATCCGAGCGCCGGCTTTACAGGCGTGGCCGTACACGGCAAATCTTTGCGAGGCTCCTGGGTTTCCAGAATCGCGGAGTCCGTGTTGAAGATGTTGACTCCGGCGCCGGGACCGGAACCCGCCATGATAGTCTGCCCGCGGAGCGCGGGGCAGGCAAGGCAGAGCGCGCAGAGCAACAGCGGCGCGCCCGAATCAGGTAAAGCCTTCCAATATCGCCCAAACATCGCCGAGATTCCCGCACTCGACATTCCATCCATCCCCGAGACGGCCTGAGACCGCCTGATCTCCGTATTATGCAGCATATTTTGGAAAGCGCAATGTAAATATCCACACGCCCGTCCGGCCTTTGGTATACCAGTACGTTTGGGGCCCTGGCTTTCTCGCTGTATTGCGCCACCACGCGCGAGGGAGGTGAAGCAGCCTACGTGTCGCGGCCGAATCGTTCGAGCGCAGCGGGATTTTCTACGGTGGAAGTATCTCCCAATGGCTGTTTCAAATAAGCCTGCCGGATCAGCCGCCGGACGACTTTACCACTTTGTGTCTTCGGCAGCTCGGGAACCGCGCGGATCGCCCGCGGCCGGAAAGTCGGACCCATCGACCCGGCGATGTGGGCAGATAACTGTGCGTTCACGTCGGTCAACGTCGCGTCCGGTTTCAGGACCACGAAAGCCACTACGCCCTCGCCGGTCAGTTCATCGGGAACGCCAATCACGGCGGCCTAAGAAACGGCCGGATGCTCGATCAGGCACTCCTCGACCTCGGCCGGCCCGACTTTGCGTCCGGCCACGTTGAACGATTCGTCAGCCCGGCCGTAAAGGAACCAGCAGCCGTCGTCGTCCACACTAGCCCAATCGCCGTGATACCAGACGCCCGGCCAGCGCGACCAGTACGCCTCCAGGTAGCGCTCCGGGTCGTTCCAGATTCCCCGCGTCATGGAGGGCGCCGGCTTGGTGCAGACCAGGTAACCCATACGGCCGCGTACAGGCTGGCCCTGCTCGTCGAAGACGTCGGTGGCCATGCCCGGCGCCGCGCCGCCTACAGTGCATGCCTTCAGCGGCTGAATCGGCAGCGGTCCCAGGAAGCCGCCGATGATCTCGGTGCCGCCGGAAATGTTCAGGATCGGACATTGCCCGCGGCCCGCGTGATGGAAGAACCAGCGGTAGGAGGTTTCGTCCCAGGGCTCGCCGGTCGATCCCAGCAGGCGCAGCGAGCTGAGATCAAAGCCATCCGGCCCGACGCCGGCTTTGCGCATGAGCAGCCTTATGGCAGTGGGCGAAATGCCGAAGGTGGTGACGCGGTGACGCTCGATCATCTGCCAGAAGCGCTCGGCGACGGGATAATCCGGCGCCCCGTCGTAGAGCACAATGGTCCCGGCGAAATTGTGATTGCCGATAATCTCCCAGGGGCCCATCATCCAGCCGATGTCGGAGACCCACCAGAACCGGTCGTCAGGCTGGCGGTCGAAGGTCAGGTAGATTTCCTTCGCAGTTTCGGCCAGGGCCCCGGCATGAGTATGCACCGCCCCCTTCGGCCTGCCGGTGGTTCCGGAGGTGTAGAGCAGGAGCGCGGGAGCCTCTGCATCCATGGGCAGCGCGTCGTAGTGCCCGGGCTGGCCCTCGATAAAGTCGTGCCACCATACATCCCGGCCCGCGGTCCAGGGCACTTCCGCTCCTTTATATCTCCAGACCACTACTTTCTCGACGGGTGCGCCCTTAGCCAGCGCTTCGTCCGCTTTCTGTTTGAGCGGTATGCGCTTTCCGCGCCGTTCGAGCACATCGGCGGTGAACAGCACCTTCGCGCCCGAATCCTCCAGCCGCACTGCCAATGCGCCGTAGCCGAAGCCCGAGAAGATCGGCACGACGATCAGGCCCAGCTTGAAGCATGCGTACAGAATGGCGACTACTTCGGGGACCATCGGCATGTAGAGCGCCACACGGTCTCCCTGAGCGAGATGCAAGCCCCGCAGCGCATTGGCCAACCGGTTGGTTTCGCGCTGCAATTCGCCAAAAGTAAGCGTGCGTATGCTGCCATCCTCGCCTTCCCAGATGACCGCCAGCCGGTCGCGCGTCGGCCCCTGGGCATGCCTGTCCAGGCAGTTCCAGGCGATATTCAGTTTGCCGCCGATGAACCACCGCGACCACTCCACGCCCGCCGAGGTATCCAGCACCTGGTGATAAGGCTGGAACCAGTCGATCGAGAGCTCCCGCACCACCTCGTCCCAGAACTGTTCCAGGTTCTCCTGAGAGTAGCGCACGAATTCCTGGTACGTGGCGATTCCCAGCCGCTGCATGAATCGGTAAACGTTGGTGCGTTCGATGAATTCCCGGGAAGGCGTCCAGATCCAGTCGCTCGGCATCAGGGATCAGGATAACGCGCTTGGCGCCGGTGGGCCGGGATATAATCTCTGCCGTAGCGCCTTCGCGAAAGAGCTTCCGATGCTTTCATCAACAAATTTCTGGATGTGTTTTGCCGGGCTTATCTATCTTGTCGCCGGAGTTCTTATACTTCGAAAAGAGATCGGCGCGGCGCGCGGCTGGGACAAGCTCATCACCTTGGGCTGTGTGTTCATCGCCGTTTCACTCGCCGTATTCGCGCCCGAGCATTTTCGCGGCCCCGCGTTTATCCAGAATATGGTCCCGCGCTGGATGCCGGCGCATTTGTTCTGGGCGTATTTTATCGGATGCGCGCTGCTCGCAGCAGCTACCAGTTTTACTGTGAGGAAGTTCGTACGGTTGTCGTCCACCCTGCTCGGATTGATGTTCTTTCTATTTGTCTGCATGATTTATATACCGTATGTGCTCGCGCATCCCAAAGATCGATTCGCGTGGGCCTACGCGCTGAGAGATCTCTCTTTTGCGGCAGGCGCATGGGCTCTCGCCGGCCTGCATAGTCGCGCCTCGTCGCCGCAGCAATCGAAATGGATGATCTTATTTGGGCGCGTCGTCGTAGCGACTGCTGCGATCTTTTTTGCCATAGAACATTTTCTTCATCCGGAGTTTGCGCCCGGCGTTCCTTTGGAAAAGATAACGCCATCGTGGGTTCCGTTCCCCAGCGTTTGGGGATACCTCGCAGGAGCGATCCTGCTGGCCGCGGGAATCGGCTTGGCCCTCAACAAACAATCCCGGATAGCCGCAGCCTCGATCGGCGCATTAATGACCGTCCTCACTCTATTCCTATATCTGCTGGTCTTGATCTTCGCCCACGGATCGCCGGAGATCAATGACGCGTTAAATTACGTCGCGGACACATTGCTCTTCGCCGGAGCAGCACTCGTCCTGGCATCGGCACTGCCGCGCGCTCCTGGAATGGACTCGCAGAGATGAGATGGGGAACCAAACCGGCCGGGCGGGTTGAATGCCGTTGCCTTGCGGCCATTGCCGTACGCCGATGCCGGCCGCCTGTTCTGGATGACGCAGATTCTGAAGACATCAAAATCACAGCTTTACGTCCCATGAGGTGCTATATACCGTCCGTGAGCTGAACCGCGGCAAGGAACAGGAAGCCAAGCTTACCGAGTGCTGCCATCAAAAGTAATGGATATTTCTTTAGCGGGTCACGGCCTTATCGCTGGCGACATCACAAGCGAAGGCGTTAAGAAAGGCCCGCAGGTCGCCCCGCACGCGCCGGAACAGTTCAAGCCGTTCGTCTTCGGAGCCGGAAAGCACCGCAGGGTCTTCAAAGCTGTGATGGAGGCGCTTTGCCGCCCCGAAGAACACCGGGCAGGATTCCCTCGCGTTGTCGCAAACGGTGATGACGTAATCGAAATGCCGCCCCTCAAATTCCTCGACGGATTTTGAGCGCTGCCCGGAAATATCAATCCCCAGCTCGCGCATCGCCGCAATCGCTTCCGGCCGCACGGAGCTGGGTTTCGTGCCCGCGCTTTCCACGTCAAAGCGCTCGCCCGCATCGTGCCGCAGCAGCCCTTCCGCCATCTGACTGCGGGCGGAATTGCCGGTACAGAGAATCAGCACCCGTTTCTTATCGTTCATAAACCGCCTTGTTAGCCGTTGCATGGGGAACGACGACGGCCGCCGCGTCTTTCGGCAGCGACGGCACCAGCCAGCGAAACAGAAGCGTTGCCGCGAAGGCACCGGCGAGCTGCGCCAGGATGAAGCCCGGAGCGTCCACCGGCCGGATGCCTGCGAACGTGTTGCTTGCGCAACGCGCAAGTGTGACGGCCGGATTCGCAAAGGAAGTGGAAGCGGTAAACCAGTATGCCCCGGTGATGTAGGCACCCACCGCGAAGGGAACGGCCGACGAGCGCAGCCGGGCGCATCCCCAAATCACGCAGAGCAGCCCGAAGGTTGCCACGAACTCGCTCAATAGCTGCGCGCCTCCTGCCCTTGCATGCAGGGATGCCGAATAAACCGGCTCACCAAACATCAGATGCGCGGTCGCCACTCCGAGGAATGCCCCGGCGATTTGCGCCGCGATATAGCCCGGCACCTCCCGCCAGCTCACGCCACCCTGCCAGGCATCCGCCAGCGTGACGGCCGGATTGAAATGCGCTCCCGATATCGGCCCGAAGGTAAGAATGAGCGCCACCAGCATCGCCCCCGTTGCGAGCGTATTGGCAACCAGCGCCAGGGCGACATTACCCCCGGCCAGGCGTTCGCCCATGATGCCGGAGCCCACGACCGCCGCCAGCAGGAGCCCCGTACCCACCGCTTCGGCGGTTATGCGCCGCGCCCGCGTCACGCGCAGCAGCCCGGCGCGCAGCATGCGGCCTTGGTCGGTTTCACGGCACGGATGAAGGCGCTCATGAACTTGCCTTCCACCACAGGGGCCATCGCGTCCACGTCGATGCCCTGGCCGCATAAGAAAGTTCGGGCATCCTCGATGCTGTAAACGCGCGTGGGTTCAATGTCGATGCCGTCAAAGCCCGCCTTGGCGAGCTTGGCGACATACTGCCAATCCTGCAAAGCACCCGCGATGCAGCCGACCCAGAGTAGGATGCTTTGCCGCACTTCGGCGGGCACGTCCCCGCGCGTGACGACATCGGAAACCGCGAACCGACCGCCCGGCTTCAGCACGCGGAACGCCTCGCGCAACACCCGGTCTTTATCGACGGAAAGGTTAATCACGCAGTTGGAAATGACGACATCCACCGAGTTATCCGGCAGCGGGATATTTTCGATTTCACCCTTGAGAAATTCGACGTTTTCCACACCGGCCCTGCGCTGGTTCTTTCGCGCGAGCGCCAGCATTTCGTCCGTCATGTCGAGGCCGTACGCTTTTCCCGTAGGGCCGACGCGTCGGGCCGAAAGCAGCACGTCAATGCCGCCGCCCGAGCCTAAATCAAGCACGGTTTCACCGGCGTTGAGCTGGGCGAGCGCAGTGGGGTTGCCGCAGCCCAGCGAAGCCAGCACCGCTTCTTCCGGCAATACGCCGGTCTGGAAAACATCGTACAGGTTCGACGTGATAGGGTCGCAGCCTTCAATCGCGGCCGATGCGCCGCAGCACGAGCTGCCGCCGCTATGGACACGCAGCGCCGCCTGCCCATATTTCTCTTTCACTACGTCTTTGACTTCCATAATTGGCCTTCCTTTTAAGCGTGTTCCTGAACGAACTGGACGACATACTGCCGGATTTCATCGCGCACGCGGCGAGTCGCGGCGCGGCGCTCCTGTTGGCTTCGCGCTGCGGCCGGATTCTCAAGCGGCCAGGTCAGACGCCATGTTGCGCCGGGGAAAATCGGGCAGGTGTGCTCCATTGCGCGGTCGCAGAGCGTGACTAGGTAGGCCACCCGCTCGCGCAGGAACCGGTCAACTTTCTTCGGGACCTGGCCGGAAATATTCAGCCCTACTTCACGCATCGCAGCCACGGCCTCGCGGTCGAGCGCGGTTGCTTCCGCGCCCGCGCTCAAAATCTCGAAGCTTTCTCCCGCCATGTCGCGCAGAAATGCTTCCGCCATTTGCGTGCGGCAGCTATTATCCGAGCAGAGAAACAGGACTTTGGGCTTAATCACTTTATACGCCCTCTCACCGGCACAGGCGTACTATGGCCTGAGGCTCAACCGCCTTGTTGCGGGTGCAGCACTCGGCGTAGAGGAAGCCTAGCAGCTCCTGCAAAGCTTCCGCATTGGCCGAATACCAGAGAAAGGTGCCTTCGCGGCGCACCTTCACCAAATCTTCGTTCTTGAGCTTGTCCAGGTGATGCGAGAGCGTTGAGGCAGTAATGCCAAGCTCATTGATAATGTCCCCCACCACCATGCCCTCAGGATGCGCCGACAGCAGCACGCGCATGATGCGCAGGCGCGGCTCCGTACCGATAGCCGAGAACATATCCGCAAACCGGGCGACCTGTTCTTCCGTCTGTTTTTTGCCAGCCGCCGCCATCGAACCTCCAGATTGGATAATTCGACAATAACAGAATTATGGAAGTGAGCGCAAGCAGTGAGGGCGCATCGCCGCGCCGGCATAAAGCTGCGTCGTGCGGGTGTCTGCATGATTCGCCATTTTCCGCGCTTAGGTCAGCGAGCCGTCACTTTTCAGATAGTCCGTGATGCCGGTGGCACACACCCGCTCGAATCCTTACGCCACAACTAGGCACGTCGCGATCCAATTTTTTGGACGCCGCGGTCGATTCCGGCGGCGCCCAATCGTCTTTACTGACGGAGAACAACACTATGCCAAACGCTTTCGTACATGTGGAGCTGAACACTACGGATCTTGACAAGGCCAAGGCCTTCTATGGAAAGCTTTTCAAATGGACGCTGGAAGATGTCCCGATGCCGGGCATGAATTACACCCTGATCAAAGTCGGAAATGGAACAGGCGGGGGAATGATGAAGCACCCCATGCCGGGCGCGCCATCGATGTGGCTGGCTTATGTGGAAGTCGATGACATCGCGGCATCCACCGAGAAGGCCCGGTCCCTGGGCGCTACCATTATTAGAGATGTGATGGAGGTTCCGGGCACGGGATGGCTGAGCATCCTCAACGATCCGACTGGCGCGACGCTAGGGCTTTGGAAGCCCAAAAGCTAAACCTGCAAACGGCGCGAGCTCCTTTTATGGGATAATTTTGTACATGCCTGCCACCGCGGACGTAGTGAAGATGTATCCAAAATCGGAGGGCATCGCTACGCCCCGCAAGAAGCGCCCCAAGGAGCTCGCCGTCGTCACCGAATGCTGTACGGGTTGCGCCGGGTCACCGGCCTGCGTGCCCTACTGCCCGGTGGCCGATTGCATGTACTGGGTGCCCGACGAAGACCATCCGCCCTTTGGCCGCATCGAGGTGGACGCGGTGCTTTGTATCGGCTGCAAGAAATGTGTCAGCAAGGGTCCCGAAGGCGCTTTCCTGGATGGCTGCCCCTGGGACGCCATCGAAATGATCCCTATTGAAGACGTCGAAGCGCTCATCGGTTTCAAAATGCCGGCGTGACATGAGCCTCGATATCCAACAGAGGGAACGCGAAGGCATCGCTATCCTCGATTTAAAAGGCCGCATTACCATGGGCCACGAGGCCGGTGCATTGCGCGAGAAGGTTTCGAGCCTGACGGCCGCGGGATCGACGAACATCATCGCGAACCTGGCGCACGTGGACTACATCGACAGTACCGGATTGGGCGCCATGGTCATGTGCTCCACCACCGTGCGTAAGGCCGGCGGAAATCTGAAGTTGGAGAATCTGAACCGCCGCAATATCGAGCTCCTGGTGATGACCAAACTGGCCACTGTCTTCGATTTGTTCACCGACGAGCAAGATGCCGTGAACAGCTTTTACCCCGATCGCGAAATCAAGAAGTTCGATATTCTGAACTTCGTCGAGCAGATGAAAAAAGAGGAATAAGCCGGTTCATGCGGCTGCTGGTCATCGGCGGTGTGGCCGCGGGCCTGAGTGCCGCGGCGCGCGCCCGGCGCCTCGATCCAGGCCTTGAAATTGTCGTACTGGAACGTGGAGCTACGGTCTCCTATGGCGCCTGCGGCCTGCCCTATTTTGTGGAAGGGCGTGTGCGCCGCGCCGAGCAGCTCATTGTCCACACGCCCGAATATTTTCGCAAGGAGCGCAACATCACGGTGCGCACCGGAGCGGCGGTGGTGTCGATCGCGCATCCGCGCCGCGAAGTCCTGCTGGAGAGCGGCGAGCGCGTGCATTACGACCGGCTGGTAGTGGCTACCGGCGCTCGGCCGCGCACCAATATACCGGGCGCGGACCTGCCGCACGTCTTCACTCTGCACACGCTCGATGACGCCGAAAGGTTGGGGAATTACCTGCATGCACGGCGGCCCAGGCGGGCGGTAGTCATCGGTGGGGGATACATCGGCCTCGAAGCAGCCGACGCTCTGCGGCGTCGCGGACTGGCGGTTACCGTGCTCGAGCAGAGTCCCTTCGTGCTGCATCGCGAAGACGCCGCGCTGACCGGCATGGTGCGCGAGCGTCTGGAACGTTTCCGTGTTGAGTTGCGCACCAACACGCCGGTGCCGGGCATCGAGCCGGATGGCGTCGCGGGCATTCCGTGTGACCTGGTCATTCTGGCGGCAGGACTGCGTCCGAATGTCGAGATAGCGGTGGAAGCCGGCATAGAGGTGGGGCGCACCGGCGCGCTGAGCGTAGACGATCGCATGCAAACGAATCTGGCCGGAGTCTACGCCGCGGGCGACTGCGCGGAAGCGCTTCACCTGATCACGGAACGGCCGGCGTATATTCCGTTGGGCACCACCGCCAACAAAATGGGGCGCGTCGCGGGCGCCAATGCGGCCGGCCGGCCGGAACGTTTCGGCGGCGTGGTAGGCACGGCCATCGTAAGCGTCTTCGGGATGGGAGCGGGCATCACCGGGCTCTCGGCCGACCAGGCGCGGCGCGAAGGATTTTCGCCCACTTCGGCGCGGATCACGGCCCCCAGCCGCGCGGGCTACTTCGGCGGAAAGCCGCTCACCGTAGAACTGGTGGCGGACGCGGGCACGCACCGTCTGATCGGCGGATCGGTGTGCGGCGAGGAGGGCGCCGAAGGGCGCATCAACGTGATCGCCACCGCGCTCCACAATCGCATGCGTGTCGAAGACATGGAGCAGTTGGATCTCGCCTATGCGCCGCCGTTCGCCACCGTCTGGGACCCTGTCTTAGTAGCGGCCCAACAGTGGTTGAAGCAGCGCCAGCCGCAGCTTGTGCGGTAGCCTGTAGAAGTGCCCCTGGTCAAAGTTGCCCAACTGTCCCAATTGCCCGCCAATTCAGTGACGGAAGTGAACGAAGGCGACGCCATCTACGCGATATGCAACGTCGCGGGGCGTGTCACCGCGCTATCCGGAACGTGCCCGCATCGCGGCGGTCCCTTGGGGCAAGGAGCCATCCGCGGCAACTCTGTCGTCTGTCCGTGGCACGCGTGGCAGTGGGATTGCGTCACCGGAGCGAACGATTTCGACCCCACCATGCATGTCCCCGCCTTTGCCGTGCAGGTCGCCGGCGACGACATTCTGATCGAGCTGCCTGAACGTGCCTGAGCTTCCGGAGGTCGAAACCGTAGCGCGATCCATCGCTCCCCTTATCGGCAGGCGCATCTTGTCCGCGGAGTTTCATTGTGCGCGGGTGCTGCGCGGCAATGCCGATCAAATGAGCGAGGCATTGGCCGGGCGGCGCATCCGGGGCATCCAGCGGCGCGGCAAATTCATCGTCATTGAGCTGGATGCCAAACAATACCTTACGGTACACCTCGGGATGACCGGCAAGCTCCTGCTGGGCGGCGCTGCCGGACGCCACACGCACGCGATCTTCAACCTCGATCGGGGCGTTCTACGCTACGACGATCCGCGGCAGTTCGGAAAGCTGGAGGTGAGCCGTGGAGTGCCGTCCCGCGTCGAGAAGCTCGGGCCGGAGCCGCTGGAGGTCACTCTGCTCGAGTTCGCCACGCGGCTGAAGCGGCGCAAGGCGCGCATCAAGTCGGTGTTGCTCGATCAGCACTTCGTGCGCGGCGTGGGAAATATCTACGCCGACGAGACTCTGTTTCGCGCCGGCATACATCCTCTGGCCGTGGCTTCGCGCCTGCGCGCGGAACGCGTCAAGCGATTGCATGAGGCCATGGTCGAGGTTCTGACCCAGGCGATAGCCAAGGGCGGTTCTTCCATCTCCGATTATGTGGACGCCGACGGCCGGCGCGGTTTTTTTCAATTCGAGCACCGTGTGTACCAGCGCACCGGCGAGCCGTGCGTGAGCTGCGGCGCTACTATCCGCCGCACGCTGGTCGCCCAGCGCGGCACGCACTTTTGTCCGAAATGCCAGCGGCGCTGAACGGTCCGCGGATTTACAATTTTTATCTTGACTGACGGTGAAGAAAAGGCGAAACTAGCCCATGGAGGATGCAATGCACATTAAAGATGCTCTGTTGCCTGAATTCGACCAGGAAATGGCCAATACGCGCAAAGTTCTGGAGCGATGTCCCGAGGATAAGTACGGATGGAAGCCCCACGCCAAGTCTTTCAGCATGGCCTCGCTTGCGACCCATATCGCCAACATGACCGGCTGGGCCGTGGATACCCTGACGAAAGATTCTTTCGACATCGCGCCCCCCGGCGCTCCACCCTATAAGGAAGAGCCCGTAGCCACGCGCAAAGAGCTGCTCGAGCGGTTGGACAAGAATGTAGCCAATGCGCGCGCAGCGATCGCCGCAACCACCGACGATCAATTTATGAAGCCCTGGTCGCTGCTGGCCGGCGGGCAGACCATTTTCACCATGCCCCGCATCGCTTGCATGCGCGGCATGGTCATGAACCATATCATTCATCATCGGGCGCAACTCACCGTCTATCTGCGCCTTAACGACGTCCCTGTGCCGGCGCTCTACGGGCCATCGGCGGACGAACAGTAAGACTCACCAAAGATGATAATAGCCGTCGCGCCGGGCGAGATCCACGGTTAGCCCGAACAGGTCCTCCAGCGCGGCGGCGGTGAGTACTTCGGGTTTGCGCCCATCGCCCACGATGCGCCCGCCACGCATCAGGATTACACGCTCGATCTCCGGAATAATGTCGGCCAGGTGATGTGTCACCAATATGATTCCGATACCCGAGCGCGCCAGCTTACGAAGCATCTCGCGCAACTCGTGCTGCGCCGAAACGTCCAGGCTGTTGCTGGGCTCATCGAGCACCAGCGCCCGCGGATCATGGACGAGCGCCCGCCCGATAAGCACGCGCCGTGCCTCGCCCGAGGACATCTGGTCGACCGGCCGTTCGGCCAGGTGCGCGATGTCGAGCAGCGCCAGTATCTCAGCCGTTTTGCGCTCCATCCCGGGCGTCAGGAGCTGGTAGGATTGCACTCCGATGCTACCGAAGAATCCCGATATCACCGCATCGCGCGCGGTGATCTCCCGTGTGCATATAGTCATCTGGTCGTTGGACACGAGGCCCAGTAGCGGGCGCAAGTCGAAAATATTCCAACGCTCCTTTCCGAATAGCGCGAGCCGCGTGCCTTCCCGCAGCAGTGGATAGCATTCGCGCGCGATGGTTTTGATCAGCGTGGATTTGCCGCAGCCATTGGGACCCAGAATCGCCACGTGTTCGCCCGGGTCGACGCGCAGGCTCACGTCGTGCAGCACAATGCTTCCCCCGCGCATTACCGATACGCGCTCGAACTCGATCAAAGGCGGCATAGGCTTCTGCCACCACCACAAAGTTCATATAACGGGCGCTGTTTTGTAATTGATTCGCAACAGAGCATTTGATAGGGTCTAGAAATCAACCTTTTCCAAAAAGGAGTATGCATGCTTCGATATACCCATTGTGTCAGCATCTTCTTGCAGGGCGTGGCTCTCTCGCTGCCCGCCGTGTACGCGCAATCTACATTCGGCAATATTCTGGGGACGGTGACGGACAATTCCGGCGCGGTCGTCCCGCACGCCAAAGTCAAGGCGACCAACACGGATGAAAATACCAGCCGGGAAGTTCTCACCAGTGCGAACGGCGACTATGAATTTGTGAACAGCAAGGCTGGCCACTACAAAGTAGAAGTGAGCGCCGGCGGCTTTCAGGATTTCACCGCGACGGAACTGTCGCTCGAGGCTCGCCAGACGTTGCGCATCGACGTCAGCCTGCGAGTGGGCCAGCTTACCGCGACCGTGAATGTGGAAGCTACGGCCGGCGTGATCACCACCGACACACAGACCATTCAGGCCAGTATGGATAGCGCGGCGCTGCTCACCATGCCCGGCAACACACGCGCCGGGGGCAGCACCAGCCCGTACGCCCTGATCGCGGCGCTGCCCGGCGTGCAACCCGACGATCAGGGCAACTTCTCGATTCAGGGCGGCATCCAGTCCATGTCGCAGTTCACGCTGGATGGCATTTCCATCACCAATGTGGGCGGGAACAGTCCCCTGGTGCAGGCCTTTCCGTCGCTCGAAAGCATCGCTGAGATCACCGTACAAGGCGTCGGTAACACCGCGGAGTTCTCTGCCGTCGGCGACGTCACTACGATATCCAAAAGCGGCACCAACGTGTTTCATGGCGACGCCTTCTGGTATTCGCAGAACCGCGCGCTCGATGCCATCGCCTTTGGCCAGCAGACCAAACCGCAGTTGATCGGCAATGATTTCGGATATACGATGGGCGGCCCGGTGCTGATTCCGAAACTATACAACGGCAAAGACAAGACCTTTTTCTTCGGCACGTTCGAGGGCTTTCGATTGCCCCGCGGCGAAACCATCCAGGATGAAGTTCCCACGCAGGCCATGCGCACCGGCAACTACGCCGGAACGGGCATTACGATAAAAGATCCGATCACGGGAACGCCGTTCCCCAACGATCAGATCCCCGCCAACCGCATCAGCTCCGTCGCGCAAGGCTTCCTGGCGTTGTACCCCCTCCCCAACGCCGGCGACTTGAACGTGGTGCACGCCGCGAACTATATCGCCAACCGTATCGACAGCATTGACTCCAATCAGTTCGATGCGCGTATCGATCACTATCTCACCTCGAAGATGTCCCTCTTCGGACGATTTACCTGGAAAAATATTACTCAGGAAAATCCGCAGCAGTTGCTGGTTCCGTCCGAAAGCCTGACCGATAACTATAAGCTGCTGGTAGTCTCCTGGAATTGGAACATTCGGCCCAATCTGATCAATGAATTCCGCTTCGGTTTCACCCTGAATCCGGGCAGCCAGACGCTGCCGTTCAACGGCGCCAGCTTCACCAACGCGCTGGGCCTGGTGGGCGTGGGCCCGACCTTTCCGTTCAATGGCCTGCCCGACGTCAACATCAGCGGTTACCAGGAGCTGAACACGGATCGCGGCAACACTATCTCCGCCAACAACACTTACCAGTGGAATAACAACACCACGTGGAGCCTGGGCCGCCATACCGTGAAATTCGGCTTCGACATTCGTAAAATCAAGGCCGTCTCGGCGCTTGGCTTCCTGTCAGGCGATAACTATGGCTATTACAATTTTACGGGCGCCTTCACCGGCGATCCCTTTGCCGACTTCCTGGTCGGCATTCCACATGACACAGCCATCGACGATGTGACTCACGATAACTACGGGGAGTCCATGCAATATGGGGTGTACTTGCAAGATTCCTTCCGTGTCAGCACAAGATTAACTCTGGAATACGGACTGCGCTGGGAATACCATCCCGCTTATACGGACCAGTTTGGCAATATCGGTAACTTCGATCCGAGTGTAGCCAGGTCCGGCCTGGTGGTGTACCCGGACGGCGCCGAGAGTACTCTCGCGCCGACCTATCTGCAATCGTTTGACGCTTGCCCGGCGGTCAATACCACCACAGGTCCATCCGCCAATGGCGCGCCTTGCACTCCGGTCCTCGATGCGAGCCACGCCCATTTGCCGCAAGGGCTGCGGACGGCGCCGCAACGGGTGGTGCCGCGATTCGGCTTTGCATTCCGGCCATTCTCGAACGACAAAACCGTGCTGCGCGGCGGGTTCGGCATGTACGACACGCCCAGCATGGGGTCAATCTACTACGCGCTGACCGGGACCTTGCAATCCAATACGCTGACCTTCAACAACATCGCGGCGAACGGCGGCCCCATTTTCCAGTGGCCCAACATCAGTCCGGGCGGCAGCGGCGCGGTAGCTCCGTTCGGTACGGCATATTTCGGCACGGCTAATCAGATCCAATGGAAAGAACCCTACACCATGCAGTGGAACTTCTCGATCGATCACGATCTGGGATTTAACACAGGCCTGCGGCTCTCTTACATTGGTCAGGGGACGCGCGACCTGGTTTGGGCGCCGGACCTGAATCAGTCGGGCTACTCGACCACGTTCTATGCTTCGCAGCCTCTCAGCAGCCGGCCGTTCCCCAACTGGGGCGTGGTAAACACGCGCGCGGTGGGCGCCAACATGAATTATGAAGCCGGACAACTCGAAGTCACGCACCGCTTCCAGCACGGCTTGACGTTCGACTCGACTTATACCTTCGCCAAGGACCTGGCCGACAACCAGGGCCCAGCGCCCGAAGGCTCATTCGCGGGCGAGAACGCCGGAGGCCGCACCATGTATCTCAACGACCGGGGTTTGGAATACGGCCCCGTGTGGGGCGCCCGCAAGCAGCGGTGGATCACCACGGCGGTCTACGAATTGCCATTTGGCAAAGGCCGCGCGTTTCTGTCGAACTCGAACAAGGTCGTGGATGCCGTATTCGGGGGATGGCGCCTGAGCAATATCTTTTTGGTCCAGAGCGGTCCCTACCTGACGCCTTATTTCAGCAACGGAGATCCGTCCGGAACGGGCTCCGGCATCATTGGCCGCCCGCAGCATCCGGACCGCGTGGCCAACGGTTCGGTTCCCAATCCCACGGCCGCCGAGTGGCTCAATCCGGCGGCGTTTGTCTGCCCCGGCACGCCGGGTTGGACCAGTGGCCAGCCCTGCACCATAGGCGACAATCCTTCGAGCGACCTGCCGCCCCTGGGGCGCTTCGGTAACTCTGGTGTGGGAGTAGTGAATGGGCCTGGTACGGTCAATTTGAACACCGCTCTCGGCAAAGCTTTTGCCTTAGGCGAACGGTTCAAGTTTAAGGTGGAAGGGTCCTTTACCAATGTTCTGAATCATGTGAATCTGGCCGATCCGCAAATGCAGATTGATGCGGCGAGCTTCGGACAGATTACCAGCGCGCGAGGATCCGATTTTGGCGGCTACCGGACGGGACAGGTGTCGGCCCGGCTGGAGTTCTAGACCGAACAGGCGGTCCCCAGCGGCTTGGGGACCGCCCACACACTACTTCGGTACGGCGACGGGCACCAGGTCGCGGCTGGCGATCACCCGATCGATCATGCCGTACTCCACACCTTGTTCGGGACTCATAATGTAATCGCGATCCACATCCCGGGCGACACGGTCTACCGGCTGGCCCGTGGCGCCGGCCAGCAAGCCATTCAGCGTCTCGCGCATTCGTAAGATCTCTTTGGCGTAAATATCGATATCGGCTGCCTGGCCCGCCAATCCCTGCATGGACGGCTGGTGAATCATGATGCGCGAATTGGGCAGGCTGAAGCGTTTGCCCTTGGTGCCTTTCGCCAGCAAAACCGCGGCCATCGAAGCGGCCTGCCCTACACAGATGGTCACGATGTCAGGGCGAATGAAATCCATGGTATCGAGTATCGCCAATCCGGCGGTGATGGAGCCGCCCGGCGAGTTGATATAGATGGAGATGTCTTTTTCCGGATCCTCCGCCTCCAGAAAAAGTAACTGGGCGATCACCAGATTGGCGACGTTGTCGTCAATCGGCGTTCCCAGAAATATGATGTTCTCTTTCAATAAACGGGAATAGATATCGTATGCGCGTTCCCCACGTGACGTTTGCTCTACGACCATGGGGACCAAGACTGATTGGCCCATCAGGGGACCTCCTATCTATGTTGGATTGCGATTGTTCTTCTTTGGATTGCGGATTATCTTCGGGCGGCCACCGCGCGCCTGGACTTACGCGGCTTGGCCAGGGACTTGCGCTTCTGTTCCAGGGCCCTCACCAGGTCTGCGATCGTATTCCGCTCCAAATAATCTATAATACGCGTTCGGAGGGCCACCCAGCTATCGTGCATGGCGCACGGCATGTCATCCGAGCATTCCGACAAGCCGCTCGAGCACACCGTGTATTGGGACATTCCGTCGAGCGCTTCCACAATGTCCAATAGCTTGACCTCGCCTGGCGGCACGCGCAGCGAGAAGCCGCCTGTGGGACCTTTGCTCGAACGCAACAGTCCCTTCCTGGCAAGTTGCTGGAGGATCTTCGCCAAGAAATGCGCCGGGATATCTTCCTCCGCAGCGATGCTTTTGACCATCGCATATTTGCCTTCCGGCACCTGCGCCAGGTGCACGAACGCGCGGATGGCATATTCGGCCGACCGAGAATAGATCATCCCTCAACTCCCCCTCAAAGCGGACTATCATCACTTTGCTATCTTATGAGTTCCGTTAACCTCGCGCAAGCTTTATTGAGTCAGCCGGGCGTTTCGAACCATTTCGATGAAGACCGTGCGTACTTCCGGGGCCGTATGAACCTCGTGCGGAAAACCGATCCGGACACTATAGACGCGTTCCCCGCTGCGCAGGCGGAGATGAAACCCCAGCCGGTCGAGGGCCGTGATGGTGGCTGCTTCTGCCTCTGATTCGCCGGCGGCCCGTGCCACCAGCAATAGCGCTTCTGCGTGATCCTGATTCATATGATGCAGGATTGCGGTGGCGGATTCCGCCAGCGGATCGGGACTAGCGCTGAGATACTCCTGCGCCGACACCCACCCCATCACTCCGAACCCACCTATAAAGTAGACATCGGCCGGTTGCATACGGTAGAAGCCAAAATCGTCAAAGTCCACCCAATAACGGGCGCCTTCGTACCGGGACAGATACAAGCTGCGCGCGGCAGGGGTCTCGGCCGCCGTAACCGGCAGGACTTCGCCGATGAGTGTGACGCGCGCGGCGCCCAATGGGTCGCCCGCGCCCTCTTGCATGACCAGCAGGCTGGCGCGCGCATCTTCTTTTAGATTCTGCGTATGCATGGCCATGCTGCTGATGAGGAAAACCGGCCGGCCGGCGTCGTCGGCTCCGTAAGGCATCACCGAACCAAAAGGGAAGCCCGGCTGCTTGCGCGAGAGTGTAGCCAGACTGCCGATGCGCCCGAGATCGACCAGAGTGCGCGCGCGCTCGGCTAGCAATGGCTCGGCAACGGCGGCGCGCTGCGAAGCCGGCGGACCTGCGTGGCGCCCGGGCGTGCCCATGGATCGGATCTCCCCTGTCTTCTTACTACTAGTAGCACAGCCCTACGCCGCTCCGCGCGATCATGAAATCAGGAGCACAGAAATGACCCAAATACTTCCAGTGGCTTTATTGGTTGCGGCCGTAGCCGCCACGGCGGTTCCGGCGGAAGCCCAGCCGGCCCCGGATAAGTCCGGACGCCCGTATATACGCGCGGCCGGCGATGCCACTGTTTCCGCCAAACCCGACCGCGCCAAACTCGATATTGGCGTGGTGACGCAGGCGGCCAGCGCGCAGGCTGCCGCCGCACAGAACGCTACACAAACCGAGTCCATGGTCACGGCGCTGCGGCGGTCGCTGGGCAACTCAGCCGAAATCCGCACCAGCGGTTACTCGCTCACTCCTAACTTTCGCTACGCAAAGGACGGCGGCCAGCCGACGCTAAGCGGGTATACGGCCTCCAACACGGTCGCAATCGTCACCAACGATCTCGCAAATGTTGGGAAAGTGATCGACGCCGGCACGCAAGCCGGAGCCAACAACGTACGCGGCCTCGAATTTCAGCTCAAGGACGAAGCGCCGGTGCGCGCGCAGGCACTGGCCGAAGCGGCTCGTAAGGCTCGTGCCGGGGCCGAGGCCATGGCCGCCGCCCTGGGACTAAAGGTCGTGCGCGTGCTCTCGGCTGAGGAGGGAGGAGAACCGCAGGTGATACGGCCCATGCGCGCCATGGCTATGGGCGCCGCGGCTGCCACCACGCCGATCGAGTCGGGAAATATACAGGTGCAGGCCAGCGTAACCGTGACGGTGGAGGTGGGGCCCTAAGCTAATCCCGCAGCGCGAATCAGCAGCCGCGGTGGCCCATCTTCGCAGATGCGCCGATCAACTGCTCGATATTGATCAGCTCAGTCGGATAATCGCCCGTGTAACAAGCGTAACAATATTCGTGTTTTTGATCGTCACCGACCGCACGCCGCAGCGACCCTAGCGAGAGATAACCAAGGGTATCGGCTTCGACGAAGCGACGTATGGCTTCCACATTATTATTGGAGGCGATCAGCTCGCTCTTGGTGGGCGTATCGACACCATAGAAGCATGGCGAAATGGTAGGCGGGCAGGAGATACGCAGGTGCACCTCGCGCGCGCCGGCCTGTCGCACCATGCGCACAATTTTGCGGCTGGTGGTCCCGCGCACGATGGAGTCGTCCACCAGCACGACTCGCTTGCCCTCAAGCAAGTGACGAACCGGGTTCAGCTTGAGCTTGACGCCAAAATCGCGGATCGCCTGAGACGGCTCGATGAAGGTGCGGCCCACATAATGATTGCGAATGAGCGCGTGGCGGAAGGGCAGCCCCGATTCGCCCGAATAGCCCAGCGCCGCGGCCACGCCGGAGTCCGGCACGGGCACCACCAGATCGGCGTCGGCGGGGCATTCGCGGGCCAGCAACCGGCCCAGCATTTCGCGCGATTGCTGCACGGGGCGGCCGAAGACGATCGAATCCGGGCGCGAGAAATATACGTGCTCGAAGGCGCACTGCGCGCGCGGCCGCTCCGGCGAGTAGCGCTCCCGGCTGACGCCTCCCGGACCAACGATAACCATCTCGCCCGGATCGATATCGGACAGGTACACTGCGCTGATGAGATCGAAGGCGCAGGTCTCCGAAGCGAAGACGTAGCAGACGTGGCCGTTCAAGTCCATCTGGCCCATGGCCAGAGGGCGGAAGCCATAGGGGTCGCGGGCCACAATGATGCGATCTTCGGCCAGACACACCAGCGAAAAGGCTCCTTCGATCTGCAGCAGTGCATCGCGCAGCGCCCCTTCCAAGGTGCGTTCGGAGGAGTGCGCCACCAGGTGCAGAATCACCTCCGTATCGCTGTTGGCCTGAAAGATCGCGCCGCGCCGCTCGAGGCCGGCGCGCAGTTCGGTCGCGTTGGTGATATTGCCGTTGTGCGCCACAGCCACGCGGCCCTTGTTGCAGGCCACCGAGAAGGGCTGCGCGTTCATCAGCACCGTGTCGCCGGCGGTCGAGTAGCGTGTGTGACCGATAGCCAGCCTGCCGGGCAGTTCGCTCAGAACCTGGTTGGTGAAGATATCGGCGACATGCCCCATCGATTTGTGACAGTAGACCTCACTGCCATCGCTGGTGCAGATGCCGGCACTCTCCTGCCCGCGATGTTGCAGCGCATAGAGGCCCAGGTACGCCATCTTGGACGCCTCGGGGTGGCCGTAAACAGCAAAGACACCGCATTCCTCATGAAACTTGTCGTTCATAGTGATGACCGCAGTTGGTTTTCGAGCGACCCCTCATAGGCGGCCGTGATGCTGTCCAAACTGACAGAGAGAAGCAGCGAGTTCCTGTTGCTTATTTCGAGTCTCGATTCAATTGTAACCCCGGCTGCGAGCGCTTCGACTCCATGGCGGGCGGCGATCGCGGATATCGCATCCGGATTCGATGTGGAAAGCAAAATCCGCGACGGGCCTTCGTGGAACAGCAGCAGCTCGGCTGCGAGGTCGGAATCCAATGTGAGCGATGCGCCGGGACCGTCCGGGCCGGGACAGCATTCGGCGGCGGCCACTGCCAGGCCGCCATCGCTGAGATCGTGCGCGGATTCAGCCAGGCCCGCCGCGGCAATCTCGCGCATGGCTGCCTGCACGCGCTTTTCGTAATCCATATCGAGGGCCGGCGGAAGGCCCCAGAGCTGTTTGACGATCACCTTGGCATACTCCGTGCCGCCGAAGCGGACCTCATCGCAATCGCCCAAACCTCCCAGCAAAATGATCGCATGGCCGGGAGCCTTGAAATTTCTGGTGACCGGCGCCGCGGTCTTCAACAGCCCCACCACGCCGATGACCACCGTCGGATAAATGCCTTCGCCCAGGGTCTCGTTGT